>ENA-OQIG01000164-OQIG01000164.1-human-gut-metagenome-genome-assembly--contig:-NODE-164-length-37976-cov-2.159740_pt1 | contig 37976 bp, 45 predicted proteins | sample MGYA00242576_ERZ504741 | MGnify/ENA primary metagenome ERZ504741 (study PRJEB26092, sample SAMD00036436) | human gut metagenome | host: Homo sapiens | study: EMG produced TPA metagenomics assembly of... | reverse complement strand
CGGTATAAGAGTATTCCCTTAACCTGCCATCCGGAGAACACTTACCCGGAGTATTGCTACCGTGACCGTTATCAATCAATATTTTCATATCTTTCCTCTTTATCTAGTTCGTTTTCGATTCTATCAATAATTCCTTGTACATGTGGTAGGCGTAGCGCTTAAATTCAAAACGTATTACATGGTAAATTATACGAAACCCTTTGTTTCTAGGATAAGCAATAATCAGATTCTTAAATGCGTTCTGAAGATATACATAAGAAAATACATACGTAATAGTCTTAATAACTAACAATGAGTTCTCACCGTCTCCTATCAAGCTCATAAAGGAGAAGACTACTTCAATGATTATAAGATAGAGAAGAAGTTCAACCAAGGCATTTTTAAACTTATCCCACTTAAAGTTTTTACAACGTATAATTGAAACACCATCAGCCTCATTCCGCACCAAATATTAAATCCAAACATTATAACTAATGCTATAAGAAAACCTTTAGTCGGCGTTAAATAAGCAAGAAGAGAACTGAACATCGAAACGAAAATAATTCGTATCTGGTCTACATTAAATAGCTCATATAACCATCTCATAATATTAATCATAAAGTTACTACCAATATTGAAAACACAGTAATCAGCCCAGGAAGCAAAACAGTAGCTAATGCGTCAAGCCAATCAAAGATGAACCCGCACTTTTCTGAATGTACTCAACCACTATTGCGGCAATGGCGGTTGTCGTTAAAGAAACAATAGCAGATTTACAGAAATCAATGCCTAATAAGAAGGAAACAGAAAACAAGCATTACAACAAAGATGAACATCCCGGCTTTGGCGTGTGCCGGTCGGTTAGATTGCAAAATCCAATCATACAATACTTTTATACCCATACTCATAGCGTTTAATTATTAATAAAATATTCTGTATGGAACAAATGTATTGAGTATAATAACGAGTTTTACAAAAAACGGAAAAATCTTGGAAATCAATTCTATGATAAATATCTATAAAACAAGACATTACAATTTTTACTTTTTCCATAAATAAAAAAGGGATGCTTGAAAAGCACCCCTAAAACAACCAACAAATTGAACTATTAATCCGTAAACATATACACGGAAAGATCAACCTTTTCTATTTCGTCTGAAATTGTATCTCCATACATTGTTAGACACACCCGATAGCGGTCAATACTTCTTTGAATCTGTTGCAAGGTAGGTTTCTCGGGATATTCCGAACTGGCAAAAGTTACTAGTTCCTCACCATTCTCATTGGTACCAACCACCCGGAAGTGATGACGCACAATCCAGGTTCCGTCCGGCTGTTGCTCGATAGGCTTAGCAATCCCACGCGGTAAGATATTTTTTTGATCCATGTTTTTTGATATGTTTAATTAGTTGTTTTCTATGGTTATATTTATTCTTCAATACAAACTTTTCAAAATGTCCTTCGATATAAACATATTCCCACCATTCAGGAAGCAACATCGCTGCAATTTTACGGCGGATATTGTACGTTGCAAAGTGTTTCATCAGGCCATAATAAGAGTTCATCGTACTCACAAACTTCTCAACATACGCTTCTGCAAATCCATTTTCAGCTATTCTATTAAATTTCCGGACAGCGTTATATGTGTTACCAACCACCCTGTTAGATACATAAATTCTACCAGGCAAAATGAACGCCCCTACAAACAAGACTCCTTTTTTATAATGCTGAAGATACAGTTTGCGTGGATGCAACCGTAAAAGGAGTTGTTCTTTCAGGAAACCATCAAGAAGATGGACTTTGGACAATATTTCTTCCGGTGATTTCACTACGATACAAAAGTCATCAACAAAGCGTACATAATATATGAATCCCAGTATTTCCATCACGAAATAATCATATACAGACGCCAGAAAGTTGGCTATGAGTTGCGACGGCAGGTTCCCGATAGCCACTCCCCTGTCAGGGTCATTATGAAACAGACTTTTATTACTGGGAAGTCTGTCCCACATGGAGACGGGAGAGCGTCTGATACACTTATTTTGTGGACAATGAAAGATAGTAACGGCTAGAAGGTAAAGCAGACATTCAATATCATCGCCTTTATAATTGTCCCTTACGAATATGTTCAGCATTTCCCATACCAACGATTTCGAGATAGACATGAAGAAACTGAACAGGTCATCTTTGAAATGTACGCATCGGCAGTATAATTCTCACTGACCTCGACTATCATGTTATTCAGATAGTGCACGGCAGACAAGCATCCCTCACCTTTCCGGCAGTTCTTGGAGACGTTTCCTTGTTCCCGAAAGCGTTCCTCTAAGATCGGCTCGATACGAAGAGCGATCCAGTGATGGACAACACGATCAATGAAAGCGGCGGCAAAAACCTCCCGATATACCGGGTAAGTCCGTATGAATACTTTTGAAAAGTCCGGTACATATTCACCGTAAATAATAGAATACCATAGCCGCACCAATGCGGACTGATAATCATTATAGAACTCAACACAATCCGTACTCGTTCTTTTCTGTCTGGCACAATCTTCGGATGCTTCGAAAATACTGCTAAGAAGTATGTCATAGATTATATTACCTGTTGCGGCGAGGGGACGAACCCGGTTCGCGTTCTGGCGGTTGTTCGTGTTGACGTTGCCGTTGTTGAAGTTCACGTTCCAACTGCTGGAAGCCGTTGCATCCGCTATCTTAGTCTTTCCCGGCTCATCACCGGGGGGATGCCCAATAAATAATTCTAATTGCTCACTCATAATCCCCTTGGCGATTATGACTCCGGCTTTGCGACTTGTTGCGATCCGTTAGCTTTTTGCCGTTGGAGATCTGCAACCGTTTTTTTGTACCAACCGGTACTTTGCTTACCGATGCTCTCTGCAAGCAGACAGATTTCGGCAGTTTGAGTCAGGCTGGTCAAATGTCGTTCTTCACACACTCTTAGCAGTAATTTCAATGCATCAAACTCACACAAAAACTTCATCAGATAATCTGCACGGTGCTCAAGGTTCATATCTGTATTTGCATAACGGATATATTCGCAACAATGGACGGCAAGCATCATCAACTCCGTACCAAATTCATACCGGAACGCCTTGGGGAATTGTTGCCGGGCATCAATGATAAGGTTCAGAAGCTTATACATCGAATTTGATATAGGAAGGTCTTGTGTAAGTGCCATGTTAATTTTTTAATATTTTAATGTATGTATTAGAGGGCGCAAAGTTAATAACTGTAAAGCAATTTAACACAATTTTAGACTCAAAAAAGTGAAACTAAAAAGCCCCTACCGGGGCTTTTATTCAGCTAACTCTCTAAGGGATAAAGAATTAAAGGGATAAAGTGTTTATTGCGGCGAGGGGACGAACCCGGTTCGCGGTCTGGCGGCCGTACGTGCTGACGCCGCCGCCGTTGAAGTACACGGCCCAACTGCTGGAAGCGTCATATTCGGTACTAGACCAATACCAGTCGGTTGTAAATATATTTTGATTACCAACATAGAAGTTATGAGCTCATTGATTTCGGTTTTATACTTGGCCATAAGCATAAGTTCACCCAGTGCGGGCAGGTTCCACACGGTTGTATCTTCAATTCCGTCAGATTCAAGTGTACAGGCTTTATAGGCTCTGGCAGCTTCGGCGGCAGGGGCGCCGACAGTTCCCTGGGTGTCCTTGACGCTGCAAGGGTTTCTATTATAACATCGGTATTTTCTTTGCCGTCGAAGGTATCATAGAGTCCTTGGTTACCACTACCGTAGTTTTTCAGGCCGCGTAGGTCGGTTCCGTAGCCACCCCATTTGAACGTTTTGTTGCCGCCTGCGTCAACGCAGTCGCTTTTGGCGATAATGAACTGGTGGCATTCAGCGCGAAGTCGGATGCCGATACGGATATACTTGGAGCGGTTATTCGCGCTCATGGAGTTCCATTCGGAAGCTGTGAAAAAGACTTGTTCACCGTCTTCAATTCGGAGCGTAGCCAAAGAAAGGTCAAGAAGCGTACCTGCCCATTTCATATATTTGGCGATGTCACTTGCAGGGGTATTTTCATTGACGGTTGTAAAACCTATTGACTTTAAAGCTTCTATTTGGTCTTGTTTATTCAGGCGCAGAAGCATGGCGCTGGCGATATTTTTATCCATTTTATTGTATAATATTAAGTTAACACTATTCGGAAGCGATGGCTCTTACATGAAGAAGGACTGAATTTTTACTTTGATACGTAAAGCGTCCGGTATTCAGTTCGAATGTCCAGGCGGAGTTATTATCCCAAATCGTTGATGACCAGTAGTATTTATCGGTCATCAACATACTGTCACTACTCCAAAAGGTACGCATCATCTCATTGATTTTATCACGGTAGCGGTACATCAGAAGCATTTGGCCGGATGAAGGAAGGAACCAGTTGGATTCATCCTCGATACCGTCACTTTCCAAGGTGAACGCCTTATATGCTTTAGCGGCTTCGGCAGCTGGTGCACCGATCACACCGCTATTGTTCTGGTCTTTCAGGCCGGTGATAATCAGGTCGGTATCTTCCTCACCCGTGAAGCAGCCGTACATGGCGCCCAGTCCTTTTTGATTCAGACCGTCTATGGCTTTACCCTGACCGCCCCAATAGAAGGTAGTAGTCATGTCGGCATTATAGCACTCCTGGGCGGCGATTACGAAGGAGTGTCCGTGGGCACGGATACGAAGTCCGCGTTTGATGTACAGTTGCTTATTAGCGAGCGTAAGGGAGTTCCATTCGGCAGCGGTAAAGTATGCCTTGGAGTTATCAGAAATACGGTTACAGGCAAGATGCAGATCAAGCAGGCCGGCGGCCCACTTGATACGTTGTCCAAATTCAGAGGCGCGGGAATTCTCGGTGATATCCGAGAATCCAACGGCGTTCAGTGCTGCCACTTGTGCCTGTTTGTTCAAGCGAAGCAGCGTGGCGCTTTGTTCATTCGTCATAGTTACTTGTTGATTAAATCATTAATATCCATATTGTCTTCAGCGAAGCGTTCGAGATATTCTTCGTAGGTTTCGCCGTTATAATATTCAAGGACTTCATTGATGTTGTCCAGCGTTACGTTATCGTAGTACGGTTCTCCGCCATAAGACTCATTATTGAACCAGTTGATCAGGTCGATGTAGCATCTATGACGGTAAGGATGACAAGACCGTCGATGCCGGATTCAAGGGATTCGATTTCATCCGTTTCACGGATAACTGTCAGTTCATACGTGCCATTGACTACCGGTTTATCCTGTCTGTTACCGTCCTCATCCATACCGGCGACTCCATATTCGAGAATGGCAAGAAGCTCGGAACCGTCAGCCTTCAGTGTCATATTCGAGATACGGAGCATGGAAAGTTTACGGGATGCCGTTTGTGAAGCAAGGACGTCACGGAGCATCTGAATGGCGTCAAGTTTTGGCGACGTTTCAAGACGCAGGCGTTGGACGTTCGGCATGGATTCGATTTGCAGGCCGGACGGAGCGGAAAGACCGGTATAGGTCAGTTCAGGAAGGCCGACAAAACGAATGCTTGTCATTGTTGCTGGAAGAGAGATGTCATTAATCGGAGAAGTCTCTGCAAGTGTCAGGTTTTCCAGTTTGCTACCGGACGCATTGATATGGGCGATACGTGGGCATTTGTCGGTGACGAGCGTAGCGATTTGTGTGTTCCGGATATCGAGTGATACGAGGAAGGGCATTTCGCCGCAGTTCAACGAGGTAAGCGGTGCGTAAGAACCGATGGATTGTTCCGTATGGGTGTCAGAGCCCAAGATAAGGGTTTCCACAAGTTGCATGGCGGAGAAGCTCACCGTACTTGACAGGGAGATTTCAGACAAGTCGAGCAGCTTCATGCGGTCAGCCTGGTAGATATATAGCAATGCGCCTTCCTCATGAGAGAAGTTGGTGAATACATATTCTTCGCCCGCTTCAAGGAAGCAGCTTTCGGAAAGGTTGCCGCTAGCGTCATTGCCGACACCAAAGTAACCGTTTTTAGCGGCGACAATCCGGATGGTGGCGTTTGGTTTGGAAGATACGCGCCCAGAAATTACACCGCTGAAGAAATCACCGGTTTGGAAATAACCGTCACGAATACGCCAACGTCTTTCAATGAAGGACGGAAGGGCAGTAAGTCCAAGACCTTGCAGGGCATAAAAGTAGATAGCGTCAGAAGTGGCTGTATAGGAGATGTATTTCCGTTCACCATCGTAAGAACTAACCAGTTTCTGCCATTTTTTGAGCCGTTTGTCAATGAAGAAATGCGTAGCTCCTTCGGGTGAGAACGGATGCAGAGTGACGCCGTCAATGGTCGCCTGAACGTTACGCATGGCGGCGGCAACAGTACGTAGGGACAGTTCCGTACCGGATGAGTCAATCCACACTGTTTGCTGGAGATAGATGTTATTAAACAGGACGGAGCCGTAGCGGCATAAGGTTAGTGAATGTTTCATCGCTCGTCCGGTTGGGGTCCACCTCGGCGTCAACCGTGCAACCACCGTCGTTGTCCTTGCTATTGAGCGTATCGCAGTCATAGATTTTATTCAGGTACATGCGCATGGCATCCTCGGAGCTGTACACACCGTCTGTTACGGAAGCATACTCTTCCAGGAACCACATCGGCTGCATATTCTTGGCGCGTTGGTCAGTGGCGGCAAGGTAGTCGGTGAAGATGTCATAACTCAAGACACTTTCCGGGCAGGCATATTTATACAGGTTTTCCTTCCATGTTCTCTGCCAGTTTCCGCCTTTGGAGTAATCGCAGGAATCACAGAAGCGCAACCATCGGTAGAGGTTATAGGCACTTTCTTACCCAAAGCGTAATCAATGGCGAGCTGGTCATCATCGACAAGCGATTCAAAGTAGTAAGTCCATGCCGGGAAGGTATCAGCAGAGATAGTTCCGTTATCCACGAGTTTTTGAACCCATGAGGACTTGTCCGTTTTCATGGCCATCATATCCTGAACAGAACCGACGCCCTGAAACCAGTCCATACCTTGGTAGTTAAGAAGTTCGAAACCTTCAACCGGATTCAGGACGTCACCGGTAACATTCCATTTGCCGTTTTCATACTTCATGGAACCGGACTGCTTTTTCCATGAGCCGTCCTGATACCTCATTATCCGGTACGAACTACCGCAATATAGGGAAAGCAGGTACACGCTGTCCGTATCGAGTCCGTCAGTCTGTTTGAAGCGTATCTCAATTGCGTCTAAAGTTTCGTCAGGAGTACCGAAGAACTCTATGAAGTCACCATAATTCAGGCAACCTTTATTATAGCCGGGGGTATCTTTGAAACCGAGGGCGAACTGTTCCCCTTTGTCTTCTTTCCAGTTGCCTTTGGCATGGAAATAGACGTTTTGCAGGCTGTCATCCTTACACCGATAGGTGGCTACCGGGTGATTGGCGGTGGAGTGGTTCATCTGCAAGCCTTCGATATGCAAGTCACCGCTGTCAAATGTTCCGTCAAATGCACGTTGGACAGGTGTCATATAGTTACCACCCAAGGCACGGTATGTAACGTTCATCATTTCACAGGCGCCGCAGTCGTTCGCATTGCCGGAATCGGAGTAATCGACTTTTACGGTAATGACATCGACCGGGATTGTATTATCACCGACCTGTACTTTGTTGATGGCAGCCAAGGCTATTGCACGGCGTCCTTCCTCCGTCGTATCGTCCGGATTAAGTAGTATGATTCGAGTGTCCTTGTTTTTGCCTTTACTCTTGGCGAGGTAGTAGCGTTTATTCTTTACCGGGCGTTTGGCAGAGGTGGTTCCCTGGTTGCGGGTTTGGACACTCACGGCCTTGAAATTACGCCACGGGCGTCGGGGTCAAAGTAATAGAGCGTGATGTATATCTTCGTACTAGTGGAAGTGGTGCCGTCCAGTGCTTCTATATCGGAGCCTTCATAGGGGCATTCGACAATGTAAGGCATACCGCGTGAATAGATTTCGGCAGCCGACGGGCGGCTTTGGGTACTACCCTCGGCTGTCTGGCTTTTAAGGATGTCCTCAAAGGCGTATTCCTTCACCATTACCTCTGTATCGGTCAGACGGACAAGGTAATTCTTGAACGCCTGTGCCCATTCCATATAGGAGTTCCAGGCCATCATGTAATAAAGGTACAAATCACCCAGCCTGCCGTCCATCGTTATATATTTGGTCTGAATCAGGGAGCCACCGCCTGGAACATAACCAAGGCAGGCAACTTCCTCACCGTTGAGGAGAGTTTCATCATAGAATATCGTGTACCGTCACGTTCAACGTAGTTGCTTGCAGGTTCAACAACCACGGCTACAGTTATCTTTTCACCCTGCCGATAGGCGCGTTCTTCACAACGGGAAACACCATTGTTACAGAAGATGCCGACCACCCGGCCAGTGACATAGAAGCCGGCACCGGACGTTTCATCATAACAGCCAAGGAGCAGGGCGTCATCATCGGTCACATTCTTGGAAGCGAAAGCGAACTGGATGGCGGCACCGTTGGATTCGATGGACGAGCCGGCAAACGGGGCATGGTTTAATGACACGCCCACATTTTCGGCTACGCGAAGGCAGTTCTCACCCAGGAATGTGCCAAAACCGTTGGTAGTCCAGTTAGCACCGTCCACTTTCATTTCATAATTACCACTGACAATGCTATGGTCGGTTTCCTGATTGGTACGGGATGAGAAGTCAAAGTTATAGATGGCGCCTTCTTTTATGGCGGCGTCAATGGCGGAACCGCTAACTGTCACCCGGACAGGTTCGCTAGTCACGTCCTTGCATACGGCAGTATAGTTGACCGTATCGGTGCCGTCAGCCTTGTAGCCCTGCAGTTGTTGTTTGACCTGATAGGTTTTGTTACGACTGGCAGCAATTTGTGTTACCTGCACGTTATTGGCTTTCACGCTGACGGGTGAAGTCATTTCCAACGGGTCATAACAGGCAACATCAAGTTCTACGGTTTCGTACAGTCGGACTACTCCACCGTTTTTATCATCGTATCTCAAGGCAACAAGAGGTGTGGAACTATTCGGGTCAATTACCATGACAGCCGTGTAGATGACATTTCCTTTCACTCCGGATGCGACATCCGTTCCTTGGATGCGCAAGGGATAGGTGCCGTGTTCTAGGCCGAGGGAAGCAGGACGGATTACGACAGAGTGCGAGTAGTTGTCATTGACAACGGCGGTAGACAGGGATTGCCATTCACCGTTAATCTTGATGTCAACCTGGGCACTGATCCCTTTATCAGAGGTATTGTTTCCGAACTTATAGAGTGGAAGGCTGAAACTTTCAGTTGTCGGAGTAAGCAGAGTTTCAGGGGTATAGTTGAGCACCTGCACACAGGTACAGGTAATATCAACAGCTGTTACATTGACATTCTTGGAACCGGTGTTGCCGCTTTCGTCAGTGGCTATCAGCTTGAATTTCCGAGTACCGGCAGCCGTAAAGTATGTGGTGAAGTCCAGTTCAAAGGAGAAGTCCTTCATGTCACCGGAAGATGCTTTGTTGACGGTTTCAGTCCAGACGGTAAGCCCGCTTTCACGGTCTACGAGTTCCAGTTTCTCAATCAGGTTGTCAGAGGATTCGACACCGTTCGAGGTCACGGAACGAATGGCGGCAAAGGTTCGTAGCGTGGAGCCGTAAGAACCATAGACAGGTGTCGACTGGAAGCAATGGCAACAATGGTACCACCAGTTTGGCCGCCGCCACCCGTGCCGATAGCGAACTGCACTTCATCGCCAAGGGTTTCACCGGCAGCGTTCTTCATCTGAAGTTTTACAATGCCTTCTGTTTCCACGTTTACGTCGAGGTTGGCCGGAACATAGGCATAGGCGCCACCAGTTGAAAAGGCGTCCTTTCCCCCTTCCGCCGGTTCATCGGAAGTTTCAAAAACGGAACCGCCACCACCATTCCCGAAGGGTTTCCAAAGAGAAGGGGTCGCAAAATCGGACACAGCACCCTGGAACTGCCGGGTTTCCATTTCATACTCGCCTGTTTTGTAAGTAATGATGAGACCCGTTCGCTCATATTTGACGCCAGATTCCTGTTGATAGGAGACAATGGCAGCAATAGCGGTTTCAAGGGTATAGTAGCCGTCTTTCAATGGGCGGATCTCATCAACAATGACGATGGGGTGTGTTACATCATCAGCGGGCGTGCCGCTCTTCATATCCTCAAGGGCTTGCTTATCCTCGGCGGACAAAAGGCCGGCTTGTTCAAGGGTAGCAGAAGGCAGACGGAAGCTGTCATCCGTTTCTTTACCGGTTGTTTTGGACACTTTCTTAAAATACACATTGAGATAGGAAGCGTCAGACAGGACGGAGAAAGAACCCGGTTTGATTATATCGGAAGGGATATTTTTCATTGTATCTTCCAAAGACTTTCCACGGTTGCCGGGGAAAGCTTCTTCTTCACCTTCCCCAAGAGACAACGGTTCAGGCAGACATTCAGAAGGAACTTTACTTTCTTCGTTCAAAGGAGCGATACCGTTCGCTTTTCCTATCCTTTCCTCAAAGTCATTTATTACAGAGGTCCATTTGCCCCATGTAACACTCTCATTGGAAACAATACCTATTCGTGAGATTGTACAAACTGTACCTAAATATACACTTTCGGCATTGTCTGACATGGTAGCCAGTTGTATACACGAAGTGAATGATTGACAAACCTTATTAAGCTCCAACCGTTCAATTTGTATATTTACAGGAATCTTAGACGAATCAACAGACAAAATACACCGATAATTCCCAATAGAAGAATCCCCGGAATACATTGTTTTTAATTTATCTTTAAAGCTACCAATAGTAGTAAAAGAGCCAATACTTTTAAATGGGTCAGTCAAAGGATTGGATTTATCAGACACTCCTGTTATACGTTTCAATAACTCGGCGTCTCCATCCGATAAATCTTTTGCAATCTTATTGACATTCTCCACTAATGCATCAAAATCCCCATTCACCATTTTAGCAATGGTACTTGAAAGTAAATCAATAGATATTTTCCGACCGCCACTAACTTCAACGTACATATCTTTGGATAGCTCTGTTGTATCAGTCAGTTGCTCTATTGTAAGACAGTTTGTCTTCAACGCTTGTAACACAAGGCTAATAATCTGTTGTTTTTCTGTTTCTGTCATAATTCTCTTTTTAATCATTTTCATATACCCATACAAGCTCAATGGTCATACCAAGATTATCCATGTCGCACTCATAGACATTATCAAGATAAAGTTGGAACTCCTTCAGAGCACCAATATCTCCACCGTTAATACCTTTCAAGACACATACACCATCCCTACTGATTACACTCCCTTCAATGAGGTTAGTATACGAATCTCCTTTATATAGTACAGCACGCAAATTTATCGAACCGTTGTCCAAATCGTTCTTTAGTCTATCCAGTCCATTAACTGTAAGTTTACCGTAACCTCTTCTACCAATATACTTGTTATCTATGTCAGTCGTCTTGATTGCAATCAAATCCCAATATGAATTTTCATCAACACCTGGGTGATGAATACTGTTGACAGTAACCATAGTATCACTATTAATAGAAACTCCAGTATTAGGAATAGCCTTAGTCATATTGATATATGCTCCGACCTCTGCAACCTCACTTTCTGAACCATACTTGATACTACGTATTCCTTCATCATCTGCTATCCTATAAGCCCCGCTTTGTACACACCTCATAGCAAGCTGGTTATTCCATTCCAAAACTGGATTCATCGTTCTTACCTTCTGTAACATTTGATTGAACACAAAACTCTTCAATCCCTCTATTTGCTGGTTAAGTTCCGGAACATTACTTTCCTTTCTGGTATATCGAACACCATCAAAGTAGACGTAATTACAGCATAAGACACGATTCAATAATTCAGCAAACCACACAGGCATCCCATCCCATTTCCAAGCGTGAATAATACTGTTGTATATTCGTGGCTGAATAGCTCAACAATATCCTCATCAGAGGTCACGAACTGCTCATTATCCACACCGAACGTCCATCCGTTATCTTTGAAACCACCAGGAACGCGAAAATCAAAAAAGTATTGCATCCCATCTATCCACCAGACAGCATCAAGACGCTGCTTATTATCTTTCATTGAATACTGAATAAGGCTGGTTTCTGATAACTCACATTCATCGTCCGTAACTTTAAAAATCTCACTCGTATTCCCATTAACTGTTACAGTATAGTATCCACATGGAAGCAATGAAATGTTATAGAAATAAAGAATCTTATCATCATTCATCTTCCATGAGCTTAATGATACAGGTGTAGATATATTACTTAAAAGATTATTAATGTATACTATAGGCTCCTGCTCTTTGGCTGTCAAAATCAATTCAACAAAAATCCTGTCTGTACGTGCGAATAATTGCACATATTTACTCTTCGCTCCAAATTTATCGGTAGACGGAGAAAAAAACAGTGGGGTAAACGGGCTTATAATCATATTTCTAGGCTTTTGTTATTGAACGGACAAATAAATCATACTTCACTCCCTCGTTTCTCTCAACTGTACTACTCACCTCTTTGATGTAGCCTCGTAAACCAGATCATCTTTTAAGATTTTAATCGTTTCATCATCTGTTGGTGGAATATCTTCATTATAAGTTGTGAATGAAACATCTCCACAAGTTATAATACCACTTTCAACGTTAAAATCATCTTTCATTCCTATACCATTGACAACAACATCACTATTACCGTCAGAAGAAGAATAAGATAGTTTTTTAGTGAACATACCAATATAGCCGGCATTTGCTTGCAATATGCCTCCTTGCCAATACATGGCATTAAACATCGTTCTAGGATCAAGTACGCCACTTATTTCCCAACCGCTCCTTATAAGCCTATACTCTTTATATGTTTGTACTCCGCCATTATCATGTAATGTAGTACTGGCACAAACAAAAAACACATCATTGTCACTTTCACTATCCGTTGTATCTTGGCCTCTCTTTTGCGATAAGAATTCAATTCCATAAACATCAGCACGGTAAGGGCTAATCAACTCTAATACATTATCAGTTATATCAATGCCAGTAGTATATTCAGTAGTAAATCGGAATTCGTCACGACCATTCATACTTTCATAGTCCTGTTTATCATATCCTACCCTAACCAAAGAATATATTCTTGATGAATCAACCTTATACTCAAAACTAGAAAAGCTGCTATTTAAATCCTTTACATTGTTATCACTAAACAATTTGTCCCGGTGTTTAAAAAAAACAGTGACACCATTGATCACAGGCACAAAGCCAAAAACTGTTTCCATCCAGTTTTTAAACTTTGTATAAGAAGTATATAGCTTAGCTTGGGGGATTCCACGAATACTTTCAGCAGCTAATATCACGCAATTATCTAACCTTTCATCAACACCTGAAGCTATTTCACCATAGATACCTTCATTTCCACCATTCATGCTTTTAAGCAATCGGTTTAACACATCAATAGGTCTTATTGCATCCACATAGATAGGGTTAGCTCGAGAAGTAAAGCGTGTCTCAAATTTGAAATTACGAAAATAAATATTGCCAGTAGAAGCATTAACTCTGTTAAATGTTACCTTCAAATCAAAAAATAAAGCCTGCCCTTTAGTCAGATGAATCTTGATGGATTCATTCAGATTACTTGGGGTAACATCCCCCTTATTATACCCCCATCTTTTCAACTCGACTAAACGACCATCTTCGTAACGCCCACCTAGAACAATTTCAGCTTTAGTTGTATACGCATCACTATAACTGATATAGTATTCAAAACTAAAATTCAATACTATATCAATGTCGGACAAGGCTTTAACAAATACATTTGGATCATCTTTCGATTCCTGTGGTGCATCATAAAACTCAAGAGGTGAATCCCGTGACGGAAGTTCACCACCAGAAATATATAAGGGAAGCGAATATGTTATAGCTTCTACATATATTCCTTTGTCAATTACAATATATTGCAAAGAAGCATCATTTTCTACAGTATTACCACCTAATGTATGCGGTTGACTATAATTCATACTTACAGAATCATAATAAAGCTGATATACATCTTTTATCTCATCTACCGAATATTCGTACTGCGTTCCTTTGTTAGCCTTTATGATATTAGCGACACTATCATCTATCGAATTAATAGAAACAGTATTTCCATCATAGGTCAATGAACCGAAATCCAGTCGGCAACTGAAGAATTCTTCATAAGTATGAGAATTAGTTATAGTATAAACAGTGATACTAGCATTAGAAGCCAGGTATTTGCTCAAATACTCCTCCAATATGAGATCATAGGCTTCTCCCACAAACTGGAATTTTGAAGTAAAGGTTCTAGTTATTCCTTCAAGTCCGGAGCGTTTACGGGAAAACTTTATTTCATCCCAATTCTGAATACAAGATTTGGGAATATCATAGGAAATACTATCAACGATAAGTACATATTACAAAGCATTTTAACTCCTTTGAACGTTCACGAGCAAATATATAGAAAAAGCCAACCGGTTTCCCAGTTGGCTAAATTCTTGAAAATTGCGCTTTGCAAAAATACAGACTAACTATCTATTTATCAATTATATACCTACATAAAAACAAAAATAGTCTTTTTATATTACACCTATCTTCTTCCCTACCTTACATTTATTATCTTTTTCAATCTCAAGCCTATTAGGTATAGAAGGCCCTAAATTATACTGTTCTTCTAAATATTGACTTAAAGATTTTATAGCATCCAACGCTTTGCTTATATTATCTCTTCTTTTAAATTCTCCAACATCAATAAAAAAATTTATTAGTTGTTCAAACCAAACTGAGCGTTTCTTATCTAAAAGGATATTGGTAAATTCAGAATAACTTAGCAATTTATCTTCAGATTTGTTGTACATAATTTGGCCAATATTATGTTGCAATACGTAGTATATCCCTTCATTATTTAAGAATGCCAAACTAATATTAAATGCCTTATGGAGTATCTCTGTATCATGTTTTTCTTTTGTAATTATGTATGGAAATTCTTCTCTCATCTTTTCAATAACTCCAAAAAGACAGGCAATAAGATAGCATGTTGAAATAATATAATATCCATCATGTATAAACCAATCTCTATTTTTACCTTTTACATCATTAAACCGACTAATTCCAGAAATCTTACTATATCTAATATTGGATTTATTAGATATATATTCATTTATCTCATATAACCGCCAATATGTTTCTTCCAAGTATAGTCGTAAACCATTTAAATACCTTTTATTTAACTCACTCACTTCTTTTTCCCTATCTTTTAACTTATTAAGGTAATGTCCTAGAATAAATATAACAAATGGAATAAAAGACGTGATAATACTTAAGTATATTTTATCTTCCGAACTATAACTATTGAACTTGTTATTTGAATGAATAGTCTCTTTAGGAGTACAATTATCATTGTCTATATTGCCACACACTTTACCATTCACACAAAACAAAAAAAGTAGTATGAGTAACGTATTTTTCATAATTGCCGATATAAAAATGTACTTTACAAAGATAACATAAAAAATATCGTATTTCCCCTACTAATAGCCAATTTCTTGAAGTATAAACTTCCGAGCAGAAGAAATACGACTTCTTACAGTTCCAACAGGAATGTTTAGGATTTCACTTATCTCATCATATGAATACCCACTAGCATAATACATCACACTATCAATACAACGAGATTTTTTAGCACACCGTTGTATTGTGGAAACCAAATCATCAAACAGTATTGAATGAGTTGTACAGTTAGAAATGGCACTCCCGTCTACCATATCAAGCCCTGTAAAATGTATAAGGGAATTTCTATTGTATCTTATTATATAAGTATTCCTCATTATAATAAGGCACCACGGTTGAAGTGGTTTAGAACAATCAAATTTATCACGATTCACAAGTAGCTTATAAACTGTATCACCGGCTAAGTCTTCAGCATCTTGCATGGAACAGCAGAATTTTCTTGCCACCTTTAATATCCAAGGATATATTTCTGATAATTCCTTTTCAAAGTCCATTGTCAGCCCTCCTTATTAGGTGTATCTTCGGTTCGCCATTAATGCACCTTTCCACATATTTCCGGTGCATGATACTTTGTTCGTGCATTTCCTTAGCAGAACGCTCGATTGAACTAATAAGAGTGCCTATATCGGGGGGCAATAAGGCAATCATTTTTTTTACCTCGGACACTTCTGCTGTTATCCGATTACACTTCGTCTCTAATGTACGTAATTCTGACAATAAAACATTGTATAAATGCCTATTTATACAATGGATGCTGTTTTTTCTATTCATAAAAAAGTCGTTTGTGATTCTAAAGGAGATGTACAAACGACTGTATGAAATAATTCGCTTTAATTAAAAATTAATCGAATTACAGCATATATGTAGTACCAATATTATCATGTGCTTCTTTTTCTGATCGATATTTCAACATCAGCTTGATGAACGATATTCGCATAGACAGCAGCATTAATTACGCGGGAATCAATACTCATTTTAAAGAATGTCATTAGAAAAGCAATCTCTGCATCAAAAGAAGAACGAATTTGTTCAGGAGTAGCCTTACTTCCTTTATGTTCCTCACTGCGTCTTTCCTCATTCCGTTTTTGCTCAAAAATTGCAGAATGAAGTAAATAATCAATCTTCGATATTACTTGTTCATCACTCATATTTCGGGTATCTACATTTAGTTGACCCAATACCTGACGAACATCATCATAAAAGCCAAGAGAAACAAGAGCCTGACAAATACGAAGACTCAATAGTTTGGTACGTTCTTTCAGCATATCCTCTTTATCCATTACCATAGCCTTCATATTTGAAGGATTAACAATACTTCTGTATTCGACAAGTAATTTAGACGCTATTTCTTTAAGCGTGCTTTCGGACATAGATTTGCAGTCCGAAAGCAAACAAGCATAGTTTCCGCATGAAAGTTCAATGAAATCACTCAATGTTATCTGATTTAATCTTTCAATCATGGCTATTTCAGTTTAGATAACTTATACAGTTCAAATTCACGGTTAGAAGCATCTTGGCGTTGCATTTTTAGACTCTTCATCAAAAGGAAATTTGTTCTATCAACTTTTCTAACCGGGAATAATCATTGAAAACAATGGTGTCACCGGAAGAAGATGCAAAATATGTCGGTGAAAATGTGGGAAAGTCCCAATCCGGTATATCAAAATTAGAGATATCTACCTTATCAACATCAGGAAAGACTTGCGCACCTTTAGGAATATCAACTAAAGTTGGAGTATCAGGAGTAATCCATGCTTTTCCGGAATACATGATAACTTCATGTTTACCGGCATCACCAACTAAAGCGGTACCGCCGGGATGCCTATCATTACCTTGAGTACCGTCTGCATAGGAAGGAATAGGAGTTGCAAGAATAGTTGCAACCTGAATTGCTCCCATGGCACCAATAACAATAGATAAAGGAATATTCGGTAAAGCTTCAGTTATTGCCAGTGCAGTGGCTATTCCAGCTTGAGCGACACTAGTTCGCCTTTTCCCAAATGGCTTTGTTTACGTGCCATTTTCTTTGTTTTTGTTTTTCAAGTTTCAGTCATTCTTAGCTTCAGTTCTTTCCTTGGCCGCACGCTTACGAGCTTCTGCTTCTTCTTCGGAGATTGCTCCCGAATCAGCTAGATTCTGTATTCGTTCTACATCCTTATCATATTTCTCATCATTAGCTTCCTGCTCTTCTTCTATTTTCTGAATCTGACCATCATAAATAGTAGAGACTAGATCACCAATAGCACCCACTGCTTGAGATGCAGTTTGAAGCCATTTTTTCAGATTCCTCTGACGTTCTTTCTGTGCTTTCTCATCCGCTTTAGTAACTTTATTGATAGCATCTATTTCTGTTTCTGCTTCTTTTTGGGCAAGGTCCACTTTCAATTTTGCAAGTTTCTCCTCAAGTTTCTCCCTTTTGTCCGTACTCAAGTTGGCAGTAGCAAGTTCGGATTCCAAAGCGTCAATGGCAGCTTCCGAGGTTTTACGTACATAATCTAATTTTAACTGATACTCAAGTTCTGCATACTCCTGCTGGGTTATTTCCTTAGAAGCTAACTGTTTTTTAAGAGCAAGCGTATCCATAACATAGGCAGCATCCCGGATTTCCTGCTCATGCGCTGCATTCTCTGCAATTAATTGCACCTGATCGGATGCATGTCTTTCGTAAAGTTCTTGTTTCTTTTTTGCATATTTGTCGTCAATGAGAAAAACATCTTCACCTGTTTTCTCTGCTGCATCAATTTCTGCTTCACGTTGCAATTCCAACTGGTGCAATTTCAAATCAAGTTCTTCCTGGGACCCTTTTTTACAACAGCAAGAGCGTTCTCAACATCCTTCTTCTCACGATCAGAATTATACTTAATAGTAAACTCATCTAGCTTTTCCTGCATTTCCTTAGCTAAATTTTGACGTGTAGCAATTTCCTCTTTGCTATTACCCTTGACGGCAGCAATCTTCTTTGAGTAAGCAACACCAATTTTAGCAAGTTCTTTCTCCAGTCCCTCATCCATAAGAGCTAGTTCTGATTCCTGATAAGTTTCATGAATTTTCAGCTTCTCTTTGAGAGCTTTTTCCTGTTCACGTTTTTCTTTATCAGTAAGGACTGTTATACCTGAACCATTTTTGTCGTTACCCTTTGGACGGAACTTTTCTGCAATCACATCAAGTCCACGATTAAACTCATCGCTAGATGCTATTTTAAATAAGTTTTTAGAAAATTCCAACTGAGCCTTATCCGCTTTTTCTGCTTCCGATGTGTAATAGCCAAACATTTTAGCAGCACCATTCTTTATCCAAGACATATCTTCAAACTCTGATGTTGCATATTGAGCACGAGTTTTCATCCGTTTTAAAGCTTCTCTCTCTTGGGCCGTTACTTCAATACGTTTATTTTTCATTTGAATAACAGCTTTTGTGTATGCTTGTTCCTCTGTATCACCAGCATCAATAAGCCTCTTATATTCTGTCTGGAAATCTTTTTCTACTTCCAATAACTTTTTGTTCGCATCTTTTTTTGCAAGTGTTCTAAAATTATAATCTATCTTTTCTATTTTTTCTTCAGGAGATTTCAAATCATTGGCGATACCTCTTATTTTATCAGCCATCCAATTAAGAAACTCCTTAGCAGGTCCCGTTGACTCGGAGAAAGAAAGCATAAACGCTTCCCATGCTGAAGATAAGTTAGCAAGAGCTCCATGAACATTATCTCCCATCGTGTGAGCCATATCGCCCAATTCACGTTCTACACCAGTAATCTGTTCTCTAAGTGGTAATATTTTATCAACAGCGGTGAGAAAGGCATTAAAAGCGGCAACACTACGCTTATCAGTTAATTCAAGAGTAGTATTCAAGTCTACCCCTTTTTCTTTTAGCGATTTCAATCCTTCAACTAACTCAGGCAATGTTTTAACGGGCTTACCTAACGCCTTTGCCAGCTTTCCATTACTATCAGCTAAATTTAGAAAAACATTACGGGTAGCAGTAGCAGCCATTGAAGCATCAAAGCCGGCATCCGATAATTTACCCAACAAAGCCAAAGTATCTTCAATACTGAAATTAAAGGCTTTTGCAACCGGTCCAACAATTGGTAATGCAGTAGCGAGATATGAAAACGACAATGCGCTTTTGGTTGTTGCGACAGCCATCGCAGACACATATCTTTCAGTTTCTCTTGTATCAGCATTAAACATACGAAGAGAAGCACCTGCCAATGAAGCCGCATCTGCTAATTCTGCCCCGGTAGCTTGTGCAAATTTTAGAACGTGCTCTGTTGCATCTAATATTTCTTTTCGAGTAAAACCTAGTTTAGCAAGTTCTATTTGCAAATCCGTAGCTTCGGATGCAGTGTATTTCGTTGTAGCACCCAAACGTTGAGCATCCGCAGTTAACTCCTTCACTTTATCAGAAGTGGTTCCTAATATTGCAGCAAGCCTACTATTAGCTAATTCAAATTTAACAATATCACCTACTCCTTCACGCAGTTTTGTAAATAAAGCAACAACTCCACTAACAACAGCTTGTGCACCAATATATCCAGCAGCCCATCCTTTCAATCCTGCACTAACTTGGCTTAGCCAGGAGCCATCTCCGTTTTAAGCATCCTTCCTGCATTCCGGGCAATAATACCCATATTCTGCATGGACTTATTACCGTTCTGTATCTCAACCCATGCAGCCTTTACTTCTTCCCGGTATGCACCAATAGTCATTTTCTGTTGACTATATCGATCGGAATTTCGCTTTATGTAATCAGTGTTGATTCCAATAGTAGAATTAAGACGGGCAAGTGTACGAATATAGTTTTCATCCGTATCTTTCAAAACATCAACAGCCTTTTGCAGCTGCTTATTCATTTCCTTTGCTTGTGAACGGCTATGTACTTCCTGATTAGTCAAGGTAATAGCAGTTCTGATAAGTTTTAAACGTTCTTCTTCAGATAAAACAGCTTTCTTACGAGTAGTATTACCGGCATTCTGCGCTTTTGTCAAGTTAGCTTCCGTTTTAGCAGCCTTTTCCAAGGACACAGCATTATCCGAGTTTGCCTTGGTTAGTTTCTTCAGTTCAGCAGCAGATAATTTCTCTACATTTAGCTTTTCCTCTATCTTCTTACTGACAGTTTGAGTTATTTCAGACTGTTTTCTAAGAGCTTCGGTTAATTCAGCAGATGCAGAACCAGCCGTTTTTGCTTGGGTATTATAAAGATTACTCAACTTTTCAAGGTCGGCAACTCCTTCTACATTTAGTTTCAAACCTTTTGCTAATTCTTTGGCTGCATTAACATAATCAGCCCTCACACGCTCAATAATATTATCAAGCTCAACTAACTTCTGCAAGTCGTTCTCATCAACGAAATCTTTCAATTTTAAATCCATAATTACAGATAATGTCTATATTCAATAATCTTTCCTTTTATCTCAACTCCAAGTTTATCAAAAGCATAGGTACCATCTTCTTTCTGATAAACGACATACATGCAACCATCCAAGACAGCTGCTTTCTTTGCAAGATCACTGATACGTTCCAGTTCACTCTGCATCTTTTTTATTTCGCAACTACAAGCCATTTTTTACCGATATCCACATTCTGAAAAGAAACGTTCCATCCAGGGACGGAGATACATAATATTAAAGTACTCTTTAGCTGTATCACCAATGCCTAAAATCTGCTCATCGTATTTCTTCTCAATAGAACTACCGTCCGTAAATCCTTTCGTTGAGAATCGAAGCCCGGAATCAATTCTATCGGCAGTTATACTATCATAGAAAGTACCAGTAATAAAGAGGTTAGGTACCTCAACTGGACGCGGTGGCAAATAAAGCATCTCACTTCTAAGAGGTGGAGTTATCCTCTCTTTCCATCGTTTATATTGTTCCGCACGGTTCTGCCAGGGTCCGGGCTCGTTAAAATAGGTGTCAGTATCATAATCGGGATTCAATAGATGTTCAGTACCGTCCAGACCGGAATATAATTGTTCCTGAATGCAATCAACGAGCACATTCTTATGTTCTTCCATACACCTAATACATTCCTCTTCAAACCCGGATGCAATGGAATGAATAACTCTATGTAATTCATCAAAATCTGCCATACAGTAAAAATATAACGGGCCGGGCTGTAATCACACCCCAGCCCGTCGGTTACTTAGTTATCGCATCGTACACTTCCGAGAGCTTCTTCTTGCGGTCAGCTTCCTTCAGTTCCTGCCACACGACTTTAATGTGTGCATTAATAAACTCTTCCTTCGTCATGCCCTTCACAGCAACCTCGACGAACGTAACATTATCTACCTTCATGACACCTGCTCGATACCTCTGATTCCTTTTTCATACAATACAGAAGGAGCTTTCAACGAAGGAACCGCCCCGGCTTTAGGAACAATGGTAATGATACCATCCGAATATGTAGCAGAAGTTACGTTATTCATAACTTCAGCAGCACCATCAGCAATAAGACTGCCAAATTCTTCTGTACGGTCATAACCACCAACAACTTCAACTATTTTGTAAGTATTTTCGGCCTCCAACTTTTGAAACACAACATCAACCAAGCCTTTAACGAAATTCTTGGGATTGAAGTCTAACTGCACGTAGTCAAAGTGCAATTGGCTGTCTTCCACATCTTCATGTGAAAAACTAACAGTCATCGCAGACTTAGCACTACTGGTCGGGTACTGTGTCACGGTCGGGTAAACAGTAGACATCGGAATACCGGCAAGGATATCAGTGTCATCATTATAACCGATCAACATATTATCCTGATTCCAAAAGTAAACGTCCCATCCTTTATTGGCACATTTCAGAAGCTGGGCATTCAAAACCTCATCAAATTTCTTCAAAGTGAAGGTGTCTGTTTGAGCGCTAAGCCCGTTGTATTCACTTGCACCGTACCCTACAGCATTAACTTGGGGCTCTCCACCATTCTTGGCATACTCCAGGAATGGCAAAATAGGGTAAATACGCCCGGGACGGTCTGCATGGCACAATTCGAGCAACTTCTCACCTGTTATATCAGCAGGGAGTTTGACACCATGTTCTGTCAAGATAGCACCTTTGACTTTTTTCCAGTCAATGCTACAAGCAGAACTACCAGTGTTCATCCGGGAACCCTTACACGTTCTAATCTTTCTCATTTTCTTCTACAATTAAGATTATTAATTTTTATTTCCATCGAGCGTATATTTATGGCATCAATCGGCTCGCTCACAGCCTCACCGGAATCTGTATAGGCTCCGTATCTGCCATATGAATAGTTTTCTGAATAACTATGTTTCACTTTTTCGTCATAGTCGCAGTCGAACCGAGAATCTTCATATAATACTTCCAATAAACGTTTATAGATTGGCCGAAGGATATTTTTAAAAGATGTGATTCTGCGCATCTCATTGCTCCACTCTTTACAAGAAGAACATGCTATAATTAACGAAACCTTTGCTTTTGAAAAATAATCCGCGTCACCTCTATCCTCACTAATTGGAGTGAATAGTGCAACCAATGGAAACTTCCTTTCAGACTGGGCAGAAGACTTACTGTATTCATCTAAAATATCTTTGATATATTGACTGCTACCGAAGATGTAATTCAACCTTGGGGATTTCACAACTTTAGTTCCCCCTTTCCCATTTGGATAGAGGATTTCAAGCCCTTCTGGAAGTTCCTTTACAATCTCCTCAAACAGTTCTGTTATATCTAAATCTATCATAAATTGAAAGCATTAATTGGGGTCAAAAGATTCTTGGTTATTTTCACATCGAAAGGACAATCATTCGACATAGCCCATTCAACAAACTGTTTATTCTTCTCTACCATGCTATTCCATGTGCTTACTTGTCTCTTCAAAGGAGCTACATATTCATTAGCACATTTCAAACGAACAAGCCCGGTTATTGTAGCCTGGGTGTTTGCGTCACGAAGAATATGATAAAAGACATAGTCAGCGAACGGTTCACACAGCTTCTCGCATAATACTGCATATCCGGACTGGGGGGCTTCCTTCTCTTCTGAAATATCAACTTCATCTGAAGAATCTTCCTTTTCTCGTTCAATAAGCTCCAAATAATCTGTGATAGCTTGGGAAAGAGTCACACCAACAACATTCCGGAGAAATTCGGGCTGAAATGCCTTAATATACCCATTTATCACCTCATTCACAGCAAGAGATTGGGGCGAAGGCATTTCAGCGACCGAAACATTCTCAATATGCCTGGGACCTGACATAAAATATGAAACATCAATCAACATAGCGATAGTTATTTAGAAGTCTTGCCTTTCCCGGTTTTCTTTTCATCTTCCACGGAAACGGCTTTATCATCTGTAACAATTACCTCCTTGGCATCTTCCTCTTGCAAATCTTTTGAATCGGCAACCGGAAGATTCTTTTCATCAGAAGGCACCTGTACTTCAAGTTCTGCAATGCGAGCTTTCATTGTTTCACGCTCTTCTGTCAGTTCAACAATTGTCTTATCTTTCTCTGCAATGGATGCAGTAAGCCTGCCAATCTCTTCATTTTTCTCTGCAAGCATACATTCCAATGTCTTTCGGGCATCTTCTTCTGTAACAAGACCACATTCGGAAATAGGGATGAGTTGAATCATCCTCTATTAATCCGAATGCGTTGCTCTTTAAGCACATTGGTTACATCCTTATCGTTACCTCTAAGTATGTAATCCATAATCCTACGCTTTAGTTATTGCAGTCTTCAATGCGGCCAAATCCCCATAAGCGAAAGCCCACGGCATATAAATCGGAAGATAACTTCTTCTTGTGCCATCAGCACAACCTCATTGCAAAGCTTGGTCTCCACATCTTCAGCCCATTCAAGTGTCAAAGTGGTATAATCAACCAAATTTGCGGCTTGGTTAAAGTCACCCAAAAGATACTTACCTGGAAGAATACCACCATACTCGATAATCGGACGACCGGCAATATATTTCACCCCATCAACCATTTTAACGATACCAAGATTACGTCCTGTCGTATCTTTCTCTGATTCCATACCGTTAACAGTCATTGGATTAAGAATAATAGCATTCGGAAAATACTGGGCATATGTCATTGCGGCGAAAGCTGTTTTCACTACATCTTCAGAGTTGGGTTCCTCAATGTTCTTAAAGCCGGCTTCATGAACACTGAATGTCATTTTATCCGTAGCCGTTTCAGCACCGGAGAACGCGACACCAGGAATAAGGATACGACCATCTTCCATTTTCACAAGAGCGTGTGTTTTGTTCAGTTCTGTAAGAACAGCGGCGCCAGCGAACGTGATACTCATTCCATCAAGAATCAAATCCTGTGGTTCTGCAAACTCTACAATCACATCCTTATCACCGTTATATCCGGTAATAGCTTTTACAGCACCGGCGGCACCTGTAACAATGGCTGTACTAATAATCTTCTCTACAGAAGTCACCCCAGTATTATTAATAATACCAAGCAAATTCTCACCATTACCGTCACCAAACAAAATGTTCCAGTCTTCTGCCATCCAAACAGCTTCAGGAAGCATGTTCAAGATGTAGGAACGAATGTACACTCTTGATTTCAACATACGTTTTGAGATACGGATATGAGTACCAAGGCGCTTAGTTCCTGTCTGTATCTCTTTTACCTTGATACTTGATTCCGGTAAACGACCGTTCTCTGTTACAAAACGGGCATTGCGGTTGAAAGCATATACTTGCGCATAGGCGAGTTGAGGATATGCAGGATCAGCTGTCAGCGTCGTTAATACATCACGCATATGCAACTTTTTGTTGGCAACCTGAGTCACAACACGTTTCTGTTGTTGAGTAATCAACAAATCACCGGTGTAATTGTCAGTCATGGAAACGACATCTTTCAAGGAGAAGCCGTCAAATTCTCCTGATTTGCGTGTTTTTCCTTCTGCGAAATCTCTGAATTTTTCAGAATCAAGCATCTCGTTCAATTTCTCGTCAAACTTGTTGATAGTATCCATAGAAAGACCTTTCTGCTTCATTTTCTCGATACTTTCACCAAGAGTTTTAACTTGTTCTACAAGTTGCTCGTTGTCCTTTACCAATTGCTGGAACTTTTCTCCATCATAGGCTTTCAATAGATTATTGATGTCACCAAACTGTTTCGTTACCTCCTCCGGTGAGGCAAATCCTTCAAGTGACTTGTTAACTACTTCACACATCATGCCGACGATGTTTTCCATGAAAGTTTTCTGTTCTGCCGGCAGACCGTCTGTTTTCAGATTAAAATCTGATACTGTAAATTTTTTAGGCATTAAATTTAAATTTTAAGTTATTTATTCTCGAAACAGCTATTCAAACTCTTGAAATCGAGTAAAGTGCCATTATCAGCGGCTTTAATCGTTACTTCATCGTTCCCATTTTCCCCGTCATTCTTTTCTTGAGTGTCAACAGACGGCTCATTTTTTCCGGTGGTATCTTCAGAAGTGTTTTGCAGAATAGCATTCGAACGATATACTTTTCCCCAACAGTGGGACATCTTACATAATTCATAAGGTCTTGTAGACCCTTTTGAGTAAATTCTTTCTTTTCTGATTTGACAGAATCAATAAGAGAAATTACTTGGGTTCTAATCTCCGGAGTGAGCTTCTCCATTTCTTCCCTTACAATGTCCTGTGTTATCCATCTCTGATAATCAGCAGCATAGTCCAATACCTGCTGGGCAAAGGTATGCTCCGTTTCTGCATCATAATCAAATTGATGACCACAATGAGGACATGAGACAACGGCACCACCGTTGAGGCTCTTCAGTAATAAACTTAATTCCATATCGTAACCTTTTAAACGCTCATCACTATATCCATGCTGCAAGAACGCTTTACGAACGAAATCAACAGCCTCCTTTACCTGGTCAGCAGTAGCAGACTTAATATTCACAAGGAACGTCTGGGGATTACTCCCCCAACTTGTCAATGTTGAATATTCCATCATACGCCATTCAAGCACTTTACAGGGATCAACAGAATCTCTTTAATGGCCTTGACCCCAATAGAATGTTCAAGTGTTCTGCCATTCTCTGCAAACAGTTTATAATCAGCTAACGTATCACGGCCAATCTGTTTTTCAAGATTTAACTGACCGACCATAACCAAATTACCTTCTGTTTCCTTACCACTCAACGGAACACCTAACAACTGGTCTGTACGATGATTCAGGAACCAACGCATCCGACCAATATTTTCTTTCAATGTCTTATTGAATGAGCCGGGCATAGATATGTCATTTTGTGAGTCCTTCACACCGATACCGTTCACCGCAACGGTAACGATACCCTTCTCATCAACATCATTTGCCTTTGTCTTGTACTGAAGGCTTTTGATTTTCTCTTCCATCTTTTTCATCTCCACTTTTAGTGTTAAAAACTCGATTTACTTTATCCAGTTCCTCATCTGACATATCAAATTTCAATTTGTCAAACAAGGGATTTTCTATCATACTTTCGCCTATTTGGGCACGCCAGTCATTGAGTGTTATAAGCCACATGAGAATTGTTCACGACAACGTTTATTTATATTTGTCTTTACGTCCTCGGATTCTTTCAATCCTTCCTGCAAACAATCAACATCAGAGAAATCACAATCCAAATAATATCCCCCTCCTTCAAGACCAAGGAAAGCTGTAAAATCCTTGCAGAATTGTTTGGCCATAGGAATAACAGTTGAACAATATACGCTCTTTTCAGCAGTAGCCTGATTGCTAAATGTGGACTGGTCTTTTCGCGGAACAAGAACGGCAGGGATGCCGTATGCCCCTGCAATATTTATTGCATCAGCCAAAGTCTCTTCAAACGGCTGTAACTCTGCAATAGAAAGATTAGTACGAACAAAGTCAATGTCTGCATCTGAAATACCATAAGGTACCTGGCCCTTCCTTACACCATACTTCTCAAAATTTTGCTTCAAAAGCTGTTCCTTTTCATCGTCAGTCAACGCTATTGAACCGGTAGCATCAGTTTTCTTACTTACAATAAAACCCAATCCACCCCGCTTTACATAAATCACATTTCTAGCTTCATATACAGCTATTAGATTTGACATTGGCTTATTTTGAGAAGCAAGACGACTTTTGGACTTCAAGAACATAGCCCCTGAATAGAACTCTGCATTTCCGTCTCTATCATGCCATATTTGGTATGGAGGAATTTCCAAACTACCATTCCAACCATACTCCAAACGATAGCTACGAATAATATCTTCTGTTTGGGCAATGCCAAACAATGGCATATTCCCGTAAACAGGTTCTACAATAGTCTTATCAGAAGGTAGCACCCAATAATTATCGCAATATCTCCATTTTTCAGCTGTAGAAAAGACATCAGGCATAGCAGCACGAATAAAGCTATTCCCTGTACACAATTTATAAATATGGTGCTGATAAATCAATTCTTTCCAACGCATCAAACAATTAGGACGGCTAAGTATGCCATTCATTCGTCTGTTTGCCCATACTACACTATCATCCTTAGTTTTCTTCAATTGAAAATTAGCACCTGCAATTCGCGATGCAATATAATCGATCGGAAAAAAGACTTCAGGTATCGTACTGAATAGCGTTAGATAGTTACTGCCCGCTACAATAGGACTAGTAAGGTCCTCAATGTATGCAACTGACCATTTTTCAGCCTTGCCACTTTGAGTATCTATATCCTTATTTTCAGATGAAGTAACTATTTCAACTTCACCTTTAGTCTTAGATTTCTTTCCAAATAGATTATCAAAAAAATATTCATTGGGTTCCTTTTTGAGCAAAACTAAGTAAAAAGGAAAACCGTTTTCCAAAACACTAAAATCTTGAAATTACGAAAGCATAACATCAACAATATAACATTCTTATTTTCAATCACATATAATACAATTCAATTCAAACCTAATTTTACAACGAACTGTACTAGCCCACTCAAAACAGCACTGGCCTCTTTTGTTTCACTATCTTTATTATAGTCCATCAGGTTATTCATGAAGGCAACATATTCCGTATCAGATTCTACTTTTGATGCAGAAAAAAGAATACTATTTTTCACATAATCAGATGTTGCAGCAATACGCTTGTCTACATCCGGAAACTCTTTCATTACACGAATCTCCTTGTTTGTACTAGAACGGAGTTCCCGGATAAAAGGGAAATAAGCATCTGTACATTCAATTACACATGAATCAGATTCATGGGACAAAATAGAAGAACGTATATCTTCTGTTGAAGTAGTATCCATAAATACGACATCAACAACATGCCATTTATTCCCACATCTAAACGCTTGTATAAGGACAAATTTCCCATTAACATTCGGCATCACATATAGAATCTTCTTAGTGTATTTACATTCGGTATCTGGATTGAAGAAATTAACAGTGCCATTACAAGCATACAAGTTTCTTTTTCGCCGGTTACTAAACTCTATATACTGCTCACTACACAAATCCACAACGACATATCGGAACGTATCAGACAGGTGCCCGTGCTCTCATAAGTCTGCAAGGTAGTTTTATTCTTGACCTTAGTTTTAAGAATGGCACCGTTAGCATCTTTCTGTACGCTCATGTAGTCCTCAATAGATACCGAACATGATTCGTCAATGTATATCTCTATACCGGGAACAGTACAATCAAAGATAGCATTGATAAACTCACCGGTCATTGCGACACTCGGATTCTTGTTGCCTACCTTATCTTCAATCTCGAACCCTTCTTTCTGCAATGTGTCTATGAATAAGTCCATCCAGGAACGCTTCTCATCGTCAATGCTGTTTGCTGCTTTCGTTGATGCATCACCATGTACATATAACCTATCAGAATATTGGATAGATTTCAGATACTTTGCAACAAGTTTGGAAGCTTTCTTTACTGTATTGTTGGGGCTTTCAGCACACGTTTCATGGAATTGCCAAACCTTGGTACCAGTTGTGAAATCGACCTGCCAATATGATACACTGATATACGGAAGCACGTTGTTATCGACAGAGATATGAATAGGTAAGTCCGGAACATACTTATGTTCACCGGAATGTTTGCCACGATTGAAGGAACCGAAGAACTCACTACCGGTACGAATGACACCCCATTCTCCCAATGCGTACACATTATAATAATCCGGGTCGTGAACTCTATCATATTCAAAGTCGGCAACACATTGCTCATCATAAAAACCGTATGTGCCATCAGGACTACCAACTACCCAAAAATTATTCAGATAGGTAGATTGGATAATAACTGTATTAGGTGCCTGTTCCTCGATTTGCTTAGTACGAAGATTAAGTATTTGCCTGGGTGCGTTCTTTTTTACGGATTTGACTTTGGTAAGTTCTTCCGGCAACTCTTTGCCGGCAATGGTAACAGTCATCGGTACATCATGCCATTTATCTTTATCAATAAACTCTTTCTTTATCCAATGGCTTTCACTGATCGGGTTAAAGGTACAAATAATCTGCTGCCCTTTCTTACCACGCAAACGTTTACGTAGCTGCTTGAAATCCGGATGCTCGAACTCTGACCATTCCTCTAACTGAACTCGCTTATAGTTAGAGATACCTTTTATCTTCTCCGGATCGTCAAGACCGGAGAAATCTATCTTCGCACCATTTACCAGACATTTAATAGTATTCTGTTGGAACTTGAACAAATGGGAGATGCCAAGACCGGCCGCAGCGACTTTATAATCTTCATAAATGGTTTTGAGAATAGAAGCTCCTACCTTACGCATGACAAGATTGTTTTCACCATCCTGTAATGTCTGTATCAGTATGGTTTGTGCCACACTATACGATTTACCGGAAGATGAACCTCCATAGAGAATGATAAAACGGATAGTCTCATCATTCAAGTACTTCAATAGATAGAATCCGTTAGGATTTAGCTTCTTATAATTTATAACCATATTGTTCTAAAAGTAAGGTTTCTCCATAGGGTGAATACCGGATTTTGCAGTTCAAATTGTTCTATTCTTCCGGATTCTCATTATCTTCAAAGCCGATACGAAGTTCACCGACTTTATTTCCGTCTCCACCTTTGATATTGACATTCTTATCGGCTTCCCATCCATTCCAGGCACCAAGCAAACGAGCGGCTTCTGTTTTACCGTTGACTCATAGACAACTTCCCCTCTCTTATTCTGAATCTTCTTCAATGCATTACGGGTACGCTTTGGAAGCTGCGAAGGACTTTTCATCTTTACCTTACCTGTTAGCTCATCGACAATATACAAGTCATTAGGATCAGAAGTTATGATATCCATCAGCACACGTTCAACTGTTTCACGTTTAACTTCAGATTCTTTCGCCCTCTTTTCTCTTATCTCTTTTATCCTTGATGTAACCTTGATGTTCTGCATAAGGGCATGAGCATTGCGCCAAACGCTCTCCTGCTTCATCTTAGTGCAGTCGTAAGCCATCCGGTATGCTTCACTTGCGTTGCCATCAATATCAACGTAATATTGACAGAACTTCTCTTGTTCAATGTTAATACATTCTCTCTACTCATAGCTTCAAATTATTAAATTCCTGCATGAAGAAACAATGATAGTTACTCAACATGCAGGAATAAATTAGAATGGTTGTACATTCAAAGGATTTCTATTTCTCCGCCCCCGCATTTTTTTGAGAATTATCCTCTCTCCGCATGGCGAATACCTTTTTTACTCCGTCCTCGACTGACGTATAGGACAAAGGTACTAAATAGATATCCTGGTTCACCGATTGCTCCAAATTGTCAAAATCTCGTTTTTTATTAATCAACTCTATTTCAAGCGGTTTATAGTATTTTACTAAAGATGCAAAATACATAGTAGTCACAGGTTGGACGTTACAGATGTTGATGAGCTGACGATTACAGCCCACCGCATAGATAAGTCCCTCGACAATATCATCTATGTAAGTGAAGCACCGGATATTCTGACCACAGTTGTATAAAGACACGTTTTCCTTTTCTATCAGGAACCAGAGAAGAGTTCTTTTTCGCGGATTAGGTCCATATACATTATGCAGCCGGCACCCGGTCGCAGCCTTACAATAGATAGATGCATACTGTTCATCAAAGTACTTACTTATTCCGTACATGGAAGTCGTATTCTCCGGATTCGCAGTTGACGAACTGGCATATACTAACTTAACATGATACAGATTACACGCATCAGCAACTCGCATGAAAGTATCAATGTTGTCTTTCCTGATTTGTTCCAAGTTTCCATTAAACACACTGGTTTGCGCTGCCAAATGGAACACACAATCAATATCTTCATTCTTCAGAAGCTCGCATACTTTCGTAGCTTCACTACCAGACTTTCGGTCAAGTCCTATGACTTCAACACCTCTTTTTGCTAATTCTCGGCAAAGGGCTTTACCAATAAATCCCTCACTGCCGGTTACAATCATTTTTCTCATCATTACAAAAAAATAAAGGTGTATTGAATAAACAATACACCAAAGGTTCAACATAAAAATAATTCATTCAAAAGAGTTAATTTATATCATGTTTATATACTATTTATGATTAATTTTGCACCACAAAAATGAAATATTATGAGCTTTGAAATACCAATAACACAGCACTTAGAATCCTTTTATGAACATTTACAGTCCAATGACAGAACTATTTTTTCTGCAAAGTTTGGTGATGGAAAAAGTTATTTCCTAAAAGAATTCAAGGAAAAATACAAAGATGATTATTACTTTATTACACTATACCCTGTAAACTATTCAGTTGCAGAAAATGCAGATATTTTTGAATATATAAAACGAGATATAATTATTCGTCTCGCAGAAGATGACATTCTATGCAACATTGACTTTGAAGCACTAGCTGATTCCATATTTAATATGGAAAATCTCATGGAAGTAGTGTCATTTCTTGTCTCTTTCCTACCCCATAGTGCCTTTATTCAAAAAATTATAGATAAAACCAAAGGAATCTTTGACAATTATCAAAAGAAAAAAGAAACATACAAAAGTTTCTTGGCTACTTTCACACATCAAAAAGGTGGTTTATATGAATGTGATACATATACCAAAATGATAGAGCAAGCTCTACAGTATATCAACAGAAGCCAAAAGAAAAAAACATTATTAATAATTGAAGATCTAGACAGAATAGATCCAGCACATCTTTTCAGAATATTAAATGTACTAGGTGCACATCTTGATTTCTGTAATCAAAGGGATATCAAACCGAACAAATTCGGTTTTGACAATATTGTTACTGTCTTCGATTATGAAATCACATCACATTTGTTTCACCATTTTTATGGGAAAGAAGCCAATTATAATGGATATATCAACAAATTTATTACTCACTATCCTTTCTATTACTCAATCAATCAAATTGCTATAGAATATTTATATACATACATTGATAAAGAATGTAACATCCCAAGCAAAAGATTGAAAAAATTGAGACTATCTTGTTATGATATTGAAACTATTGGCAATAAAATAGATAAGCTATCAGTCGTGACGTCAAACATATTTTAGATGATATAGAAAAACAAATTATCTGTGAAACAATTAATGCTAATCTTCTTATGAAATTCTACACACTAAATTCCGCAACAAAGTTTTTGCAATATTAAAAAGAATGGACATCAACCTTTTTAATATAATTCAGTCACTTACAAGTGATTTTACTACAATATCCGAGAGACTAAATCTCACAAGTTCTTTTACACTATGCAGTAAATATATCCAAAACACAGACAGCATAGCCATTGAAGGTTCAAACCATTATTCTCAATTGAAAAAATAACAGATGATAAACTAACAATTACAGAATTAAAGTTCAACGAAAGTCTTTGTGGCAATAAAATAGAAATGAAAGTCATCGATAATATTATAACAAAAGGATTGAATATGGCTACTCAATACATTAAGCCCTAATCGTACAATTTAATTATTAACTCTCTTGACCAAATATCAAGACTGTCATTCGCTAAATTTCGGTATTGGCATCCAGTGAGTAATACACCCCATAGATGAATCTGGTAAGAATATTCGATGCTCGGATTCCCAGTGCCCACTTCCATAATATACCCCAACAAAATATCCTTTATGGAGATCTTTCCATTCTACAGTGAAAAATACACTTGTCTCTACCTCTGGTAACCGTTCCTTTACATTTATCCAAGGAGATTGCTTTTTCTGCCACTCAACACCAGACGCAAAAACTGTACGCATATATGTTTCAACCACATATGGCTGATTGATGCGATTTGCTAATTGAGCTACCAATGATTTAAAATTCATATCTATCTTGTTATGAAGGTTATTTACTGGGGAAATACTTCCCACATTTATTACACATGTCGTTATCTGCGTCAAACATGATAACCTTTGTAGAGCCACAATAAGGGCATCTTACTTTAAGATTTTCATCTTTTGGATATAGTAAATCAATAGATTTACGCAATACAGCCTCTATATGATCTTTCTCCAGTCCAACAGGGCATTCTTTATTAAGCCAATCCAAATCCTCTTTGATTAGCTTCATGTATGCTCTTTTATCAATCTTTATGCTCATATCTATCCTGTTTTACTCTAATTGTTATCAAAATATTCACTACAGACAAATCCCTTTCGCGGGATGAAGTCTTTAAACTCACAGCTTCTAAAAATCCACTTCTTATCAGCCATCCAGCTAAATCCTTTTGCCATTGAGGAATAATTTGACGAGGATTATTTAAGTCCCGGTAAGGCTGACAATGTGGTAAGAACCGACCACCCTTCTTTTTCCAATGATTTACTCGTTCAAATGCTTCTTTGAAATCCTTCAATAAGATGCAGTAAAAGAAGTACTCGCCTTTATACCGTATTTGTCAATCAAAGCCGTAGCACGTTCGCATTCTGCAATTTGTCCCGGTGTATCACAACCGAACCGTATGCGCTTAATCCATTTAACACGAGCAAGCAACCGGGCTATATCATCCGTTACCAGCCGGGCGTCTAAACCTTGATTGAAGTCTACACGTACTCCCATGGAGATAATCTTTTCAATCTGCTGCAAACCGTAGTCGGATGCAAGTATGTTGTTATCCATGAGTATAATGTTTTTTCTCCCATTAACGGCTATCTCTTCAATATCCATGTAAGTAGCGATGTTCCTTCTTTCTTCGGTACCACACACCACTTACAGTGGTTTGGACATCCGCGGGTGAGAAAGCCATAAGCCAAATTTTTATCAACATTATACAGATCGTAATCAGGAATCATTCTATCAATCTCTGGCAAAAGAAACCTTTTTTATGTTCATACCCAGTACCGCCTTTCTCAACTTGATCGGCATTGATGTAATAGCCGTAATCCGGCGTAAAGCTAAATACTTTTGCAATGTAAACCTTATCATAAGAACAAAGGGGATTATACCATTCTACATTATCACCTCTTGCCTTGTGATAGCTACTTATCTTCATCAAAGCTAGATTAGGATAATTGCTATCGACTGCTAATATTCCAATATTCATCGCTTATTTGGGGCTATTTAAAAATTCTCCTTAATCCTGAATTAACAGCATCGGTTTTAGCTTCCTCTGATGGATGAACATAAATATTCAAAGTGGTACCTACATCTGAATGACCAAGAATAGTAGATACAGTTTTGACATCAATTTTATTCTCTATAAGAGTCGTGGCAAAGGTGTGCCTTAATCCATGATACTTGATACAGTGGTCTAGTTTTACCTTTTCAAGAATAAATTTCTCATAATAATTCCGCAAAGTCCGAGGTTCTGTATATTGCTCACCACAAGTACACACATAATAATCGGGATTACACACAGCAGAAAACTTCTTCACCAAAGGAAAAATGTTCTTTAAGATAGGAATATACCTATCAGAATTTGAAGTTTTCGGGGGCCAATCTCAATATGGGTTTTTGCTTTATTAAATGTACCATCCTCGCCTGGCATATATATGCGTTCTAAGGTTTTACAAATATGAATAGTCTTTTTATCTAAATCTATATCCTTCCATTGTAAGGCACATACTTCCCCTATACGCATACCAGACATATCGTTAGCAAAATTCCAAGATTACGTGGAGATGGATTCGCTAACACGTAATCGACGATTTTCTTATATTCAGCAGGAGAATAACGTTCCAGCTTTTGAGCAGCTATCTTATTTTTTACTAGGCCATACCATCTTCCATGTAATGTTATGTACCTCAAGGTCTAACTCTTCGTCAGCAAACCGAATTAGCATTTTTAGAACTATCAGAATATCATTGCAGTACTTCACAGACAACCCCGAATTATCCATAAGATCGTTCATGAATGGCACAATAACCTTTTTGCTCAATTCCCCAACTTCCATACATCCTAATATTGGAGAAAGCTTTTTCACGTATATCTGCTGGTACGATGCCAGTGAACTAGTCTTGACTTGCCTTTTCTTTACAGAAATCCAAGCCTTGTACACATCATCCAATTTCATATCTTATAAATTTGTTATTTAAATCAGTTTCAATTCTCGCAAATAAACATCAATCTCCTTATCCAATTCGGCACGTTTGGCTTCCAGCTCTTTTATTTCATCCATAACAGCCTTAATGTCAATAGGTTCTTCTTCCTCAAATACATCTATGTATCTCGGTATGTTAAGATTAAAATCATTAGCCATAACCTCTTGCAATGTGGCACAATGACTGTATTTCTTAATTTCCTTACGCTCTTGGAACGTCTGTACAATCTTGTCTATTTGTTCATCACTCAAAGAGTTTCTTGTTTTTAAGCTTTTCAAAATCTTTGCTTGCATCAATAAAAAGGATGTTGTCATCTTCTTTACGACATTTCTTTATTACCAAGATACAAGTAGGAATACTAGTACCATAGAATATATTGGCCGGTAGCCCAATGACAGCATCAATGCAGTTTTTATCTTCAATAAGAAACCTGCGAATAACACCTTCGGCAGCGCCACGAAATAAAACTCCATGAGGAAGAACTATAGCCGCAATCCCTGTTACATCCAGTTTATGGACTATATCCAAGACAAAAGCATAATCAGCTTTTGATTTAGGGCTAATTTCCCAACTTCACTAAATCGTTCATCATCCATAAAAGAGACATCTGCACTCCATTTGGCGGAAAAGGGCGGATTTGCTATTACTGTTTCCATTGTGATTTATTTTTTTGATAATACATTTTCATATACTCACTGTATTTTCACTTTTGTGAAGCTAATTATTATTTCTTATTTTCTCTAATTTCTATATAATCACTAAAAAGGTAAGTTATATATAATGAAGTTATTCCTAAAAGTATACAAGTTAAGGTGTTTATCATATATATATTTGGTGAACTCTTTCAAAAAGATTTTTTTAGAATCACCTCTCCAAAACGTCCAATACTTATCCAATAATTCATATAACCTGATGGATTTTGAATAAACCAATTGGTATCCATTCCATAAGATGTATTTGCAATTTTTAATCCATAAATCAATACTATTAAAAACATAGTATAAATGACTAAAGATTTTTTCTTAGACATAAATCAATCATTGAAACATGCGAACCTCTAATTCATTTTTTTAAGCTGAAACAATTTTTTCACAGCAGATTTTATACTCTTGGTTAGAGCTTTTCGGCTGTTTAAAAAATCGATATCTTTCTGAGTTACTTTTTTATGACGCAAATCATCGTCCTCAATCTTTTCAGTAATATTAGCATAAACACTCTCAAGAGAATATCTCTCTTTTAAACTAGGAACAGCTTGCACTGCTTCAAGTTTCTCTTGGTCAAATCCATCAAGGACCTCTGAAATCATTCTAGTCAAGGCATCCAAATCACCCAGAGGGTAGATATGACCTTGCTCGTTCATATATTCAAAGGCGGATTTATGTCCCGCATTATTTGATAAAATTGTTTGGAATACCATTAAAACAGAATTCAACATAAACGAGACCAAACGTTTCCATACTAGATGGGAAAACAGCTAAATCCTTATCAGTAATCTCTGACCAAGGATCATCTAATATACCCAAAAAATGAAACATTCTTCAAATCGTGTCCTGCAATATAATCATCACAAAAGTTGTTTGTAATCCTCATCCATGCACCTAAAATACAAGTTCAGTTCCTGCTAAATCAAGCATCTGAAAAGCTTTTATTAACTCAAGCTGATTCTTTCTCTGAGTCAAGCGTCCAACTGAAATGATACGATGTTGGTCGTTAGATTCAGTTTTTACTCCTTCTTTAGGTTCAATTTGAGTATAAGGTGCAAAGGAATAAATCTTCCTATTTGGAAAATACTTTTCTAAATCCTCGGCCAAAGCTCCTGTTACAGCAAAGATTTCATCAGAAAACTTATCTATAAAGTCTAGTTTTTCTTTGTAATAACCGAACTCTCCCTCAAGGAAATTCATGAATCAACCAAAAATGTTTGATATTCTCATAAGCGGCAGCCAATGCTCCTTGAAAAACATTGACTGTATACTGATAACAAGATCCACCTTGTTATCTACAATAATATTTCGAATGTCTTTGACATTCTTATTATAAAG
>ENA-OQIG01000163-OQIG01000163.1-human-gut-metagenome-genome-assembly--contig:-NODE-163-length-37987-cov-2.475700_pt1 | contig 37987 bp, 48 predicted proteins | sample MGYA00242576_ERZ504741 | MGnify/ENA primary metagenome ERZ504741 (study PRJEB26092, sample SAMD00036436) | human gut metagenome | host: Homo sapiens | study: EMG produced TPA metagenomics assembly of... | reverse complement strand
ACAAATAATATCGGTTGGTAGGGGAAATCTGGTTGTTAAAGTTAATAAAGCAGAGGAAGTTGCTTGTCTGAATATTTTTTTGCAATTTTAATTGCCTTGAAATGTAGTCTGTTAGTCTTTTGTTAGTAAAAAAGTTGTCTGCAGCTATTGCAGAATACATAAAAATGTCTACCTTTGCAACCGCAAAACGGGTAAGTCCTATACGGCCAGCTCCCTTCGAATCCTCCAGGGCTTGATCGCAGCAAAGGTAGTTGGTTGTAGCGGCGCGATATAGTAAGCTTACCCACCCGCCTCTTTAGCTCAGTTGGCCAGAGCACGTGATTTGTAATCTCGGGGTCGTTGGTTCGAATCCGACAAGAGGCTCAGAAAGAAAAAAGCATTCAGGTATTTTACTTGGATGCTTTTTCTTTTATATCCTGTGTCGCTCCGGTTTAGCTTTTGATTATTAGCCGGTTATTCAGTATCAGGTTGAAGATACTGTCTCTGAGGTCCGGGCTACTGGTATTTTGTAAGAGGAGAGGGTCAGCTGATTGCCGTCAATAGCAGTAACCTTTTCAAGATTCACAATATATGAGCGGTGAGTCTGTTGAAAAACATCCTTCGGCAATGAATCATTGAGTTGTTTCAGAGTAGTATACACTACTTCCTTGCATGAGACTGTCTGAATGACAACATAGTTTTCCATGCTTTCAATGTAGAGAATATCCTTGAACAGAATCTTTTTTAATAGTTTGTTGCTCTTCACAAATATATAATCATTCTTTTCTTTTTGCTCCGTTTGTAACAAATCGTAGATTTTGTTGACAGATTTGATAAAACGATCGAAAGATACAGGTTTAAAAGATAATCCACTACATTAAACTCATATCCTTTTAGGGCGTATTGTTCATAAGCTGATACAATAATAACTTTGGGCGGATTTGTTAGATTAGACAACAGTTCTATACCTGTCATTTCGGGCATTTCGATATCAAGAAACAGAAGGTCTATTTCTTGGGTCTTCAGTATTGTATTTAGTTGGACGGCATCTTCACACTCTCCGGTCAAGGTGAGGAAATCTACTTTTTCGATATACCTCGCAAGCCTTTTCTGCTTATAGGTTCATCATCTGTTAATTGATACATTTTATTTTCATATTCAATCAGTGTTATGTTAATTTAGCGATAAACATTAATGGTCTGTTTGTTTGAAGTTCTTAAGCTGTATTTTTCAGGATACAGAAGGTCAAGCCGGCGTTTTAAATTCTCAATGCCTATCCTTTCTTCTTTTTTGTGGCAGTAGATGGGGAGGAGGATTATTGAATTTTTTATCTCAGACTGAATGTCTGGTTTCCGTCAACTTTGATTTCCAGTTTTATTTTGTAATCTCCTCTTACGTATTTGAAAGCATTCTCGATCAGTGGCTGAAGTAATAAAGGATGTATTTTTTGCTCTTTTAGTTGCGGGTCGAAATATAAATCCAACATAAGCCTTTCGCTCATCCGCAATTGCTGAAAGGCAATATATGATCTCAGGTAATTTATTTCCTGTTCCATCGTCACTTCCTTTTCTATATCATAAAGCTGATATCGCAACAGGTCGGAGAGCTGCTCGATACTTTGTTTGGCTACTTTGTTATTCTCATCCACTTGAAAATAGATGGTATTTAAAGCATTGAACAGGAAATGCGGATGATATTGGGATTTCAGAAATTTAAGTTCGGTCTCCAGTTGGTCGACTTTTACTTTTTCTAATTGAAGGCTTTGCTCGATAAGACTCTTGAATAAAATTCTATTGCGTATCATTATATAATATAGAAACGCCAGGAGAGCTCCTGTCACATTGATCAATGCCGATTCGCCCCATTTGAAAGTCCCGGCCATCGTTATGCAAAACATAATGAATGTATGCATGATATTTAGGAAGACGAAGTTTATCAGAAACACCCATACGTATTCTTTCCAGTTTGCTTTCTTCTCATCTTTGCTTTTGTCGATAAAGAAGCGGGCTACCCGCTTAAAAATATAGTTTAAAAGATAGAAGTAAGCAACAGTGATGCCCAATGCCTGTAAACGTGCTTTTACGGCAAAAGTATCCAGTTCCCATATTCGCTCATTATAAGCGATATCTACAATAATAAATACGCACAAGGAAAGTGGCAGTATTATAAATAGGGTGTTAATCCATTCGTACTTTAAGTTCATTAGTTGCTATTTTAATCTTTGATACTACAAACCTATCCGTTTACTTTCTTCTATTCTGTTTTCATTCTGAGATTTCTTAATCTCTTTGCCTCGATTGAAACGATAACTGAGCGATATGCCTATCATTCTGCTGTCGTTTTTTTCCTGAGACGCGTAATACAGATAGTTAGTCTCCATACTTACATGGGGGCGGTTCGAATGAAATATATCATGTGCGTAAATATACAAACTAAATTTGTTATTGCACAGGTTTTTGCGGACTCCGAGAGATATTGTCCATAAAGGTTTCACTCTGGTCTGTCCTTCAATCATTTCTCCACTATAAAATCCGAGGGCTTCCGCATCCCAGCCGTATGGTAATGTAAATTGATTGCTGATATGTAGCATGGGTGTTGTCACTTCATTTTTAGTGTTTTCCCAAGTGTTGCCCAACTGAATTTCTTATAAGTTAAAGATCCGTTTATATGGGATGTCCACCATTGGAATGGTTTTAGGTTATTCAAGCCGGCTCTTACTCCGAATGAGTTATTGCCTGATAAATTTTGCGGCATTAGTAAGACACGGTTATTATCTTCGACTAAAAAACTTAACGAGATAGGATCACTCCTGTGAGAGTAGAATACATTGAATGAATATCGTTTTTTGAGTAGCCATGAGATTTCTATATTATCTATTAGTTCTGTCTTAATTCGGTATTTCCTTGTTCATATAAAAACTGGTCTCTGACCTCAACGAAAGGATTCATATTTCTGTAATTGGGGCGGACGATGCGACGGCTGTATGCCATAGACAAATTATGATTTTCGGAAAGCTGATATTGAACCATCAAAGTAGGGAAGAGGTGTACATAGCTTTGGTTGAATACCGAGTCCTGAACGGCTGAATTATAATTGCTTTTTGTATATGTACTTTCTAATCGTAAGCCTATTTCTGTTGAAAATCTGGCAGACCATTTAGCGTTTAGCTGAAGATACCCTGCGTAGATATTCTCATGATAAGCAAAACTACTGCTGAGATCACTGTCTTCTCTCCAATCACCGGCAATCAGGTTTTTGTATAAGGCATCACTGCTTATATGTACGAAAACCGATTTGAGCCCGGTGGTTATTCCGAACTTGTCAGAGATATCATAGCTCAAATTAGTTTGTCCGCTGTATATTTTAATGTCCCCATTGGTTATACCGGACAATGTGTCTCCTTTTACCGGATGAATACCTGTCTGAAAAAAGGATTTCAGCAGATGGTTATCCTCTTGATTAAAAAGCTGATAATCAAAAGAAGCATCCCATTTTCCTGTTTTCGCAAATTTGTATATCATGTTCGCTCCCCCTATGATATTGGTGTAGCTATAGTCCGGTGTGCTTAACGCTGTTAAGGTTGAGTCGCTTTGAGTCTTGTCGTTATTAAAAAAGTCAGATACAGTCACTTCTTGTTTTGTTCCTATTGAGCCAGCTGATGAGAAGTATGTTCCGATGGCTATCTTCTCCGACAAGTCATAATCGACCCCTGTTTTGATATAATGCCCTTTGTATTGCCGGTTTATATCACTATCAAAATCTTTTCTCAGTTCAAGAGGTTTTAAAGTCATCGGATCCAGGTAATGACCGGAAACCGATAGTTCTATAAAATCTTTTCCCCAATAATAAGAATAGTCGGCATACATATTCAATTTATTGTGGTGAAAGTTCAGAGTCAGGTTTTCATTCCCTTTAGTATGTTTTCCTTGTTCCAGACCGGAGGAAGCTGTAAGGCTTATACCTTGTTCTTTGATTTTCTTTTTTTTGAATGTTAATGATTGCCCGAACTGCCTGAAGCATCGTGTTTTGATGATGGCTGGGATATCAGTTCTATATTTTCAATAGAACTGGCAGGGATGGAGCGCAGGTAATTGATGAGGTTCTCTCCCGATAAATAGGTCACTTTATCATCCATTAAAACATTCGCCCCTGATTTGCCATTAAGAATAATTGTTCCGTCATTCTGAACGATTACTCCGGTAGTTTTCTCAGTGCATCCAGTATATTACCGTCCGTACTCAATAGGGCAGATGATAAGTTGACTGTCATCTTTCCCGGTTCGGCCTTGATTGGAGGCGCTTGCCGATTATATTTACAGTAGACAATATATAAGAATCTTCTTCCAGTGTAATGTCACCCAATTCCAGATTCATGCTTTCCTTGATCTGCAGGGGGATATTTGCTTTCTTATATCCGATCATTGACAAGGAAAGAAAGTAATTGCCCGATTTGACATTTATCATTTTAAATCGTCCGTCCAAGTCGGAGGTCGTCCCTGTTATATAGGTAGAGTCCATACCGTTTGATAACAATATTGTCGCGCCGACTATGGGTGAACTGTCGTTATTGGTTATTTTACCCGATATGACTGACTGTGCGGATATGCTGATTGTCTGAATCAGCAGCATAAGCAGGAAATAGATTTTAAGAGTCTTCATCATTTAAATAGTTTAATTGATTTCTGACCTCAAAATTACCCTGATGGTTTCGCGTACTCAAATTAATCTGATGAATGGAATGATTTACTTGATGAAACGAAAAGGCTTATCTGCTATACAGTATGATTATCAATCATCCGGTTGAGGACTGCTGCAAGAGTCTGAAAACGACGATGCTATTTGTTACTGCTTTTATGATCTCCTCCTGTATAATTTGATGAAAATCCTAAGACAAACAGCATCATAATAAAGTAATCCCGAATGCCCAGTAATTAATGACCCGTGACTCTGCGGTAAGTATATAATCACCAGCGAGAAGCCGGAAGCCGTCTATTTTCCAAATGACTACATTATCTTTCAGACTTGGCGTTAGAGGTGAGCAGTCTGCCCGGCAGTGTCAACTCAAATTGTATAGCATGATAGAAGACTTCGGCGATGTTGATTTTCTCTTCGCACAGGGCATCCATCATTTCTTTATTTGTTTTATAAAGGTCCGAAAAGTATTTCGTACTGCAAGCTTTATCAAACATACCGCAGACCTCCTCGATATCAGCGTCTCCCATACTGTCGCCTTTTTCTGACGAATGTTTCTTGTAGACAGAATCTTTCAATTCCTCCAGACACTGCAGGCAAGCGGTATCTCCTTGTAAAGAAGTGAAGTGGCGGATGACTTCCCAATTGATCTCATAGACATTGCGGTTATACCATTCTCCGAATTTAGCTTCGAGTTTATCCAGTTTATCATTCATTTCGATGCCGTTCATGCCTCTGAAGGCATCATCGTTTCCATGAAGCCAAATCATTTGCTCTTCCTTATTCAGATAATTGTCAAGAGGTACAGGACCTTTTGTCCTGAAGTTCTTTGTAAGTGGCGGTATATATATAATAGGTATAGAACCATCTGAAACTCTTCTTTACCCGTTCCATAGGTATAGCCATGGCACTCAGATGCTCTTTACCTTTGTCAACAGTGAAGTATTCTCCATCTACTCCGGAGAGTTTTTGGCAGGCTTTTACATTCAGCTTTTCTTCTTCGCCCCAGAAGTTGAATTTAATTGTAGAGTCTAGATTTACTAATTGCCAGTTGGCATTCGGTTGAAACAGAAATGGATTATGTGTCTTATCTCCTGCGATGAAAGCGGAATCACCTTGTGCATAGATTTCTCTGTACATACTTCCGTCCCTTTCAACCCGTGAAGTCATCCGATAATAGGTGCTGCAAGAAGTCATGCTAAGTAACAGTAGCATGGTTATTAAGAAATAGTTGGTTTTCATATTCTGTCTATTTTTAATCGTTTTTTTTTGATGACTTGTAAGATTTGCATCTTCCGGGATTTCCGGTGTTGTATATATTGAGAGGATAGATAAGTATTCTTTTCCAGCAGTCGCATTTCTTCCCAGTTGTCAGGTAATGGAATGCTGTTTGACCAGTTATCATATTCATTTGCATTTCTGTCCGGTGAGGGACAGAAGTGAAGCAAGTGTCATTGATGAATAGCAGGAGTAATAATGAGGCGGCAATGCCGGATGCCCATGCTCCTATGAGAAACTTTCTCCGTTTCCTTTCCGGTGAGATCCCGGATATTCTGTTGAGGATGGTAGCGGTCAGTTCCTCCGGATTTTCCAATATCGGCTGGTTACTTTTGACTTCGGTCAGCCATTTTTCATACTGTTTATCTTCTTGTTTCATAAGTCGGGATCTATTTGATTCATTTTATTACGTATGTTCTTTCTGGCAAGGTACAAGGTACTTTTTATCTTTTCGGGCGATAATCCTGTGATAATCTGTACTTCTGCTACCTCCAACTCTTCGACATCCCGAAGCGTGAAAACGAGTTTCTGCTGGGGAGCAGTTCGTTGGTATATCGCAATATCAGTTCTTTCAACTGCTTGTTGGAAAGAGATATCTCAATATGATCGTCAGAAGGAATATTTACCGAATCGGAAAAGGCGGATTCATTATCCAGCGGAGAATGGCGTAACGAACGCAAACGGTCGTAACAGGTGTTACAGGTGATTTTGTAAAGCCAGGTTGACAGGCGGTTTTCCTGATTGTACGTTTTCAGGGATAACCATACTTTTACAAATGTTTCTTGTGTTATGTCTCTGGCTTCCTCTTCATCACAAAGTAAACGGAAAGCTAGTCGGAATACCAGTGGCTGGAATTCTGAAACCAGTAGGCGAAGGCCTTTTGTCGTCCTGCTGACTTCGGCTGACCAGTTCCTGTATTTTTTCCTGATTCATCATTATTTATTCCTGTTTACTATATGATACGTAGCAAAATGCTTCAGGTCGTTTGTAAGTCATCAAATATATAAAAAAATCCCCGGACAACACATTGCCCGGGGGAAAGATATCTGAAAAGAGAATAAAGATTATTTGATTCTCTTATATCCGTATACAGCCAAGTCACCGAGTTCTTCTTCGATGCGGAGCAGTTGGTTATATTTAGCCATACGGTCCGAACGGCTTAATGAACCGGTCTTGATCTGTCCGCTATTCGTAGCTACTGCGATGTCTGCAATCGTTGCGTCTTCCGTTTCGCCGGAGCGGTGGGAAGTGACAGTCGTATAGCCATGACGGTGAGCCATTTCGATAGCGTTCAGAGTTTCGGTCAGCGAACCGATTTGGTTTACTTTGATCAGGATAGAGTTTGCACATCCCTTCTCGATACCCATTGCGAGGAAGTCAACGTTCGTAACGAACAGGTCATCACCTACCAACTGGCAGCGGTCGCCGATACGTTCAGTCAGTTTCTTCCAGCCTTCCCAGTCGTTTTCGCTCATACCGTCTTCGATGGAGTCGATTGGGAATTTGTTGATCAGTTCTTCCAGGTAGTCGATCTGTTCTTCGGCGGTACGTTTCTTGCCTTTGGCACCTTCAAACTTGGTATAGTCGTAGATACCGTCATGGTAGAATTCGGAAGAAGCGCAGTCCATACCGATCATTACGTCTTTACCTGGTTCGTATCCGGCAGCTTTGATGGCTGCGATGATAGAGTTCAGAGCATCTTCCGTACCTTCGAGGTTAGGAGCGAAACCACCTTCGTCGCCTACGGCAGTGCTGAGGCCACGATCTTTCAGTACTTTCTTCAAAGCGTGGAATACTTCGGCGCCCATTCTCAAACCTTCTCTGAATGAGGGTGCACCTACCGGACGAATCATGAATTCCTGGAATGCGATAGGAGCGTCACTGTGTGAACCGCCATTGATGATATTCATCATCGGTACAGGCATTACGTATGTATTTGTTCCGCCGATATAGCGATAGAGAGGGAGATCAAGATAGCTGGCTGCTGCTTTGGCTACAGCGAGAGATACGCCAAGAATAGCGTTAGCACCTAGATTGGACTTGGTTTTAGTACCGTCGAGTGCCAACATTGCGTAGTCGATTCCTCTTTGGTTGAGAGAAGACATACCGATCAGTTTCGGAGCAATGATCTTGTTTACATTGTCCACCGCCTTTTGTACGCCTTTGCCACCGTAACGTTGCTTGTCACCATCACGAAGTTCGAGTGCTTCATGTTCACCTGTGGAAGCACCTGACGGCACAGATGCACGTCCCATAATGCCGGATTCCAATACTACGTCAACTTCTACTGTGGGGTTACCTCTTGAATCGAGAATTTCTCGAGCTACAATTTTTTCAATTTTCATCGTTTCTATTGTTTTTGAATAAGATTTCTGCAAAAGTACGGACTTGACGGGGAGTGAGAAATCACTATAAATAGGTATTCTTTTTGTGCCTATTCCCTATATGTCGTTAGTCCGACCTTGTACTATAACAACGGGACGATGCTTTTTGTTTGAGTGCGGCGGGGTGAATTTGCAGGATTTTAATCTTTGATAATAACCCCTAACAGTGGAAGCAAATCCATTGCTTGCAGGGAAGTGATGACAGCCCCTTTCAGATCGCTGATGTTAAGCGTGATTCCGCTGATACGGGAAGTGCGCAAATCTATTCCGCGAAGCGGAGCGTGTGAAAAATCGGCTTCTACGAGATCGCAACTCTCAAATGCGACGGATGAAAAACGGCAGTCGTTCAGACTTCCGTTGCGGAGCTGGCTGTGTGCAAAACGTACCTGGTTCATTTTACTCATAGCCAGATTGATATAACCTGCGTTGCAGTCATGCAGCAAGACGTGATTCATCGTTGTTTCCGATAAATTGGTACCCAATAGTTTGCAGGAAATGAATTCTACCCGGTAGAGCGAACTTTCAGCAAAAGAAATGTTGGATAGGTCGCAGTTCTCGAACCTGACATCGCTCAGTTGAGAGGAACGGAATTTACATTCGCTGAATGTCTGATGCTGAAAGGTGCAGTTTTTGAAACTTTTGTAAGATTTGTCGATGCCTTCTTCTTTTCCTTTGCAGAATAAAAGATGAGAGACGGTTTCTTCTCTGTCGAGCCATTCCTGTAGGGTAGTAGTACTGACTTCCTGCTCTTCCATCATGGGAGGAACAACGCGGACGGGTTTGGTTGGGTTTCTTTTAATCATGCCGTAAAGGTAGGATTTATATTCGAATTATTAAATCTGTTTTCCCACATATCCGCCGGCTAACGTTGCGGCTAATCCTATTCCTATACTTAATAATGTATATAGAACAAATGCTCCGTAAAATTCTCCTTTCAGCAGACCTACGCCGTCACTGGAGAAAGTAGAGAACGTTGTGAAACCTCCACATAAACCCGTTGTCAGAAACAAACGGAACTCGAACGGAAGGTGGAATCGCTCTGAAAGGCATAGAACAGGCCGATGAGAAAACTGCCGAGAAGATTGACCGTGAAAGTGGCCCATGGAAAATGATAAGGGACGATTCGTTCGTGCATTAACAACTGGATGAAATAACGCAGTGCACTACCGGTTCCTCCACCGATAAAGATATAGATAACTTCTTTACTCATTTGATTGAAAGATTGATATTATTTGTAGGCGGCTTCAAAATCTTTTTCGAATTGCTGGAAGCTCCGGGATAAACTAAGGTGTTGTGTCATATAAATAATAAAATGTTTGTTGATGTGATTGAGATAATAATCTGCAAATATAGAAAGATTATGCAATATTCATATTTAATCCTTTTAATTTAATCACCATAGACACTATATTTTGGGGGGGGAGACAAAATGTGTTATCTGTTTTATTATTAAGTACTTATTTCGTTTTTGAATCTGTATTCCTCTATATTTTCTTTATAAAGAAAAACACTACTTGGATTTCCGGTCTATCTTTGCCATACGATTATTAACTAACTCATTTATATCATGAAGAACATGAAAATAGGAACTGCAATGTGGGTCTGCCTGTTGCTCTCTTTTTTCTTCGGCACATCAGCAAAGGCCGAAAGTATCACTTCTCCTGACGGACAATTAAAACTTAATTTCTCTGTCAACATGCAAGGAGAACCGGTGTATGAACTCTCTTATAAAGGAAAAGAGGTGATTAAACCTTCGAAACTGGGACTGGAATTGAAAAATGATCCCGGACTGATGAAAGGATTCACTCTGGCCGATATTAAAACTTCTGCTTTTGATGAAACATGGGAACCGGTGTGGGGAGAGGTGAAATCGATCCGCAACCATTATAATGAAATGGCTGTTACCCTGAATCAAAAGGCGCAAGATCGTAATCTGATTATTTGTTTTCGTCTTTATAATGATGGCTTGGGGTTCCGCTATGAGTTCCCGCAGCAAAAGAATCTGAATTACTTCGTTATAAAAGAAGAACATTCGCAGTTTGCTATGGCCGGCGATCATACGGCATTCTGGATTCCAGGCGATTATGATACGCAGGAATATGACTATACCGAATCCAAGCTTTCAGAGATTCGCGGATTGTTGCAAGGGGCAATTACTCCAAATGCTTCTCAAACTCCTTTTTCACCAACAGGTGTGCAGACATCTTTGCAAATGAAGACAGCCGACGGGTTGTATATCAATCTGCATGAAGCGGCTTTGGTTGATTATTCTTGTATGCATCTGAACCTTGACGATCAGAACCTGATTTTTGAATCATGGCTGACTCCTGATGCAAAAGGGGATAAAGGTTATATGCAAACGCCTTGCCGTTCACCCTGGCGCACGGTGATTGTCAGTGATGATGCTCGTGATATTCTGGCTTCCAAATTGACTTTGAACTTGAATGAACCTTGTGCCTACGAAGATGTTTCCTGGATTAAGCCGATGAAATACATCGGTGTGTGGTGGGAAATGATTACCGGAAAAAGTTCCTGGTCGTACACGGATGATGTTTATTCTGTGAAACTGGGACAGACGGATTATTCCCAAACAAAACCGAGCGGGCGTCATGCAGCCAATAATGACAAAGTGAAGCGTTACATTGACTTTGCTTCAGAGCATGGATTCGACCAGATCTTAGTGGAAGGCTGGAATGAAGGATGGGAAGACTGGTTCGGAAATTCGAAGGATTATGTCTTTGATTTCGTAACTCCGTATCCTGATTTTGACGTGAAGATGCTCAATGCGTATGCAAAGGAAAAAGGAGTGAAGCTGATGATGCATCACGAGACTTCCGCTTCTGTACGTAACTACGAGCGTCATCTTGATAAAGCCTATCAGTTATGATAGATAACGGATACAATGCTGTGAAGAGCGGGTATGTAGGTAATATTATTCCGCGTGGAGAACATCATTACGGACAGTGGATGAACAATCATTATTTATATGCGGTGGAAAAAGCGGCCGAATATAAGATCTGTGTAAATGCTCACGAAGCAACCCGTCCGACAGGATTATGTCGCACATATCCGAATCTGATCGGTAATGAATCGGCTCGTGGCACGGAATATGAAGCCTTTGCAGGGAATAAGCCGTTCCATACCACCTTGCTTCCTTTCACCCGTCAGATTGGTGGACCGATGGATTATACACCGGGTATCTTTGATACAAAACTTTCTTTCCTGTCAGGCGACCACAGTTTTGTACGTACAACTTTGGCAAAACAGTTGGCACTTTATGTAACGATGTACAGTCCTTTGCAAATGGCAGCCGACCTTCCGGAGGGTTACGAACGTCACATGGATGCATTTCAATTTATCAAGGATGTAGCCGTTGATTGGGATGACAGCAAGTATCTGGAAGCGGAACCGGGAGATTATATTACCGTAGCACGTAAGGCAAAAGGTACTGATAACTGGTTTGTAGGTGGTATCACCGATGAGAATCCCCGTACTTCTGCTTTTACACTTGATTTTCTCGAACCGGGAAAACAATATGTAGCTACTCTTTATGCTGACGGAAAGGAGGCGGATTTTGAAAAGAATCCTACTTCTTACCAGATAAAAAAAGGACTTGTTACAAACAAGAATAAGATGTCTGTGAAGCTGGCACGTAGCGGAGGATTTGCAGTAAGTTTGATTGAAGCAACTTCCGCTGACTTGAAAACGATCAAGAAATGGAAATAAGATTCCGGTAAAAAGATTGTTTCCGGATTCCCCGCTTTTTAATAAATATTAGTTGTGCTTCGCAAAGAAAACTAAAACTTTGCGGAGCGCTTTTTTTATAGGACGAATTCTTTTTTGTACTTTTGCGCCATCTTTTTTAAAACATCATCAATAAAGAGAACAACATGGGAGGTTTTTTCGGAACAGTCTCGAAAACTAGCTGCGTGACTGATTTATTCTACGGCACAGATTATAACTCACATCTGGGTACCAAGCGAGGAGGACTCGCAACATACAGTGAGGAAAAAGGTTTTATACGCTCCATTCACAATTTGGAAAGTACTTATTTCCGAACCAAGTTTGAAGGAGAACTGGACAAATTCAAAGGAAACGCCGGCATCGGCATCATTAGCGACACAGACGCACAACCTATCATCATCAATTCTCACCTCGGGCGCTTCGCCATTGTCACAGTCGCTAAAATAGTCAATATCCAGGAATTGGAAGAAGAACTTCTCAGTCAAAACATGCACTTCGCCGAACTTAGTTCGAGCAACACCAACCAGACGGAACTTATCGCATTACTTATTATACAAGGCAGAACTTTTGTGGAAGGTATCGAAAATGTGTTTAAGCACATTAAGGGTTCTTGTTCGATGTTGCTTCTGACGGAAGATGGTAGTATCATCGCTGCCCGTGACCGATGGGGACGTACTCCGGTGGTGATTGGAAGGAAAGACGGTGCTTATGCTGCAACGAGCGAATCGTCCAGTTTTCCGAATCTGGATTATGAGATTGAGAGATATTTAGGTCCCGGTGAGATTGTCCGTATGTATGACGATCATGTTGACCAGCTTCGCAAGCCCAATGAGGATATGCAGATTTGCTCGTTTTTGTGGGTGTACTACGGTTTCCCGACTTCTTGTTATGAAGGAAAGAATGTAGAGGAAGTGCGTTTCACCAGCGGATTGAAAATGGGACAGACAGATGAATCGGAAGTGGATTGTGCTTGCGGTATTCCTGATTCGGGAGTGGGTATGGCTTTAGGATATGCTGAAGGAAAGGGGGTTCCTTACCATCGTGCTATTTCAAAATATACACCGACATGGCTCGTAGCTTCACTCCGAGCAATCAGGAGATGCGTTCGCTTGTTGCTAAGATGAAGTTGATTCCCAACCGTGCCATGCTGCAAAATAAACGTTTGTTGTTCTGTGACGATTCAATCGTGCGGGGAACTCAATTACGTGACAATGTGAAGATTCTGTATGATTACGGAGCAAAGGAGGTGCACATGCGTATCGCTTGTCCGCCATTGATTTATGCTTGTCCGTTTGTTGGTTTTTCGGCTTCTAAAAATGCATTGGAGTTGATTACCCGTCGTATTATCAAGGAACTGGAAGGGGATGAGAATAAGAACCTGGAGAAATATGCTACTACCGGTTCTCCGGAATACGATAAGATGGTTAGTATTATTGCAGAGCGTTTCGGTCTCAGTTCATTGAAGTTTAATACACTGGAAACGCTGATTGAGGCTATCGGATTACCTAAATGCAAGGTTTGTACACATTGCTTTGATGGTAGCAGCCATTTTTAAAGTAGTCAAATAGGATATTTAAGTATCCGGATAAAAGTATACAATAAAAAGAGCCGTGAATTGCTTTGTAATTCACGGCTCTTTTTTTACCTTTACGGCACTATAAACTATCAATTTGTAAATTGTAATTAGTAACTTGTAATTAAAACAATATGACTTTAGTAGACAGATTTTTAAAGTATGTAAGCTTCGATACACAATCTGATGAATCGACAGGGCTTACTCCAAGTACTCCGAAGCAGATGATTTTTGCTGAATACTTGAAAAAAGAGTTGGAATCTTTGGGATTGGAAGATATTACTTTGGATGAGCATGGCTATCTTTTTGCTACACTTCCTGCCAATATAAATAAAGAAGTACCCACTATCGGGTTTATTGCCCACATGGATACAAGTCCTGATATGACGGGTAAAGATGTCACTCCGCGCATTGTGGAAAAGTATGACGGTTCGGATATTGTGCTTTGTGCTGAAGAGAATGTAGTCCTTTCTCCATCACAATTCCCGGAATTGCTGGATCATAAGGGAGAAGACTTGATTGTAACCAACGGAAAAACGTTGCTCGGTGCCGACGACAAAGCCGGTATCGCGGAAATTGTATCAGCGATGGTTTATCTGAAGGAACATCCCGAAATCAAACACGGTAAAATCCGTATCGGCTTCAATCCTGACGAAGAAATCGGTGAAGGTGCTCATAAATTCGATGTAGAGAAATTCGGTTGTGAATGGGGATATACGATGGATGGAGGTGAAGTAGGGGAGTTGGAGTTTGAGAACTTTAATGCTGCTGCCGCAAAAATAACCTTTAAAGGACGTAATGTGCATCCGGGATATGCCAAGGATAAGATGATTAACTCTATCTATCTTGCCAATCAGTTTATTACGATGCTTCCCTCACAGGAAAGACCGGAACATACGACCGGCTATGAAGGATTCTATCATTTGATTGGTATTCAGGGGGATGTGGAGCAAAGCACTGTGTCTTATATCATCCGCGATCATGACCGTGCAAAATTTGAGAACCGTAAAAAAGAGATAGAACGTCTGGTAGCTCAAATGAACGCTGAATATGGAGCTGGTACTGCGACACTCGAACTGCGCGACCAGTATTATAATATGCGTGAGAAAATAGAACCGGTAATGCACATCATCGATACTGCTTTTGCAGCTATGGAAGCCGTGGGTGTGAAACCGAATGTAAAACCGATTCGTGGAGGTACGGATGGTGCGCAGCTTTCTTTTAAGGGATTGCCTTGTCCGAATATCTTTGCCGGTGGTCTGAATTTCCACGGTCGTTACGAATTTGTGCTATCCAGAATATGGAGAAAGCAATGAAAGTGATCGTAAAAATAGCAGAACTGGTGGCTTCCAAATAAAAAGACGGTAAGCTCCGGTAATACTTAATACCTGATACTTAAAACTTAATACTTTAAAATAATGAAAACCACTCCGTTTACAGAGAAACATATAGCACTTGGTGCTAAAATGCACGAGTTTGCAGGTTATAATATGCCTATTGAATACTCCGGTATCATTGATGAACACATAACTGTTTGTCAAGGTGTCGGTGTATTTGATGTATCGCACATGGGAGAATTTTGGGTGAAAGGACCGCAAGCGTTGGCCTTTCTGCAGAAAATAACATCTAACAATGTGGCGGCACTGGCTCCGGGTAAAATACAATATACTTGTTTTCCGAATGAGGATGGGGGGATTGTAGATGATTTGCTGGTTTATCAGTATGAACCGGAAAAATACATGTTGGTGGTGAATGCTTCCAATATGGAAAAAGACTGGAACTGGTGTGTTTCTCACAATACGGAGGGAGCCGAGTTGGAAAATTCGTCGGATAACATAGCTCAACTTGCTATACAGGGTCCGAAGGCTATTTCGGTTCTGCAAAAGTTGACGGATATTGATCTTGCTACTATTCCTTATTATACATTTAAGGTTGGAACGTTTGCAAGTGAAGAGAATGTGATTATCTCCAATACGGGTTATACCGGTGCGGGAGGTTTTGAGCTTTATTTCTATCCGTCTGCGGCTGATTCTATATGGAAGGCTATTTTTGAAGCTGGTGAAGAGTATGGCATTAAACCTATCGGTTTGGGTGCCCGTGATACGCTCCGGTTGGAAATGGGCTTCTGTCTGTATGGCAATGATCTGGATGATACGACTTCTCCGATAGAAGCCGGATTGGGATGGATCACTAAGTTTGTGGAGGGCAAGGATTTTGTCAACCGTCCGATGCTGGAAAAACAGAAAGCGGAAGGTGTTACCCGTAAACTGGTTGGCTTTGAAATGGTTGATCGCGGAATTCCCCGTCATGGCTATGAACTGGTGAATGATGAAGGCGAGAAAGTGGGAGTGGTGACCTCCGGTACGATGTCGCCTACCCGTAAGATTGGTATCGGTATGGGATATGTGAAACCGGAATATAGTAAGGTGGGTACGGAAATCTGTATCGATATGCGTGGTCGGAAATTGAAAGCTGTGGTAGTGAAACCGCCTTTTAGAAAGTAAAAAATAAGCTTGTTATTGTGTATAGCCCCGGATAAGTTACGACTCTATCCGGGGCTAACTTATTTTATGATGGTTATTGCAAAACATATCCGTAAATATGTTGTTTATCCCATAGAAATAATATAATTTTGTCATCAAATACGATAAAATAATGTCTCAATTACCTACTCTTATAGCTGACCTCGCACTTATATTGATTTGTGCCGGTGTTATGACTTTGTTGTTTAAGAAGTTGAAACAACCTCTGGTCTTGGGATATGTAGTTGCCGGATTTCTGGCAAGTCCGCATATGCCGTATACTCCTTCAGTGATGGATACTGCCAATATTAAGACTTGGGCGGATATTGGTGTTATTTTCTTGCTGTTTGCTCTTGGTTTGGAATTTAGTTTTAAGAAGATTGTCAAGGTGGGTGGTTCTGCCATCATTGCTGCCTGTACCATCATCTTTTGTATGATTTTGTTGGGAATAGGAGTCGGCATGGGTTTCGGCTGGCACAGGATGGACAGTCTGTTCTTGGGCGGTATGATTGCGATGTCGTCTACTACTATTATTTATAAAGCTTTTGATGATTTAGGATTAAGGAAGAAGCAGTTCACCGGACTTGTGTTGAGTATCTTGATTTTGGAAGATATTTTGGCTATTGTATTAATGGTGATGCTTTCCACTATGGCGGTAAGCAACATTTTGAAGGTACCGAGATGTTGGAGAGTATCGGGAAATTATTGTTTTTCCTTATTCTGTGGTTTGTTGTCGGTATCTATCTGATTCCTGAATTCTTGAAACGCTGCCGGAAATTGATGGGAGAGGAGACTCTGCTTATTGTGTCGTTGGCACTTTGTTTCGGTATGGTAGTGGTGGCGGCTCATACAGGATTTTCTGCTGCATTTGGTGCATTTATAATGGGATCTATTCTGGCGGAAACAATTGAGGCGGAATCTATAGACCGACTGGTGAAACCGGTAAAGGATCTTTTTGGAGCTATCTTTTTCGTATCGGTCGGTATGATGGTGGATCCTGCAATGATTGTAGAATATGCCGTACCTATTATAGTTATTACTTTGGCTGTTATCTTGGGACAGGCCGTTTTTGGTACATTCGGTGTTATTCTCTCCGGAAAGCCTTTAAAGACGGCTATGCAATGCGGCTTTAGTTTAACGCAGATCGGCGAATTTGCGTTTATTATTGCTTCTTTGGGAGTCTCTTTGCATGTAACGAGTGATTTTCTGTATCCGATAGTGGTAGCGGTTTCTGTGATTACTACTTTCCTGACTCCTTATATGATTCGTTTTGCCGAGCCGGCTTCTACTTTTGTGGATGCTCATCTTCCGGAATCATGGAAAAAATAATGATGCGTTATTCTTCCGGTTCGCAAACAGCTCTGAATCACGAGAATTTGTGGAAGAAGCTAATCTTGTCAATGGTACGTATAACAGTTGTTTATTCAATTGTCAGTATGTCGATTATTGCACTTTCTTTTCGTTTTGTTGTGCCATTCTTTAAAGAGAATCTGCCTCATTTCTGGGCATCGTTGTTGGGAGCGGTATTTATGATTCTGTGTATTGCTCCTTTCTTGCGTGCCATTATGGTGAAGAAAAATCATTCGGTTGAGTTTATGACCTTATGGCATGATAGCCGTGCCAACCGCGCGCCGCTGGTATCGACAATCGTGATTCGTATTATGATAGCGGCACTTTTTGTCATCTTTGTTATTTCCGGATTATTTAAGGCGTCTATCGGATTGATTATTGGAGTGGCTGTACTTATTGTATTGTTGATGGTATGGTCTCGCCGTTTGAAAAAGCAATCGATATTGATTGAACGTCGTTTCTTCCAGAATCTCCGTTCCAGAGATGTACGTGCAGAGTATTTGGGAGAGAAAAAGCCGGAGTATGCCGGTCGTTTGTTGTCGCATGATTTGCATCTTGCCGATATGGAAATTCCGGGTGAATCCAGTTGGGCGGGAAAGACATTGATGGAGCTGAATCTGGGGAAGAAGTTTGGAGTTCATGTTGCTTCTATTCTTCGTGGAAAGAGGAGGATTAATATCCCCGGTGGTTCTGTCCGCCTGTTTCCGATGGATAAGATACAGGTGATAGGGACGGATGAACAATTAAGTGTGTTTAATGAGGCGATGCAAAACGGAGCGAAGATAGACTGGGAGGTCTATGAAAAGAGCGAGATGGCTTTGAAGCAGTTTATCATTGACAGTGATTCTGTTTTTCTGGGTAAAACGATTCGTGAATCGGGTATCCGCGACAAATATCATTGTATGATAGCCGGTGTTGAAAGTGAAGACGGTACACTGATGGTTCCTGATGTAAATGCTCCGCTCGAAGAAGGCGATGTTGTTTGGGTGGTAGCGAAAAAGAGGATGTGTACCAATTAGTCGATCAAAAAAACGAAAAAGTACAAGCCGGATAAGGATGGAATAGTTATTTTTGCAACGATAAAAACTTAAAATAATAATATCATGAAGAGTGATCCGAAAGAATGTCTGTATTGCCAGAACAATGAAACGTTGCATAATCTGATGATTGAGATTGCGCAATTGAGTGTGTCACGTGTGTTTTTGTTTAAGGAACAAACCTACCGTGGACGTTGTCTTGTTTCTTATAAAGACCATGTGAACGATTTGAATGAATTGAGTGATGAAGACCGTAATGCTTTTATGGCAGATGTAGCGCGTGTCACTCGTGCCATGCAGAAAGCTTTCCAGCCGGAAAAGATTAATTATGGTGCTTACTCGGATAAATTGTCTCATTTGCATTTTCATTTAGCACCTAAATATGTGGATGGACCTGATTATGGAGGTATATTCCAAATGAATCCGGGAAAGGTTTATTTGACTGACGCAGAATATCAGGAGCTGATTGATGCTGTTAAAGCGAATCTGTAAAAAGAAAGGGTGAACTGCAACTCTATAAGTGGGAAGCTATACAAATCGTAAATAATGAACGGTGAACAGCCTGCGTTATATCCACAGGCTGTTCACCGTTCATTATTTACGATTCATCGTTTATTTATCTTTTTCTATTTATCCTATTCTTCAAAATCGAAATCAAAGTCAAAATCATCCATAAACTCTGGAGTTGTAAATTCTTCCAGTTCCCGGCGATCTTTCTTGGTCGGGCGTCCGGTTCCACGTGCCCGGTCTACGAATCCGCTGATTTTGCTCATTTCAAGTAATTCATATTGATCGGGCGTCGTTACATTTTCCATCATTTCCGATACCAGTTTAGCTCCTACACGTTTCTCAATCGGTTGTAATACTTTGAATGAGTATGTGATAGGTGGTTTCTTCACTTGAATAACGTCACCCGGTTTTATCATACGGGCAGCTTTGACCAGCGAACCGTTGATGGTAATGCGTCCTTTTTTGCAGGCTTCTGCTGCAATCGTCCGTGTCTTGAAGATGCGGACAGCCCACATCCATTTATCTATTCTTGCTTCAGCCATTTTAGTTAGTTATTTAGTGATAAATAATTAGTCGGTTAGTGGACGTTATCATTGATCGCTAACCGTTCATTGCTATCTTTATTTTTTATAGAACAGGTTCATCATTTCTTGTTGAACTGGTTCATTGTGATGTCGATACCGGCAAGACAGAAACTTTTGATAATTTCCCCTGCCATCTCCAGTCTTTCATCCATTGTCTTCCAGTCTTCATCAGTGAAGTGACCGAGTACGTAATCGATTTGTCCGCCACGTGGAAAATCACTCCCGATTCCAAAACGCAGACGGGCATAGTTTTGAGTGCCCAGAATGGCGGCAATATGCTTCAATCCGTTATGGCCTGCATCACTTCCTTTTCCTTTTAGGCGTAACGTTCCGAAAGGAAGAGCCAGATCATCTACTACGATCAGCACATTTTCCAATGGAATATTTTCTTTCTGCATCCAATAGCGAACGGCCAATCCACTCAGGTTCATAAAAGTCGATGGCTTGAGCAGGATCAACTGACGTCCTTTGATGGAAAAGCTGGTGGTGAATCCATAGCGTCCATCCATAAAAGGAGGAGCATTGTTAATTCTGGCCAATGCTTCTACTGTCATGAATCCGATATTATGTCGGGTTTCATGATACTCGGGACCAATGTTTCCCAGTCCGACAACTAAATATTTTATCATCGTTTTTCCGTAAAACAGTTCATTAATATAGAAAGAGAAACGCAGATTAATACAAATTAATGCAGACTGAACATCTGCTTTAATCTGCATTAATCTGCGTTTGAAGTATATCTCTTTACAGGGATAATCTCAATTACTTGCCAGCGGCTGCTGCTGCACCTCTTGCTGCACGAGTCAACTTAACAGCACATACAACGGCTTCTTTAGCACTAATCAGTTCAAGGCCTTCGAAGCTCAATTCGCCAACTTTAACAGTCTTGCCCAATCCCAGGTGAGAAACGTTAACGATCAGTTTCTCAGGAATTACATTGTACAAAGCTTTCACTTTGATCTTACGCATCTGCAGTGCAAGTTTACCACCGGCTTTCACACCTTCTGCAAGACCTTCCAACTGTACAGGTACTTCCATTACGATAGGTTTAGCTTCGTCAATCTGATAGAAGTCAACGTGCAGGATAGTATCTTTTACCGGATGGAACTGAATATCTTTCAGGATAGCGTTTACTTTTTTGCCATCGATAACCAAGTCTACAACGTAGATGTGCGGAGTATAAACTAAGTTACGAAGTCCTTCGTTAGTCACTGTGAAGTGAACTACTTCATTACCTCCGTAAAGTACACAAGGTACACCACCGTTTTTACGAATTTCTTTCAAAGCTCTAGCTTGTTCAGAAGAGCGTTCTGCAATTGTTCTTGCAGTTCCTTTTACTTCAATTGATTTCATTTCTTTAAAAATTTGTGTTACTCTAAATTAAGTTAGCTTGCTTAATTCACCATCACACGATGTGGATTATCACACGATGTTGCAAAAAAGCGGTGCAAAAGTACGTCTTTTTTTTGAAATATCAAAGAGTTACTTTCTTAAAAGTCAATATCGATCTTAATTTCGTTCTCTAACTTGTTTTCCCGGGCTTCTTCGATTGCTTTCTGTTCACTTTCTTCATCCGCTTCGGTGTTCAGGCGGGCGATGTATTCGTTCGCATCACTGCACTCAATGAAGTTGACTGCTTCTTCGAGTCCTGCCATAAACTTCTGAAAGTCCTCCCTATATAGGAAGATTTTGTGTTTTTCGAACTAACCTGAGAATCGTCACCTTCTCCCGTTATCACTTTCTTACTCTCTGTAATAGCCAGGAACATTTCATCTTTACGATTCTTCTTTACGTCAAGGTAATAGATGCGTTTACCTGCTTTAATGGACTTGGAGAATACAATCTCCTTATCATTCATGTCTGCGCTCATTTTCTTTTTTAAATCTTCCATATCTTTCGGTCCGTTTATAATCGGCCTCAAAATTGGATATTTTTTTTAAACTGTCAAAAGAAAAAGCGCAGAGAATCAAATACTGCATTAAAAAATGTGATTTATTAGTGGAAACTCATTAAAAATATCTACTTTTGCAGTTCGATAACAACAGTATTAATTTGAATTATGATCAACAGAGTTCTTATTCGTCTTAAGATTATACAGATAGTATATGCCTATTATCAAAATGGCAGCAAAAATCTAGACTCAGCGGAGAAAGAGTTATTCTTTAGTCTTTCAAAGGCGTATGACCTTTATAATTATTTGCTAATGCTGATGATAGCATTGACAGAGTATGCACAAAAACGTATTGATGCGGCAAAAGCTAAATTGGCACCTACGAAAGAGGAGTTGTATCCCAACAGGAAGTTCGTAGATAACAAGTTTATTGCTCAATTGGAAGTCAATAAGCAATTGGTAGAGTTTATAGCCAATCAAAAAAGAACCTGGGCAAACGACCAGGACTTCATCAAGGAACTTTATGAGAAAATTGTAGAAACCGATATCTATAAAGATTATATGGCTTCTGACGACCACTCATACGAGGCCGATCGTGAATTATGGAGAAAACTCTATAAAACATACATCTTTAATAATGATTCTCTCGATCAGGTATTGGAAGATCAGAGTCTGTATTGGAATGATGACAAAGAAATTGTAGATACATTCGTCCTGAAAACGATCAAACGTTTGATGAAAAGAAGGGTGCCAACCAGGAACTGCTTCCGGAATTTAAGGATGACGAAGATCAAGAGTTTGCACGTCGTCTGTTCCGTCGTACTATTTTGAATTCCGACTATTACCGTCATTTGGTTAGTGAGAATACAAAAATTGGGATCTGGACCGTATTGCATTTATGGACGTTATCATTATGCAGACTGCATTAGCAGAAATTCTTAGTTTCCCGAACATTCCGGTAAGTGTTTCGTTAAATGAATATGTAGAGATAGCGAAGTTGTATAGCACAGCTAAAAGCGGTAGCTTTATCAACGGTACGCTGGATGGAATAGTTAATCAATTAAAAAAAGAAAGGTAAGTTGACTAAAACTGATACCTTTGTCCATATAGTAGAAACTAAAACAGATTATTTATGAACGTATTGACTGTATTATTGCAAGCTCCTGCCGGTGCTGCCGGAGGTGGAAGTATGATGTGGATCATGCTGATAGCTATGTTTGTTATCATGTATTTCTTTATGATCCGTCCTCAGAATAAGAAGCAAAAAGAAATAGCAAATTTCCGTAAATCTCTTCAGGTAAATCAGAATGTGATTACTGCAGGTGGTATCCACGGAACAATCAAGGAAATTACTGACGATTACATAGTACTTGAGATTGCTTCTAATGTAAAGATTAAAATAGACAAGAATTCTATTTTCGCTGATGCGTCAGCTGCTAGCAATCAATCTAAATAATAGTTGATAAATAAGTGCCTATGTTTGATCGTAGGAAAATAGAATATACATATTTAAAACTATCAAAGAAAATTAAGGATTTTCTGCTCAGTGATAAGAGCAGAGAGTTCTTAATTTTTTATTTTTCTTCTTGATAGCCGGTGGATTTTGGCTGCTTCAGACTTTGAATAGTGACTATGAAGCGGAGTTTTCCATTCCGGTGCGAATGAAAGATGTTCCCAATAATGTAGTGCTGACTTCGGAACCGCCTTCCGAACTTCGCGTCAGAGTGAAAGATAAAGGTACGGTGCTGCTCAATTATATGCTGGGGAAAAGTTTTTTCCCGGTAAATCTAGGTTTTCTTGATTATAAAGGAAAAGATAATCATGTGAAGATTTACGCATCTGATTTTGAGAAAAAGATATTGAGTCAATTGAATGTGTCTTCCAAAATTCTTTCAATCAAGCCGGATACATTAGAGTATATCTATTCTGAAGGAAAGTCTAAGTTAGTACCTGTCCGCTTTCAGGGAAAAGTGACAGCCGGACTTCAATATTATGTATCAGATACGATTTGTAATCCGGACTCTGTATTAGTTTATGCTCCGGAAGGAATTCTGGATACTATTACCACCGCATATACTCAAAAGATAAACCTGGAGAATATTTCAGATACAACCCGGCGACGAATTCCGCTGAATTCTGAAAGAGGAGTGAAGTTTGTTCCGGCTTCGGTAGAAATGACCTTTCCGGTAGATATTTATACGGAGAAAACAGTAGAGGTGCCATTACACGGAGTTAATTTCCCGGCTGATAAGGCATTACGTACCTTCCCTTCCAAAGTTCAGATTACTTTCCAGGTGGGATTGAAGCGGTTCCGCAGCATAAAAGCAAGCGATTTTATCATCAATATTTCTTACGAAGAGTTGTTGAAGCTCGGTTCTGATAAATATACGGTTAAATTGAAGTCGTTTCCGAGCGGAATCAATCAAATCCGTATTGTTCCTGAGCAAGTAGACTTCTTGATAGAACAAATTACTTCTAATGTCGATTAAGATTGGTATAACCGGTGGTATCGGTAGCGGGAAAAGTGTGGTTTCCAGATTATTTGGAATAATGGGAATTCCTGTTTATATTTCAGATATAGAAGCAAAGCGTATCACGCAGACAGATCCGGTGATTTGTCAGGAACTTTGTGCGCTGGTCGGTCAGGATGTGTTTCAAAATGGTGTGTTGAATCGTTCTTTGTTGGCATCCTATATGTTCGGTCATCCGAATCGTGTGCAGAAAGTGAATGAAATTATTCATCCACAGGTGAAAGAAGATTTTCGTCGGTGGGCTGCCCGGTTTAGTGGTGAACAATTGGTAGGTATGGAGTCTGCCATACTTGTGGAAGCCGGTTTTAAGGAGTGAAGTTGATTTTCTGGTTATGGTGTATGCGCCACTGGAAGTGAGAGTGGACCGCGCCATAAAGCGAGATTGTTCATCGAGAGAACTGGTGATGAAGCGTATTGAAGCACAAATGAGTGATGAAGTTAAGAGAAGTCATGCTGATTTCGTGATAGTCAATGATGATGAAACACCGTTAATTCCGCAGGTTTTGGAGCTTATTTCTTTGCTATCTAAAAATAATCATTACCTTTGCTCCGCAAAAAATAATTAATAAATAAAAGGATATATACTATGTTGAAGACTATCTTGTCTATCTCAGGTAAACCGGGATTATACAAACTTATTTCGCAAGGAAAAAATATGTTGATTGTTGAATCAGTCAATGCTGAGAAGAAACGTTTCCCCGCTTATGGTAATGAAAAAATTATTTCTTTGGCCGATATAGCAATGTATACGGACGATGCAGAAGTGCCTTTGTATGATGTGCTGGAAGCTATAAAAGAGAAAGAGAAATCAGCGCAGGCTTCTATCGACCGAAAAAGGCTACTCCTGAACAATTGCGTGAATACTTGGCTGAAGTATTACCAAACTTTGATCGTGAACGCGTATATGTAGCAGATATCAAGAAATTGGTAGCTTGGTATAACATCTTGATTTCTAATGGAATCACAGAATTTAAACCGGAAGGTGAAGTTAAGGAAGAAGCAGCTGCAGAATAATCTGTACCGTTTATTTAATCAAAAATAGAGAACATGATAAGCATTTTAAATGCTTATCATGTTTTTTCGTATAAACACTTGTATGTTCAGAAAAAAATTAGTATTATTTGGGTAATCTTTTACTAAAATAAATATCTTCTACTTATATTATAAATAATGATGCTTTTTTATGTATCTTTGTCGCTGTTCACTATTCTTGGGAATAGCAGTAGTGAACGGTGAATAACAATAGAGAACAAAAGCGTTATAAAGATATTATTCAAGACTTGAGATCTGGACAATATTGAACTACTTAGGAATAATGTTTAAACGCTCGTGTTCTGCCATGTATGTAAATATGTGGTTGAACATTAGTTGTTTTGCATGATTTAGCTAGTAGATGTCTAAAGCGTCAAGGGGGGGATAATTGTAGTAAGTTCCCACGCTTTTTATTTTTAATAGCCTTCTAGGGGAGCAGACGGTTTTTGATATAGGGTATGGAGACAATAACAAATAAAGAAGTAAACGTCCGTTTGGACAATGAAAAAGGGACATTATGCCTGACAGGTTTGTTGGCAGGTACAATGGTATTCCTTTACGATTCACAGGGAGAATTAAAAGGCAAACATAAATTTGCTTTGCCTTCATTGACTATGGAAATCCCTCAACAGGGTACCTATGTTTTGGTAATGAGCCATCCGAATTGCCAACCGGAAGTCCGGAGATTTACATATTCAGGGATATAAATAATACCGGTATGCTTCTTATCAAGCATACCGGCATTCTATTTAAATGGAAACTCTTAATTTCTGAATACCAATCCGTCTCCACCAGCGTCAACGGTAATTGCTTTGCTGCGGTCGACTTCTTGGGAAAGTAACTTTTTGGATAGATCGTTCAATAGATAACGTTGAATAGCCCTCTTTACCGGACGAGCTCCAAATTCTGGATCATATCCCACTTGAGATAAGAAGTCCAATGCTCCTTCCGTCAGTTTCAGTTCCACTCCGTTTTCGGCAAGCATTTTCTGAACTCCCTTGATTTGTAAGAGTACGATCTGCTTGATTTCCTTTTCATTCAATGGTAAGAACATGATCGTTTCATCAATACGGTTCAGGAATTCCGGGCGAATCGTCTTTTTCAACATATTCATGACTTCCTTCTTCGTTTCTTCAATCACTTCTTCTTTATTGGAACCGTGCAACTTCTCCATCTGACTTTGTATATAAGAACTACCCATATTCGAAGTCATGATGATGATTGTATTTTTGAAGTTGACCACCCTTCCTTTATTGTCAGTCAGTCGTCCGTCATCCAATACCTGTAACAGGATATTGAAAACATCCGGATGAGCTTTTTCTATCTCTCAAACAGGACAACAGAGTAAGGTTTCCGACGTATAGCTTCTGTCAGCTGACCGCCTTCATCATATCCTACGTATCCCGGAGGCGCTCCGACTAAACGGGAAACACTGTGCTTTTCCTGATACTCGCTCATGTCGATACGAGTCATCATCGTTTCGTCATCGAACAGGAATTCTGCCAATGCCTTCGCCAGTTCGGTCTTACCTACACCGGTGGTTCCGAGGAAAATGAACGAGCCAATCGGACGTTTCGGATCCTGTAATCCGGCACGACTACGGCGCACGGCATCTGCCACGGCTTCAATCGCTTCATCCTGACCGATTACACGTTGATGAAGTTCCTCTTCCAAGTGCAATAGTTTATCCTTTTCACTTTGCAGCATCTTGCTGACAGGAATACCTGTCCAACGGGAAACAACATCGGCAATGTCCTCAGCATCTACCTCTTCCTTAATCATGCTTTATCGCCTTGCATATCACGTAGCTGCTTTTGAGTATCTTCTATCTCTTTGTCCAAAGCCTGAAGTTTACCGTAACGGATTTCGGCTACTTTACCATAGTCACCTTCACGTTCAGCTTTTTCTGCTTCAAATTTAAGATTCTCTATCTCAACCTTATTCTGCTGGATTTTATCCATCAGTGTTTTTTCACTCTGCCATTTGGCTTTAAAGGACTTTTCCTGTTCTTTAAGTTCGGCAAGCTCCTTACCGATGATTTCCAGTTTCGGTTTATCGTTTTCACGTTTAATAGCTTCCCGCTCGATTTCCAGCTGCTTGATTTTGCGGGAGATTCATCCAGTTCTTCAGGAACAGAATCTACCTCCATACGCAGTTTGGCTGCAGCTTCATCCATCAGGTCAATGGCTTTATCCGGCAGGAAACGATCGGTAATATAACGGCTACTCAATTCGACGGCTGCAATGATGGCATCATCTTTGATACGCACATGGTGATGGTTCTCGTAACGCTCTTTCAGTCCACGAAGGATAGAAATAGTACTCAAGTTGTCCGGTTCATCCACTTGTACGATTTGGAAACGACGCTCCAAAGCTTTGTCCTTTTCGAAGTACTTTTGATATTCGTCGAGGGTTGTTGCTCCGATAGAACGTAATTCTCCACGAGCTAAGGCAGGTTTTAGAATGTTTGCAGCATCCATGGCGCCTTCACCCTTTCCGGCTCCTACCAGTGTATGAATCTCATCAATGAACAGAATTATATCACCTTCTGATTTCTTCACTTCATTGACAACTGATTTCAGTCGTTCTTCAAACTCACCTTTATACTTTGCACCGGCAACCAGTGCTCCCATATCCAATGAATAGACCTGTTTGTTTTTCAGGTTTTCAGGTACATCTCCTCGAAGGATACGATGTGCCAAGCCTTCTACGATTGCTGTCTTACCAGTTCCCGGTTCACCGATTAGAATCGGATTATTCTTTGTACGGCGGCTCAATATCTGGAGTACCCGGCGGATTTCTTCATCACGTCCAATTACAGGATCCAGTTTTCCGCTACGGGCAGCTTCGTTCAGGTTGATAGCGTACTTTTCCAATGATTGATAAGTATCTTCACTAGATTGTGACGTTACTTTTTCTCCTTTCCTCAACTCGCTGATGGCATTGCGTAATTCTTTTTCCGTCATACCGGCATCTTTCAAGATAGTGGAGACGGTACTTTTCACAGTCAGCAATGCTAGTATGATATGCTCTAATGAAACAAACTCATCGCCCATTTCTTTAGAATACTGTGTTGCTTTCTGCAATACTTCGTTAGATTCACGACTCAGATACGGTTCTCCGCCGGATACTTTTGGCAGGGAGTCGATCTGTTTGTCGACAACAAGAGCTACCTGCTGTCCGTTCATGCCAAGTTTCTGGAAGATGAAGTTAGTGACATTTTCACCCACCTTCATTACTCCCTGCATGATGTGGACAGGTTCAATGGCTTGTTGTCCCCGGCTTTGTACCAGGTTCACGGCCTCCTGTACCGCTTCTTGAGATTTGATGGTAAAATTGTTAAAGTTCATATCTTTGTTCTCCTTTCTTATTTCACGTTTTTAATAACACCTAAGAGGGCGCAAAAGATTTGCCAAGTATAAAAATATGACAAAATAGCATGAGTATTAAGGAGTTAAAGGACAAAATGACCTTTTTATCTGGGAGTAACTGACGAATTTGCTATAAAATATCATTTGTTACCTGATACGCTTGTTTGTGTAATCTTAGCCTGTGATGAAAGAAAATAAATATTGAAAAGTGGATAAATAAAAGTATTGTAGTATCTTTATCCGCTGTAATAATATAGATGGTATATGAGTGATAAGCCCCAAATAAAACTTGCTGAAGCAGTGGTGTTGATTGACGCTGCTTTTTTGAATTTTGTAATAACAGATATAAAAGGATATTTTGAAGAAACTTTGCATCGTTCTTTACAAGAGATAGACCTTTCGATGTTGACCACCTATATAACCTTGGATGCAGGGATTACAGAAGGGAAGAACGAGGTGCAATTTCTTTTTGTGTATGATAAAGAATCCAGTCGATTGCAATATTGCCAACCTTCCGATTTGCAGGAAGAATTGAATGGAGTTGCGTTTCAGAGCCTTATGGTGAATATTCTTTTGCCAGCGTTCCGTCGGAAGGAATGGTGTCAAGAGAAGATTTGTTTTTGGATTTACTCTCTATCGTTTCCGATTCGGCAGACGTGAAAAGGATGATCGTTATTTCTTTCAATGAGGAGTATGGAAAGAAAGTGACTGATGCTTTGCATGAAGTGAAAGGCAAAGAGGTCATTCAATTCCGTATGAATGAGCCCGAACTTCCGGTGGATTATAAATGGGATATGCTGGCTTTCCCTGTCATGCAGGCGTTGGGGATAAAAGCGGAAGAATTGCAATAACTATTGTGCTTTTATTCTTTCTGTAATTCATTATTCGTCATTGATTTCTTAACTGTTAATCATAATTGCCGTGTCCGATTTTCGTTTAAAAGTATTTCAGAGCGTAGCGAAGAATCTAAGCTTTACGAAGGCTTCGCAAGAATTGTTTGTCAGTCAACCTGCTATCACCAAACATATTCAGGAGCTGGAGACTTACTATCAAGCTCGTTTATTCGACCGTCAAGGGAGCAAAATCTCACTGACTAAGGCCGGAGAATTGCTGCTGAAACATAGCGAGAAAATCCTGGACGATTATAAACAATTAGAATATGAGATGCATCTGTTGCATAATGAATATATCGGCGAACTGAAATTGGGGGCCAGTACTACGATTGCGCAATATGTACTTCCTCCTCTGTTAGCGAACTTTATAGCCAAGTTTCCGCAAATCAATCTTTCTTTGATTAATGGAAATTCCCGGGGAGTGGAAGCTGCCTTGCAAGAGCATCGGATTGATTTGGGACTGGTCGAAGGGATCTTCCGCTTACCTAATCTGAAATATACTCCATTTTTGCAAGACGAACTGGTTGCCGTGGTGCATACACAGAGTAAATTAGCTGTCACGGATGAGATTACTCCGGAAGATTTGCTGAATATTCCTTTGGTTTTGCGGGAGAGGGGCTCCGGTACATTAGATGTGTTTGAACGTGCCTTATTGCAACATAATCTCAAACTTTCTTCTTTTAATGTATTGATGTATCTCGGTAGTACAGAGAGTATCAAGCTTTTTTTGGAACATACGGACTGTATGGGAATTGTTTCTATCCGTTCGGTGCATAAAGAGCTTGTAGCTGGCAATCTCCGTGTAGTCGAAATAAAAGGAATGCCGATGCTGCGCGAATTTAACTTTGTACAGCTGCAAGGGCAGGAGGGAGGATTGTCACAGGTGTTTATGCGTTTCGCCGGACATCATAGTAAAAGCCTGTAAGTTTGTCTTTTTCTCTCGTGCAATCGCTTCTCCAGAATAAGAAAAATGATTTTCATTTCTCATATTCTCATAATTATTTTATAATAATCTTATAACCAGATAATTACTGAATGGGAAACGTTTTGAGAAAGCCTATTTCTCATAGTTTCTTTAGTGAAATAGGCCTCAAAACAGTTATTTCTCATCTATTTTCGGGGTATTTCTCATACTGTTATCCTCTTCGTTCGACTATTTTTTCTTTATATATACTGTGTGCTCCTCTTCCTGTGATTTCTATTCCAGAATCCGGTTGATGTCCCCACTGTCTTAGTTCGTTGGTTGCTGCTGTTTGCAACAATCCTGTTAGTTTGCGATATTCCCAAACGGTCAGGAAGGGATGTTCATCCAGATTACTTTAGAGCTAATGCCAGTCGTTGTTCCGATGTGAATTTATTAGAGGATCGTTGCTTTTTCCAGGGTGCTCTTTTCCAGTTGGCATCTTTCGCTGATATTTCTCACCATTTCTCGGTCTACCCGGAAATTTACACCTCCTATAAAAATACTTTGTGCGTTGCGATGACTCCCCCCTTCTTCCGGATCTTCCCGCTCCTTGTCTCTGCCTAAAGTAAGAGAGGGAGTAAACGTTCCTATTCCGTCTATCTTTACCGAGCGTCCTTCTGCCATCAAATGCGCCATTTCAATGGCGGTCTGAAGTAGTACGCCTTCTATGTCTCCTGCACTGAATCCACTGACGTCACCTACTCGTTGCGCCAACTCTTTTATGCTTGTATTATCTATCCGCGCAAATTTAGGATAAGTAATTCTTTTGCCTGTTTTCTGAAGATCGGGCATCTCCTCTATGATATATCTTGCCATATCATCTATTGTTTAAAGTATTAATAGATAAGTTCTTTTGTATTAGAGGCAAACTTCCTTTCTTCTAATAGTAAAGTTCCTTTTGATTAATTATAAACTATAAATGCAACTTTTGTTTTTATAATTGAAGCTTGCGTTTATAAAAACAAAGCTTTCATTTTTATAATCAAAGCTTGCATTTATAGTTTACTCTTATACAAAGATAAGTTTTCTATTTGACAAAAAGAAGTTTATCCTTAATAAAGAAGAAGTTTTCTATTAATAGTTTGGGAGGGAATGAAGATGATTAAAGAGAAAGGATATAACGGGATTTAATGCTTAATATATTATTTCCTAAAAAGTGGATGCAATGCTTCTGTTAGTTTTTAGAAAAGTGTATATTTGTAATATTATGAGTCATACTAATATCATGCAAGCTGAAGAAAATGATTTGGTAAACATTTTATCTTTGCAAAAGAAATCTTTTATGGTGGTGGCCGAACGAATGAATAAATTCGATCTTCCCCCTTTGTTGCAAAATCAGGATGAGATTTGTGATGAGTATCAGACAGGCATTATTCTAAAATACGTATCAGATGATGGACAGATTGTAGGTTCTGTCAGGGGACGTATGGATGAAAATAGAGTATGTCATATTGGTAAATTGATAGTGCATCCCGATTTTCAGAATAAAGGTATAGGTAGAGAACTTATGACTGAAATAGAACGGTTATTTCCCCACTGTCATACGTTTTCTCTTTTTACAGGCGAAGAGACACCCAATACTTTGCATCTATATAGCAAAGTCGGTTATAATATTGTATGTAGAAAAGAAATGGAGGGTATCAGCATGATTATTATGGAAAAAGAAAAACTTACTTATAGAGATTTTACGTTTGACGATTTAGAAACTGTTTGTAAATTACCTCGAAACAAGCAGGAACTGTTTTTATTGTTTCCTAAGCTGATTTTCCTTTAACAATCGATCAATTAAAGAATACAATAAAAGATAGATTTGATTCGACTGTTGTTTTATTTAATAATGAAGTAGTAGGGTTTGCAAATTTCTATGAGGTAAGAGAATCTCAATATTGTGCTATTGGAAATGTAATAGTAAGTCCTTGTTTTCGTAATCGTGGCGTTGGCACATTTCTGATAAATGCTATGGAAGATATTGGGAAAAAGAAATATAATGTATCGGAGCTTCATTTGTCTTGTTTTGATGCTAATACGAGTGGGCTTCTGTTATATACTAAATTAGGATATAAACCCTATGAAATAGAGAAGTACATTAATAAGGAAAACGAAGTCTCGGCTTTAATAGAATTGAAAAAAAGTGCTGTGATTCGAAATAAATCACTTATTTGATTCTGTTATCTCCTGAAAGTATGATAACTTAAAAAAATGCGAGAAGTATCTATGACTGACTATAACTTACAACGATTTTTAGATGCCCAGCGAGGTGATTATGAACAAGCCCTTGCAGAAGTTAGAAACGGGCGGAAATATTCCCATTGGATTTGGTATATATTTCCTCAACTGAAAGGATTGGGCATGAGTTATAATTCACAGTATTATGCCTTAGCGGCAAAGAAGAGGCTGAAGCATATCTTGCCCATCCAATTTTGGGAGAAAGACTTCGTGAAATAACGTCTGTTTTTCTTCATTTGAAAAATAAAACGGCGCAGGAAGTTTTCGGTTCGTTAGATGCGATGAAAGTATTGTCATGCATGACGCTTTTTAATGAAGTTGCTTCGGATGATTTGTTTCAGCAAGTGATCGACCATTATTATCAGGGTAAAGTGGATGAGACAACAAAAAGAAAATTGGAATAATAACTAATACTATTTTATATGTGCTGTTTAATGAATCTATTGTGGTTGCTGCTTGGTGGTATCTTTACTGCTGTCGAATACCTCATTTCGAGTTTATTGATGATGCTGACCATTATCGGCATTCCTTTTGGGATGCAAACATTGAAGTTGGCCGGACTTGCTTTATGGCCTTTCGGTAAAGAAGTCAGAAGTGGGAACCGTTCCGGTGGCTGCCTCTATATATTGATGAATATCCTGTGGATATTTCTGGGTGGCATTTGGATCTGTCTGTCACATTTGGTTTTCGGGGCTATATTGTGCATTACCATTATCGGAATCCCTTTTGGATTGCAACACTTCAAGTTGGCATCTTTGGCATTATCGCCTTTTGGGAAAGACATTGTAACAGTGTAAGAGTAGTTGGGAGAGAGTATGCTATAATTAAAAGTTATAATGCATAATTAGAAACTATTGGTGGGTCTTGATTGTTTACCGTACCTTTGCACCCGGAAAACAATTAAAGATAAAAGATATGATTTCAACAGCTACAAAAACTTTGCAGGCAAATAATAAGATGATTTATGTTGCACTGCTTTCTACTCTGACTTCTTTCTTTTTTTAGACTATATTCGGGATTGGAAGCATGGTCGGCTTGGGTAACTCCTCCGGTTGCTTTGTTCCTCGGACTTATTTTTGCATTAACTTGCGGACAAGCACATCCAAAGTTTAATAAGAAACATCGAAATATCTGTTGCAATATTCAGTAGTAGGACTGGGATTCGGTATGAACCTTCATTCTGCTTTAGCTTCCGGTAAGGAAGGTATGGAATTTACGGTCATTTCAGTAATCGGAACATTGGTAATTGGCTGGTTCATCGGACGTAAATTGTTTAAAATAGATCGGAATACAGCTTATCTTATCAGTTCGGGAACCGCTATCTGTGGTGGTAGTGCTATCGCAGCAGTGGGACCGGTGTTGAAAGCGAAGGACAGTGAAATGTCTGTGGCATTAGGTACAATCTTTATCTTGAACGCTATTGCACTTTTCATTTTCCCTGCCATTGGTCATGCATTGAATATGGATCAACAACAGTTTGGAACATGGGCAGCTATTGCCATTCATGATACCAGTTCTGTAGTAGCGCGGGAGCTGCCTATGGTGAAGAAGCATTGAAAGTGGCTACTACTATCAAATTGACCCGTGCTCTTTGGATTATCCCGATGGCTTTTGCTACTTCCTTTATTTTCAAGAGTAAAGGACAAAAGATAAGTATTCCATGGTTTATCCTCTTCTTCGTATTGGCATTGGTGGTAAATACTTATTTACTGGATGGAGTGCCACAATTAGGAGCAGCTATCAACGGTATTGCCCGTAAGACTTTGACGATAACTATGTTCTTCATCGGTGCTTCTCTTTCTATTGATGTTTTGAAAGCCGTTGGAATTAAACCTCTGATTCAAGGAATATTGCTTTGGATAATTATCAGCTTGAGTACATTGGCATACATTTATTTTGTATAAGGGATAAAAGAGAGAATGATATAAAAAAGAAAAAGGTGGGAGAATGATCGTAAACGACTTTCTCCACCTTTGTTTACTTAGCTTTCAGCCTACGGATAAACAGATCTAAAGCTATTTATTTCTTCTTCAATTCTTCAAAAATCAGTCCTTCCAGTTCTTCTGCCAATTCAGGATTATCCATAATGCATTGTTTAGCAGCATCACGCCCTTGTCCTAACTTAGTATCGTTGTAGCTATACCATGAACCGCTCTTTTGATGATTCCCAAGTCAGCACCCAAGTCGATGATTTCTCCGGAGTGGAGATACCTTCACCGAACATGATGTCAAATTCAGCTCTGCGGAAAGGAGGCGCTACTTTGTTCTTCACTACTTTCACTTTGGTCAGTTTACCAAGAATCTCTTCACCATCTTTGATAGGTTGGCTACCACGGATATCCAGACGTACGGAAGCATAGAATTTCAAAGCGTTACCACCAGTCGTTGTTTCCGGGTTACCGAACATAACGCCGATTTTCTCACGCAACTGGTTGATGAAAATACAAGTAGTACGTGTCTTGCTCACAGCAGCCGTCAATTTACGGAGTGCCTGAGACATCAAACGTGCCTGAAGACCTACCTTATTGTCACCCATGTCACCTTCGATTTCCGCTTTAGGGGTCAGTGCGGCTACAGAGTCGATAACGATGATGTCGATAGCAGAAGAACGGATCAGTTGTTCTGCAATTTCCAAAGCCTGTTCTCCGTTGTCCGGTTGAGAAATATAAAGATCATCAATGTTCACTCCCAGTTTAGATGCGTAGAAACGGTCGAAAGCGTGTTCGGCATCAATAAAAGCAGCGATACCGCCGGCCTTTTGTGCTTCAGCAATGGCGTGGATAGCCAATGTTGTTTTACCGGAAGACTCCGGGCCATAGATTTCGATGATTCTACCTCTAGGGTAACCTCCAACGCCAAGTGCCACGTTCAGGGCAATAGAGCCTGTCGGGATCACTTCTACTTGTTCAACACTATCATCACCCATTTTCATGATAGAACCTTTACCGAAGCTCTTTTCTATCTTTTCCATGGCAGCCTGTAAGGCTTTTAGTTTTTCGCTTGATGCCATTTTATTATCTGTTTCAAAATTAAGTTCATCTTTCTTTGCCATACCTTATTCTTATATAATTAATGGAGTTATTGATTTAAAATCTGTGAGGCATGTTCCTTGGTCTTCACTTCTTTGGGAGTGATAATCCGTTCTACGATTCCTTCTTCATTAATCAGGAAAGTAGTGCGGAAAGTACCCATGTAAGCACGTCCGTACAGTTTCTTTTCTCCCCATACTCCAAACTCTTCCACTAACCTTTTGTCAGTGTCGGCAATCAGGGTAAAAGGAAGATTGTTTTTTTCGATGAATTTCTGGTGCGACTTTTCATTGTCTACGCTGACACCGATTACTTCATAGCCGGCTTTACGTAGTTCGGAATAGTTGTCGCGCAGATTACACGCTTGTGCGGTGCAACCTGATGTACTGTCCTTCGGGTAGAAGTACAACACAATCTTTTTTCCTTTATAAGCACTTAAACGGATTTCTTCGCCTTTTTCATTGATACCTAAGATTTCCGGTGCTTTATCTCCTACGTTTATCATAACTATCTTTTTAATGAATAAGTCTACTCTTATAATTCCAGATTTTTGTCGAACTCTTCATGCCAGGGAAGACCTTGCTTGTTGAGTTGTTCCATAAACGGATCCGGATTGAACTCTTCTACGTTGTTTACACCCGGACGCTTCCACTCACCTTTGAAGAACATCATGGCTCCGATCATTGCCGGAACTCCAGTGGTGTAGCTCACTCCTTGCATACCTGTTTCCCGGTAAGCTTCCTGATGGCTGCAATTGTTGTATACATAATAAGTACGTTCCTTGCCATCTTTCAAACCGCGGATACGACAACCGATAGAGGTTTCTCCTTCGTAGTTTTCTCCTAAATCCTGCGGGTTAGGCAATACAGCTTTCAAGAATTGCAGCGGCACAATCTTCACTCCGTTGTAATCAACTTCGTCGATTCGTGCCATACCGATGTTTTGGATAACGCGTAAGTGAGTTAAATACTCTTGTCCGAAAGTCATCCAGAAACGTGCACGTTTGATTGTCGGGTAATGTTTCACCAATGACTCTAGCTCTTCGTGATAAAGAAGATAAGAATCACGCGGACCGATGTTCGGATATGTCAGGTCTTTATGAATTTCCAGCGGACCGGTAGTTACCCATTTGCCATTTTCATAATAGCGTCCGTTCTGCGTAATTTCGCGGATGTTGATTTCCGGATTGAAGTTCGTAGCAAATGCTTTATGGTGGTTACCCGCATTACAGTCTACAATGTCCAGATATTGAATCTCATCAAAATAATGTTTAGCTGCATAAGCGGTATAGATGCCACTTACTCCCGGGTCGAATCCGCAACCGAGAATAGCTGTCAGACCTGCTTCTTTGAAGCGATCGTGATAAGCCCATTGCCAACTGTATTCAAAGTGAGCTTCATCCTTCGGCTCGTAGTTAGCGGTGTCCAGATAGTTCACTCCAGCTTTCAGACAAGCTTCCATAATAGTCAGATCCTGATAAGGGAGAGCCACATTAATCACCATTTCCGGTTTGAAATCGTTGAATAAGGCTACCAGCTCATCTACATTGTCTGCATCAACTTTAGCTGTTTTTATATTGGGGTTACCTATTGCCTCGACGATTTTATCGCATTTCTCTTTCGTACGACTGGCAATCATGATATCTGTAAATACATCGGCATTTTGTGCCACTTTGTGCGCAACGACAGTGCCAACACCGCCCGCACCAATAATAAGAACTCTACCCATTTCGTTAATTGCGAATTAAAATATTAAGAATATTGGAATTGTTAGCTTTGCAAATATACGTGATTATTTTCAGATAATCATTCGCAGCTACCCCTTTTTATTTGTAACGCTGCAAGGTTCCATTTTCAAATTCCAGCGTTTTGCCATTGTAAAACCAAGTTTCGAAACGATTGTCTTTTTTTAGCTCGATTTCTATCGGATCACCAATGGACAAACGGCATTCCACTGTACTCATACCCGTCTCCAGATCTCCCCGGGAGATAATCTGCCAACGATTTTCTGTGATACCCGGATATTTTTTATGTATATCTTCGAATCCGAAAAAATCTTCGATATAATTTTCATTTCTGACGATAACATCATATTTCAGATCGGTTTCCAATTCATAGATCGCTCCGTCATTGTCTTTTAATGAAAGAATAGCCAGACTGCCGGGAGGAGATAATCTAATATCTTTGATTTGCAGAACTGTATATCGGGGCAGGTGAACGCGTGATTCGGTCTGCTTGTCTTCAATGATACGATTCTTTTGGCTGGCAGCACCTTTTTAGGATAAACTGTCATTCCCATATATTTATTTTTCAGGCTTTCGATAGTGCCTAGACTCTTATTGGTGAAACTGAATGCATTTTGAGAAATATTTCATTCTTTTTCTCCTTGAAATTCATTCA
>ENA-OQIG01000162-OQIG01000162.1-human-gut-metagenome-genome-assembly--contig:-NODE-162-length-37991-cov-6.778101_pt1 | contig 37991 bp, 38 predicted proteins | sample MGYA00242576_ERZ504741 | MGnify/ENA primary metagenome ERZ504741 (study PRJEB26092, sample SAMD00036436) | human gut metagenome | host: Homo sapiens | study: EMG produced TPA metagenomics assembly of... | reverse complement strand
CAACAAGTTTCTAAGAATCTACTACGGACGAGTGAAAGAATATCTCGCATCTCTTCCAGAGTCTTAATTATCCACCAAAATTTTCAGACCAGACTGGCGTGGTGGTCTAATTTTGATACCCAATTTTCAACCTGTATAAATTTTTCAATATTCTTTCAATTTAGCCTTGACTTTTTATTTGCAGGCTGTTTTATAAAACGGATCCCATATCTTTTCAGCTTATATTCCAGCATGATGTAGATCCTGTTATACGGCAGGCTGTGAAACTTCTGGTTTGTCCTGTGTCCCAGGTCTTTTTCTCTCCGGATATTCCGGATATCCCCTGCAATGACACAGGTGATCCCCTGTTCCCGGCAGTATTCTGCAAGATACCTTGTGACCTTGTGCAGATAATCCGTTACTGAATCATGTTTTCTCTTATATAACTTCCTGATATGTTTTGATGTGGTCGGATGTTTGACTCCCTTTCCGGACTGCTGTCCATACCACTGGGCCTGCACCCTTGCGATCTCTTTATGGAAATATCTTTCCAATCCAAGATACTTCCTGCCCAGAATAAACGTCTTCCCATTTTTAGAATCATAACACGTCATAAGGTTGTGAAGTCCCAGATCAATAGACAGTTCATGTCCGTTCTGTGGAAGTTCTTCCTGGTCAGGAATCTCATAAACAACAATAATTTTACAGTTTCCCTTCTCCGGCGGGTAGATCCGCAGCTGTTTGATCTGATCCATGCCCCTGAAAATCTTATTTTCAAGGTAAAGAAAGTTTTCATGGATCTGATACGTTTCTTCCATATATTTTTTTAATGCCTTTGGAAGGGACAGGCGGACTCTGCCCGTATCCCGCTCATGCACGATCCCCATCTGCATATAGGTAATGGGGATACTTTCCTGCTTAAACCGCGGCGGTCTGGGAGTCTCGATCCCCCCGGATCTTTTCAGGCATAAAAAGACTTCCATGCCTTGTCCAGCAGCCTGCAGACTTCCTGGGCAGTCTGGACGGGAGCTGTTTATACCACAGATCCTCTTTATGGGCTTTTTCTGATAGTACCAGTCAGGATACTGCTCCATCCCTGTTTCTTTGTAATGCTGACGCTCGTAATTACAGACATTCCAGAGCTTGGATGCTGCATAGCACATATGCCCGATGAGGTTCGCATATTCCCGGCTGACCTTTATGGATGTTTTCTTTGACAGCAGCATTTCCTCTCCTCCATAGTATCAGTACGCTTTGCTCTGATGTTCGATGTACCTGCGGATATTTTCTTCCGATACAGATCCGACCATTTCCACATAATAGGAATGGTTCCACAGCTCCCCTTTCCAAAGCTGGTTTCTTATTTCCGGAAACGTTCGAAAAGTTTCCTGCCGGAGATCCCCTTCAGGTATTTCATGATCGCAGTTATGGATAATTTCGGAGGGGCTGACACAAAACAGTGTACATGGTCTCCTTCCCCACATTCAAACAGATGGACCGTAAAGCCTTATCTTCTGCGATCTCCTGCACCAGTTTCTGCAGATATGCCTCGACCTCCGCACTTAATATCTTCCGCCGGTATTTTACCGACCATACCATATGGTAATTAATATTGCACACACAAGTGCGATAATGTATAAGATTTTCTTTCATACATATATGATACCATGATATCAAAAATTTCGCAATAAGATATCGAACATATTTTCTTTTTTATGATGCTGGATACAGCTTTTTATAGGGAGAAATTGAATGAAACCGTTTTGTTATTTTTATTTATTATGAGTGCAGATATGCACAGTTTGCGCTTTCATCTACTACAATATATTTATGGTTAATATCCCTTACAGCCAGTAAGGAATTATCCATCTTGTTGCTTAAGCTGTTAAAATGTATGGAGCAATCGGTATATCGTCTTATTCATCTTGGACTTCGCGTCCGTTGCCGAGACTGATAACCAGCTCCTCATTTGCAGCGTTCGTTTTATGCAGGTTGAACTGCCTTCGGTACGTTCGTGTCACACCACAGTAGATGGAATAGGCAATGAGTAAAACTGGTCTTTATCCATTGCATAATCTGATTTTAAGGAGTGACAAATTTATGAATATGAATGCAGTAGGTATTGATGTTTCCAAAGGAAAAAGCATGGTTGCTATCCTTCGTTCTTATGGTGAGATCATTTCAAAACCATTTGAAGTCAAACACACAGTCAGTGGGATTCGCTCTCTCATTGAGCAGATCCAATCCATTGATGGCGAATCTCGTATTGTCATGGAACACACCGGTCGTTATTACGAACCTCTTGTCCGTGAACTTTCGAAAGCTGACCTTTTTGTATCTGCCATAAATCCCAAACTCATCAAAGATTTTGGAGACAACTCTCTCCGCAAAGTAAAGTCCGATAAAGCGGATGCAGTAAAAATTGCACGCTATACTCTTGACAGTTGGACGGAACTCAGACAGTATAGTCTCATGGATGAAATTCGTAATCAACTGAAAACCATGAACCGCCAGTTTGATTTTTACATGAAACACAAAACCGCTATGAAAAATAATCTAATCAGCATCCTTGACCAAACTTATCCGGGAGCTAACACTTATTTTGACAGCCCTGCCCGTGAGGATGGAAGTCAAAAATGGGTTGACTTTTCAGCCACCTACTGGCATGTGGATTGTGTTCGTAAACTCTCTCTAAACGCCTTTATCGACCACTATCAAAAGTGGTGTAAACGCAGGAAGTACAACTTCAGCCGTTCAAAAGCTGTTGAAATCTATGAAGCATCTAAGGAGCTTGTTTCTATACTTCCAAAAGACGATCTGACAAAGTTAATCATCAAACAGGCTGTAGAACAATTAAATACGGCTTCACAGACTGTGGAACAGCTTCGTACCATGATGAATGAGGCTGCTTCTAAACTGCCGGAATACCCTGTTGTCATGGCTATGAAAGGTGTAGGTAAATCGCTTGGTCCACAGCTTATGGCAGAGATTGGTGATGTCTCCCGATTTACCCACAAAGGAGCCATTACAGCCTTTGCAGGCGTTGATCCCGGTGTAAATGAATCCGGTTCATATGAGCAGAAAAGCGTTCCTGCTTCCAAGCGCGGTTCCAGTACTCTTCGTAAGACTCTGTTTCAAGTCATGGATGTTCTCATCAAAACAAAGCCACAGGATGATCCTGTCTACTTGTTTATGGATAAGAAACGAGCACAAGGAAAGCCTTATTACGTCTACATGACAGCCGGTGCGAATAAGTTTCTTCGCATCTACTATGGTCGAGTGAAAGAATATCTGTCTTCACTCCCAGAATAAATATCTCGTCAATACCTTTATTTTAGACCAGCGAATATCGGTGGTCTTATTTTAATGTTCAAAATCTTGCAAAAATTTTTGCCTGAAATCATCAATTTGCTATTGACTTTTTATTTGCAGGCTCGGTAATTGAATTGCCGAGGATTCCCGCTTATTATCCTAAAAATGAATAATCGTCAGAAGAACTGTCAGGCTGAGTGATAAGTTTAACTGAATAGGGTAAGTCCCCTGCGGAGGTTGCGAAAAGCAATAAGCAGGGGACTTTTGTCAGCTATGTACAATATTGACTTAAATCAAAAAAAGTTTCATATAAGTCATGAAATAATTAACAGTATGTTGACTGAGATTTTATAGAATAACAAATTAAGTCAAGCGAACAGGCAAAAATATTTGACTGGAAATTTATAAATAGCAAATTAGGTCAGAAATTAGTGCGGATTGTATGACTTGAAAATTAAAATCTATTGATTAAGTCAAAACACCAGTTAATAATTGTTGATTTATATTTCTGTTTTTTCAATTTAAGTCATCAGAGACAGATTTATTCTGTTTCCGTAACTTTGATTTTTTTCTGGAAATCTCTGGTATAGTGAATCTCATAATCAGAAGTTACGAAAAATGCCTGTACATCGTCCAGAGACTCGGCCAGTTTCATGCCATCCTCCAGACCAAGAGCAAAGCAGGTCGTGCTCAGCGCATCTCCATCCACAGACTGATCGGAAATAATGGTAACTGCAATCAGCCCGTTATCATAAGGATAGCCGGTTTTAGGATTGAGCAGGTGATGATACAAAGTGCCATCCTGTTCAAAGCATCTCTCATAAATTCCTGAGGAAACCACTGACTTATCCCTGATGTCCATAACAGCAATAGTTTCGCTTCGGTCTGCAAATGGTTTCTGGATCCCGATCTTAAAAGCAGAATTGTCTGTTTTTTCGCCAATACAGAGAACATTTCCGCCAAGATTGATGATTGCACTTTTTACATTCTGAGAAACCAGATAATCCTTCAGGCGGTCTGCGATATAACCCTTGGCAATGGCACCGAGTTCGATTGCAGTATCGTCTGTCTTTAATGTAATCTCATTTTTATCTGTATCAACAGAGATATTGTGATAATTACATTTGGGCAGTGCTGCCTGGATCAGACTGTCCTTGGGCACTTTTGGATTTTCAGCAGTAAAATCCCACAGAGAAGTCAGCGGTTCAATAGCAATATCAAATGCACCCTCAGATAATACAGAATAATCAAGTCCCTTAGAAACCAGCTCCGCCAGAGAAGCCGACACCTGATAAGTATCCTCTGTCCCCTTCACAGGTGTAAGTTCCCGATGGTTTAACTGATATAATTCACTGTCATCTGCGGTGCGGCTGAATATTTTCTCATACTTGTCACAAAGATTCATGCATTCTGTAAGCAGCTCTCTGTCCTGAGAATCATAGATAGTGACCGTAACTGCAGTATTCAGTTTGATCGCAGTGGCAGAGATGGGATTCTGAGAACCGGCATCCGTATTTTTGACATTTTCCGTTTTTGCCGAACATCCGGAAAAAACAGCCGGACATAATATAAGAGATGCTGCGAGCATTGAAAAAGTACAGCGTGTTATTAATTTTTTTGCAGATATATGATATAATATCATAAATGTAACCTCATAGTTATTTTATGGAATTGCTATAAGCAATAGTTCAGGGAAGAAATATCTTTTGATCCTAACACCATAGTATATCAGAAACAGCAAACTTTGCACAGGTACAAAGGCAACATAAAAAATCCAAAAGGAGATACCGGATAGAAATGAAATATGCCGGAAACAAAGAGAGGAGTAAATAATGTCCGATGCAGTAAACTGCGAATATTGTGTAAACTACAGTTATGATGACGACTATGAATGCTACACCTGTGAAATAAATCTTGACGAAGATGAAATGGTGAAGTTCATCACCGGAAACTTCAATCAGTGTCCATACTTCAAGATGGGTGACGAATACCGCATTGTACGTAAGCAGATGTAGAATTTATAAAAAGTAACAAATATTCAACTAAGCGAGGAATTAAGATAATGGAAAACGTTTATATTATGAACCATCCGCTGATCCAGCATAAAATATCCATGCTGAGAAACAAAAACACAGGAACAAATGAATTTCGTAAATTAGTAGAAGAGATTGGAATCCTCATGGGATACGAAGCTCTCCGGGATCTTCCTGTAGAAAATGTAGAAGTAGAAACCCCTATTGAAACCTGCATGACACCAATGATCTCAGGAAAGAAGCTGGCGGTTATCCCTGTGCTCCGCGCAGGCCTTGGAATGGTAAACAGTATTCTCACACTTGTGCCATCTGCAAAAGTAGGCCATGTAGGACTCTATCGTGATCCTGTAACCCATGAACCACACGAATACTACTGTAAACTCCCGGAAGCAATTGATGAACGAATTTCAGTGATCGTAGATCCAATGCTCGCAACCGGTGGCTCCGCAGAAGCAGCCGTTGACTTTGTCAAAAAACAGGGCGGAAAAAACATTAAATTCATGTGCATCATCGCAGCCCCTGAAGGCTCAAACGTCTCCACGAAGCACATCCGGATGTTCAGATTTACTGTGGACATCTTGATCGTGAATTAAATGATCACGCTACATCTGCCCAGGCCTTGGAGATGCCGGAGATCGTATCTTTGGCACAATATAAGAATAACGTGATTCGTTACATCTTATACCTATACTGTACTATACTATACTGCGCATATGAAGAACTCACCCTGCATCAATATAGCAGAAAGTTGTTTTATGATATACTGACAATTTGTTACTGTTCACTCCGTTCACAGTAACGTAGCCCAAATTTATTCCAGATTGCCCACGGCAATGGAATTTTGGCTTGTATGTCTCGGGATTTTGGCATATTCATGCCAAAACACCTCGCGGGACAGTGGTGTATGAACAGTAACGACAATTTTCCAACTACCAGCGTAAGCAGGATTCTCTTTTGGGGTGAATCTTGCAGGGAGTGTAGTAACTCTTAGGCCTGCGGAATCTGCGTTATGAAAAAAGAAGGCAACTGTCTGAGCCGTAGGCGAGTTTTGCCTTCTTTTTTCATGCACTTAGCAGATTTTGCAGGCCTTAGAGTTCCTGCTCCCGAAACTGAACCCCAAAAGAGAATCCTGCTTACGCGTCCCTTAATGAAAAAATTCAATAAAAATCAAATAAAAACCGAAAAAACCTCTTGACAACCCAAATCTCATATGCTATCTTATACCAGAACGCTGCCGAAGACAGTAGGTGCCGCAAGGCATAAGTTGTAAACGCCTACCGAGGACTAAGTATTCTTTATATTTTTATGTAAGATTACGCAAGCCCTACTGCCAGACAGTAAGGCTTTTTATTTACTCATTTGCAGCGGTATACAAAATCTATAAGGAGGTGTACCATTTCATGGCAAAAGTAGAACTTAAACAACCAATCGTAGACGAAATCATCAACAACGTGAAAGATGCAGAATCTGTAGTACTTGTTAACTACAGCGGTCTTACAGTTGAACAGGATACTGCTTTACGTAAGGAATTAAGAGAAGCTGGTGTTGTATACAAAGTATACAAAAACACAATGATGCATCGTGCATTCGAAGGTACTCAGTGCGAAGAACTTATCCAGCACTTACATGGAACAAACGCTATAGCAATCTCTGCTACAGACGCAACTGCTCCTGCAAGAATCCTTGATAAATTCGCAAAGAAAGCACCGGCTTTAGAATTAGTTGCAGGTATCGTTGAAGGAAACTACAACGATCAGGCAGGTATTCAGGCACTGGCTGGAATCCCGTCCAGAGAAGAACTTCTCGGCAAACTGCTTGGAAGCATCCAGTCTCCGATTACAAACTTCGCTCGTGTGCTTAATCAGATCGCTGAGAAAAACGGCTCTGAAGCAGCAGCTGAATAATTTTTAATGCCAGAGGCATAAAACGAATCTAGTAACTATTCGAAAATCACCATCCACGAGGATGCTGAAGAGTTACCGAATTAAATAATATTATATGGAGGGAATTTAAAATGGCAAAATTAACAACAGAAGAATTTATTGCAGCAATCAAAGAATTATCTGTATTAGAATTAAACGACTTAGTAAAAGCTTGTGAAGAAGAGTTTGGTGTATCCGCAGCAGCAGGTGTTGTAGTAGCAGCAGCTGGAGCAGCAGAAGCAGCAGAAGAGAAAGATGAGTTCGATGTAGAACTTGCAGAAGTTGGACCAAACAAAGTTAAAGTTATCAAAGTTGTTCGTGAAGTAACTGGCTTAGGTCTTAAAGAAGCTAAAGAAATGGTTGACGGAGCTCCTAAGGTTGTTAAAGAAGGCGCATCCAAAGCAGAAGCTGAAGATATCAAAACAAAACTTGAAGCTGAAGGTGCTAAGGTTAACCTTAAATAATTATCTTCCTATTATATATAGAAGATTTGCAAGCAGGAATGCCATTGGTATTCCTGCTTTTTTTACAGAGCCGGAGGATTACAGACTATGATGAAAAGAAATACGGCAGCCATATTTGGTATCATCATTGCAGCCCAGCTTTGCCTGACTCCATACGCAGGTACAAAAGTACAGGCGGCTGAACTGGAAGAAGGACAGATGTTTGAAGATTCATCAGAAGATACAGAGACTTTTGAAGATGCGTCAATACCGGATACGCAGTCGGCAGAGAAACCTGAAGAGAATGAATTTGGGGATGACGACGGTTTCAGTGATGGAGACGTTGAAACTTTTTCGGCGGAGGATGCGGATCAGTCCTGCGAAAATATGCAGGAACTTGTGCTGAATGTGCAGGATGGAGAGGATATTACTGTAAGTTAAATACACTGCTGGCACAGGCCAGGGACAGGGCAACGGATGAAAAGCAGTGTAAAGTTATCGTGCCGCCCGGAAATTACACACTTACGGGAACTTTGCATATGTACAGCAATATCTGTTTATATGCAGAGGGCGCCACAATAACAAAGACTTCACCGAGAAAAGAAATCCTGCTTCGTCTTGGCGATACACAGAAATCGGCAGGCGGATACGAGGGATACCGTAATATAACTATCGATGGCGGAACCTGGGATTCAAACTATGAATGTGTGGAAGACAAGGAAGGACCTGGAGGGTTTGTAGGTTTTAGAATCGGTCATGCTACGAATGTTGTAGTGAAGAATGTTACATTTCTTAATAACCTTAAATCGCATTTTCTGGAACTTGCAGGAGTGAAGAATGCGGAAGTTACCGGATGTACATTCAGGGGCTACTGGAAAGAGTTTACAGGCGGCGGACAGGAATGTATCCAGCTGGATGCCTGTATGCCGAGAATTTTCCCGGGATATCTTCCATATGACGGAAGTGTCTGTGAGAACATTGTGATAAAGGATAATACCTTTGAAGATGTATTTGCCGGCATTGGAAGCCACAGCATGATGTTTGATAAACCGTATAAAAATATCACGATCAGTAACAACCGGTTTAATAATCTGAAAAAGAGAGCGATATGGTGCCTGAATTATCAGGATACGGTTGTGACGGGAAATACCATGACAAATGTGGGCGGTGGTGTTTATGTGCGTTCTGTTTATACCAGAAATGCACATACTGTCAGCGGTCAGGAAGTATCTCCGGAGGGAAATCAATATGCAGAGAACATTCTGATCGCTGATAATCAGATTACAGTCCTGGAGCCAACCGTAATAGATGGCAAACAGTGGAATGGATATGGAATCTGGATCACAGGCGAGGTATCACTGCTCTGTAGGAGAAACTATTCCTTCTGAAGATGATGATCCCGAGAATACAGCGAATCCGACGACCAATGGAATTCCGGTGGGAAGATATATTATTCGCGGAGTTACAGCCAGAAATAATACGATCAGCGGAAATTGCGACGGAATTAAATTTTCCCTTGCAGAAGACTGTTCATGCAGGGGGAACACAGTCAGACTTTCTGATAGTCATACCTACAACAATATGGGGATCAGTGTTGCCAAGGGAAGCAATATCAGAGTTTCCTATAACAATCTTTCCGGCGGAAACGGATATGGGATTTATGCAGTCGGAACAGAGGCTTCACAGAAAATCTGCAGGATTTACGGAAATACAGTCTCCGGATTTATGAAAGATGGGATTCTGGCTTCAGGGCTTGCTGCAGGAAGCCGTATTGAACACAACAGAGTCAGTACCAGCGCGGGAAATGGCATACTTGTAAAATGTATTGATAAGAGTGTGGTTGATGGCAATTACAGTTTCAAAAATAAGGCAAGAGGAATTCTTCTGCAGAGATGTGAGTCGGCAATGGTAGCGGATAATTTTGCTTCTGAAAATGCGATCAATGGAATTGAACTCAATATAAGAAGCAACCATTCTTCTATACAGGGGAATGTCTGTGGTTCCAATAAGAAATCAGGTCTGCGCATTGCCGGATCAAAGGGGATTTCGGCAGACGGAAATTCCTTCCGCAGCAACAGAGGATATGCGGCAGAATTTATCAGTTCCCATATCAGCAGTTATAAAGGCAATCGTTTTGAAAAAAATGGATATTCAAATCGTATCCATGTAAGAAATAGTAAAATCCCGAAGAAATAGCGACTGCTGTAATTATTTGAAAAAATTAAAAAAATATCAAAAAAGTGATTGACAGGCGCAACTTGCTGTGCTATAGTGAAGAATGCTATATTATGGCAAGATGTGCCTTTATGTCTTTTGACAAAAAGGGTCAAGTTATAATAAATTTAAAGAAAAAACAGGGGTGAAACGTCAATGGAAAAAAACAGAATTCGTTCTGTAAAAACTGGAAAAAGCATGCGTATGAGCTACCAGAGACAAGAAGAAGTCCTGGAAATGCCAAACCTGATCGAAGTCCAGAGAGATTCTTATAAATGGTTTCTTGATGAAGGACTTAGGGAAGTCTTTGATGATATTTCTCCGATCGCGGACTACAGCGGAAAGCTCAGCCTGGAATTCATCGACTTTACATTTGACGAGAAGGATGCGAAATATACTATCGAACAGTGTAAAGAACGTGACGCAACTTACGCCGCACCTTTGAAGGTTCGAGTGAGACTGATTAACAAAGAAACAGAGGAAATCAACGAACACGAGATTTTCATGGGAGATTTACCGATCATGACTGTTACAGGTACCTTTGTCATCAATGGTGCAGAGCGAGTAATTGTCAGCCAGTTAGTACGTTCCCCTGGAATCTATTACGCAATCGCGCATGATAAACTTGGTAAGAGACTGTTCTCCAGTACTGTTATCCCGAACAGAGGTGCATGGCTGGAATATGAGACAGACTCTAATGATGTTTTCTATGTACGTGTTGACAGAACAAGAAAGGTTCCGATCACTGTTCTGATCCGAGCACTTGGTGTAGGAAGCAATGCAGAGATTATTGATCTCTTCGGTGAAGAGCCAAAGATCCTTGCAAGTTTTACAAAGGATACATCCACCAATTATCAGGAAGGTCTTCTTGAATTATACAAGAAAATCCGTCCGGGTGAGCCGCTTGCAGTTGAGAGTGCGGAGAGCCTTATCAATGCAATGTTCTTTGATCCGAGAAGATATGACCTTGCGAAAGTTGGACGTTATAAATTTAACAAGAAGCTCCACCTCAACAGAAGAATCGTTGGTCACAGACTGGCTGAGGATGTTGTTGATGCTTCTACAGGCGAAATCCTGGCAGAAGAAGGAACTGTTGTGACAAAAGAAATGGCAAATACCATCCAGAACAGCGCTGTTCCATATGTATGGATCCTTGGCGAGGAAGACCGCAGAATTAAGGTTCTCTCTAACTTAATGGTTAATATCCGCCACTATCTTCCGGAAATTGAAGATCCTAAGAGCATAGGTATTACAGAATTAGTATACTACCCTGTTCTTGAAAACATTCTGGAAGAAAATGACACATTAGAAGACAGAATCGCAGCGATCCACAGAGATATCCATGATCTGATTCCGAAGCATATCACAAAAGAAGACATCTTTGCTTCTATTAACTACAATATGCATCTGGAATATGGCCTTGGTAATGCCGATGATATCGACCACTTGGGCAACCGTCGTATCCGTGCGGTAGGTGAGCTGCTTCAGAACCAGTACAGAATCGGTCTTTCCAGACTGGAACGTGTGGTTCGTGAGAGAATGACAACTCAGGATACAGAGAATATTTCTCCACAGTCCCTGATCAATATCAAACCTGTAACTGCAGCAGTGAAAGAGTTCTTCGGTTCTTCCCAGCTGTCACAGTTCATGGATCAGAACAACCCTCTTGGTGAGCTGACACATAAGAGACGTCTTTCCGCCCTGGGACCTGGCGGTCTGTCACGAGACAGAGCCGGATTCGAGGTTCGAGATGTCCATTACTCCCATTACGGAAGAATGTGCCCTGTTGAGACCCCTGAAGGTCCTAACATCGGTCTGATCAACTCCCTTGCATCTTATGCAAGAATCAATCAGTACGGATTTATCGAGGCACCTTACCGTAAGATCGACAAAACAGATCCTAAGAATCCTCGTGTAACAGATGAGGTTGTATATATGACCGCTGATGAAGAGGATAATTACCATGTAGCACAGGCCAACGAGCCTCTGGACGAAGAAGGACATTTCGTTCATAAGAATGTATCCGGTCGTTTCCGCGAAGAGACTCAGGAGTATGAGCGTCATATGTTTGATTACATGGACGTATCTCCTCGTATGGTATTTTCCGTTGCTACTGCCCTGATTCCGTTCTTGCAGAACGATGATGCTAACCGTGCGCTGATGGGATCAAACATGCAGCGTCAGGCTGTGCCGCTTCTGACAACAGAGGCTCCGGTAGTTGGTACTGGTATGGAAGTGAAGACAGCAGTTGACTCCGGTGTCTGCGTAGTTGCAAAGAAATCTGGTACTGTACTTCGTTCCACATCTACAGATATCAGCATTAAGAATGATGATGGTACAAAAGATGATTACCATCTGACTAAATATCTGAGAAGTAACCAGAGTAACTGTTATAACCAGAAACCAATCGTATTCCAGGGTGAGCACGTAGAGGCAGGACAGGTTATCGCAGATGGTCCTTCCACAGCAAACGGAGAACTTGCTCTTGGTAAGAACCCGCTGATCGGATTCATGACATGGGAAGGTTATAACTACGAGGATGCGGTACTCCTCAGTGAAAGACTTGTTATGGACGATGTTTATACATCTGTTCATATTGAAGAATATGAATGCGAAGCCCGTGATACCAAACTGGGACCGGAAGAGATCACACGTGATGTTCCGGGTGTGGGCGACGATGCACTGAAAGATCTGGATGAGCGTGGTATTATCCGTATCGGTGCTGAAGTACGTGCCGGCGATATCCTTGTTGGTAAAGTTACTCCTAAGGGAGAGACAGAGCTTACGGCAGAAGAGAGACTTCTTCGTGCGATCTTTGGTGAGAAAGCACGTGAAGTACGTGATACTTCTCTGAAAGTACCTCACGGTGAATACGGTATTATCGTAGATGCCAAGGTATTTACAAGAGAAAACGGCGATGAGATGTCACCTGGTGTTAACCAGTCCGTACGTATCTACATCGCACAGAAGAGAAAGATTTCCGTTGGTGATAAGATGGCCGGACGTCATGGTAACAAGGGTGTTGTTTCCCGTGTACTTCCTGTTGAAGATATGCCATTCCTTCCGAACGGACGTCCTCTTGATATCGTGCTGAATCCTCTGGGTGTGCCTTCCCGAATGAATATCGGACAGGTCCTGGAGATTCACTTAAGCCTTGCTGCGAAAGCACTTGGATTCAACGTTGCAACTCCTATTTTCCAGGGTGCAAATGAGCATGATATCCAGGATACACTGGAACTTGCAAACGACTATGTAAACACAGAAGACTTTGAAGAGTTCCGCGAGAAATACAAAGACATTTTAGCACCGGATGTAATGCAGTATCTGGATGAGAACAAAGCCCACAGAGCACTGTGGAAGGGTGTTCCGATTTCCAGAGACGGTAAAGTGCGTCTGCGTGACGGCCGTACAGGAGAGTATTTCGACAGTCCTGTAACAATTGGTCACATGCACTATCTGAAATTGCACCATCTGGTTGATGATAAGATCCATGCACGTTCTACAGGTCCTTACTCTCTGGTGACACAGCAGCCACTGGGTGGTAAAGCACAGTTCGGTGGACAGCGTTTTGGTGAGATGGAGGTTTGGGCACTGGAAGCATACGGTGCATCCTACACACTGCAGGAAATCCTGACAGTAAAATCCGATGATGTTGTTGGACGTGTTAAGACATACGAAGCAATTATCAAGGGTGACAATATTCCTGAGCCGGGTATTCCGGAATCCTTCAAGGTTCTCTTAAAAGAACTTCAGTCTCTTGGTCTGGATGTGAAGGTACTCAAGGATGACAATACAGAAGTACATCTTCTTGAATCTGTAGATTACGGTGATACAGACCTTCGTTCTGTAATCGAGGGAGATTCCAGGAGACATCACGACAGAGAAGAAGACTACGGCAAACATGGCTATACAAAGCAGGAGTTTGACGGAGAAGAACTCGTTGACATTGACGAGGATGAAGATGAGGATGACTTCACTGAGCTGGATGAGGCTCTTGAAGACAATGACGAAGAGTAAGAAAGGGGAAAGAATACATGGCAGAAACAACTAACGCCAATGAAACATATCAGCCAATGACTTTCGATGCCATCAAAATCGGACTGGCGTCCCCTGAGAAAATCAGAGAGTGGTCAAGAGGCGAGGTTTTAAAACCTGAGACCATCAACTACCGTACCTTAAAGCCGGAGAAAGACGGACTTTTCTGTGAAAGAATCTTTGGACCGAGCAAGGACTGGGAGTGCCACTGTGGAAAGTACAAAAAGATTCGCTATAAAGGTGTTGTCTGCGACAGATGTGGTGTAGAAGTTACCAAATCCTCTGTACGTAGAGAGCGTATGGGACATATCGAGCTGGCTGCTCCGGTATCCCACATCTGGTATTTTAAAGGAATTCCGTCCCGTATGGGTCTGATCCTTGACATTTCTCCGAGAACTCTGGAGAAAGTTCTTTACTTTGCTAATTATATCGTACTGGATCCGGCTAATTCCGGACTCCAGTACAAACAGGTACTTACAGAGAGAGAATATCAGGATGCACGTGAGGCTTATGGATATGATTTCCGTGTAGGTATGGGTGCAGAATCCATCAAAGAGCTTCTTGAGGCAATTGATCTTGAGAAAGATTCTGTTGAACTGAAAAAAGAATTAAAAGATGCTACAGGCCAGAAACGTGCCAGAATCATCAAACGTCTGGAAGTTGTAGAATCCTTCCGCGAGTCAGGAAACCGTCCTGAGTGGATGATCATGACAGTGATCCCTGTAATCCCGCCGGATCTTCGTCCTATGGTTCAGCTGGATGGCGGACGTTTTGCTACATCTGACTTAAATGACCTTTACAGAAGAATCATCAACCGTAACAACCGTCTGAAGAGACTTCTGGAATTAGGTGCACCGGATATTATCGTTCGTAACGAGAAACGTATGCTTCAGGAAGCTGTTGATGCCTGATCGACAACGGTCGTCGCGGACGTCCTGTAACAGGTCCTGGAAACAGAGCCCTGAAATCCCTTTCTGATATGCTGAAAGGTAAATCCGGACGTTTCCGTCAGAACCTTCTCGGTAAACGAGTTGACTATTCCGGACGTTCCGTTATCGTCGTAGGACCGGAACTTAAGATTTACCAGTGTGGTCTTCCGAAAGAGATGGCGATCGAGCTGTTCAAACCTTTCGTTATGAAAGAGCTTGTTGCCAACGGAACTTCACACAACATTAAGAACGCCAAGAAAATGGTTGAGAAGCTGGAGCCTGCTGTATGGGATGTTCTGGAGGATGTTATCAAAGAACATCCGGTTATGCTGAACCGAGCACCTACACTGCATCGTCTTGGTATCCAGGCATTCGAACCGATCCTTGTAGAAGGTAAAGCGATCAAACTGCATCCGCTGGTTTGTACCGCATTCAACGCTGACTTCGATGGTGACCAGATGGCCGTACATCTTCCGCTTTCACAGGAAGCACAGGCAGAGTGCCGTTTCCTTCTGTTATCACCGAACAACCTGCTGAAACCTTCTGATGGTGGTCCTGTAGCCGTTCCTTCACAGGATATGGTACTTGGTATCTACTATCTGACTCAGGAAAGACCTGGAAACAAGGGTGAAGGCAAGTTCTTTAAGAGCGTAAACGAAGCAATCCTTGCTTATGAGAATAAAGTAATCACACTGCAGTCCAGAATCCATGTTCGCTGCAGCAAGACAATGCCGGACGGATCCGTTCTGACCGGTACAGTAGAATCTACACTTGGACGTTTCCTGTTTAACGAAATCCTTCCACAGGATCTTGGTTTCGTAGACAGAAGTGTTCCGGGAAATGAACTTCTTCTTGAGGTTGACTTCCTGGTAGCCAAGAAACAGCTGAAACAGATTCTTGAAAAAGTTATCAATACTCACGGTGCTACAAAGACTGCTGAGGTTCTTGATGCGATCAAAGCTACAGGTTATAAATATTCCACACGTGCAGCCATGACTGTTGCCATTGCCGATATGACAGTTCCGCCTCAGAAACCGGAAATGATCAAACAGGCTCAGGATACTGTAGACCTTATCACAAAGAACTATAAACGTGGTCTTATCACCGAGGAAGAGCGTTACAAAGAAGTTGTTGATACATGGAAGAAGACTGACGATGAGCTTACACATGCTCTGCTGACCGGTCTTGATAAATACAACAACATCTTCATGATGGCTGACTCCGGTGCCCGTGGTTCCGATAAACAGATCAAACAGCTTGCAGGTATGCGAGGACTGATGGCCGATACAACCGGTCACACCATCGAGCTGCCTATCAAGTCAAACTTCCGTGAAGGTCTTGACGTACTGGAATACTTCATGTCTGCACATGGAGCACGTAAAGGTATGTCCGATACAGCTCTTCGTACAGCCGATTCAGGTTACCTGACAAGACGTATGGTTGACGTTTCTCAGGATCTGATCGTACGTGAGACAGACTGCTGTGAAAACAGAGATGAGATCTCAGGTATGTATGTAGAATCTTTTGTAGATGGTAAAGAAGAGATCGAAGGACTTCAGGAGCGTATCACAGGTCGTTTCTCCTGTGAGACAATTAAGAATAAAGATGGCGAAGTTATCGTAAAAGCCAACCATATGATCACACCGAAACGTGCTGCCCGCATCATGAAAGAAGGCGTGGACAACCAGACAGGCGGATCTATCGAGAAAGTTAAGATCCGTACAATCCTTACATGTAAATGTAAAGTTGGTATCTGTGCGAAATGTTACGGTGCGAACCTTGCAACCGGCGAGCCGGTACAGGTTGGTGAATCTGTCGGTATCATCGCTGCTCAGTCTATCGGTGAGCCAGGTACACAGCTTACCATGCGTACTTTCCACAGTGGTGGTGTTGCCGGTGGAGATATCACACAGGGTCTTCCTCGTGTCGAGGAGCTTTTTGAGGCAAGAAAGCCGAAAGGTCTTGCCATCATCACAGAGATTCCTGGTGTTGCTGTTATCAATGACACTAAGAAGAAACGTGAAGTTATCGTTACAGATCAGGAAACAGGTGAATCCAAGACTTACCTTATTCCATACGGATCTCGTATCAAGATCACAGACGGACAGATTCTTGAAGCAGGTGATGAACTTACAGAAGGTAGCGTAAATCCGCATGATATCCTGAGAATTAAGGGTGTACGTGCAGTTCAGGATTATATGATCCGTGAAGTACAGCGTGTATATCGCCTCCAGGGTGTTGAGATCAGCGATAAGCATATCGAAGTTATCGTTCGTCAGATGCTGAAGAAAATCCGTATCGAAGATAACGGAGATACAGAATTCCTTCCTGGAACACTGGTTGACTTCCTTGAATACGAGGACGTTAACGAGCAGATGGAAAAAGAAGGCAAACAGCCTGCAGATGGAAAACAGGTTATGCTTGGTATTACCAAGGCATCTCTTGCTACAAACTCCTTCCTGTCAGCCGCTTCCTTCCAGGAAACAACTAAAGTTCTGACTGAAGCCGCTATCAAGGGTAAAGTTGACCCGCTGATCGGTCTGAAAGAGAACGTAATCATCGGTAAACTGATTCCTGCAGGTACCGGTATGAAACGCTACAGAGATGTAAGACTCAACAGCACAATGCCTGAACCGGAAGTAAAGGTTGAAGATATAGCCGAAGGACTTACGGAAGATGAAGAAATCAAAGATGATGAGATGATCACAATGGATGAAGAACTTCCGGAAGACGAAGAATTCGATGTTGAAGAATCTGATGAAGAAGAGGCTGCTGAAGACGAAGCTGATGATCAGGCTTCAGACGAGGCAGAAGACAACGAATGATCCAACGGAGTAGATAACTTATCCGGACTGATTTGATATGAATTCACAAGAGAACTATCTGTGCCGACAGATTTTGCCGGCGAGGTAGTTCTCTTTTATTTTCCGGAACATTCCATTGCCGAAAAAAGAGAAAAATACAAAGAAACTGCTTTTTGTGTTATAATACCAGTACATTATGAGCAGGTAATGAACTGTGAAGTATTTTTACAGTTATGATAAATATACATTTTTGTTTCCGGTAACAGCTTGTAAAAAGCATTGACCGGGACAGGGAAGGAAATAGAAATTGAACAGAAATGGAGGTGCAATATGGATAAAGAACTTCCGGTTTCAGCATGGCCGGAATGGAAAATCATAGAGAAAATCGGCGAAGGCTCTTTTGGAAAGGTGTATAAGGCACAGAGAACAGAACGTGGAAAATCTTTCTATTCTGCTATCAAGATCATCAATATACCCGGAAGCCAGAGCGAGTTGAACAGCGTACGTTCTGAAACAGGGATGAGCAATCCACAAGACAGTATTTTCAGAATCTGGTTGAGGAATGTATTCAGGAAATCAGTACCATGGAATACTTTCGAGGAAACTCTTACATTGTCTCTGTAGAAGATTTTAAGGTTATGGAATATCTGGATGTCATTGGATGGGAGATTTCCATAAGGATGGAATATCTGACAAGTTTTATGGATTACTGTGCGGAAAAGCAGCTTACTGAGAAAGAGGTAATAAAGCTGGGAATGGATTTGAGTAAGGCACTGGAATATTGCCGGAAACTTAAGATCATTCACAGGGATATCAAGCCGGAGAATATTTTTGTATCCAGATTTGGCGATTTTAAGCTTGGAGATTTCGGAATTGCACGTGAACTTGAGCGAACCATGAGCGGATTTTCCAAGAAAGGTACTTACTCTTATATGGCGCCTGAGATGTATAAAGGTGAGAAATATGACAGCAGGTAGATATTTATTCTCTTGGGATTGTGCTGTACAGGCTGATGAATCATAACAGACTGCCATTTATGAGTCTGGAAAAACAGTTTATCACTTACAGGGATAAGGAAAATGCATTAAATAAGCGTGTTGCAGGAGAGCAGATGAGTGCACCTGTGGATGCAGGAACACAGTTTGCCCGTATTATCATGAAGGCCTGTGCTTATGATCCTGCACAGAGATATCAGACACCGGAGGAGCTTTATAGTGTGCTGGATGATCTGAAAAATGGAAGATCTGGCAGAATCCGGCAGTTACAAAACGGTGTTCAGAAAGCAGGAACGGATAAAACAGAATCATATAGTGCAATTGCACAGAACGGCAGAGCAGCACAGAATGTTACATCAGATACCGAAAATGTACGAAAAAGTACGGTGCAGAATACGTCAGTACAGAATACCCGGGGAAATAAAAAAACATCAGATTTTCAGAATGCTGCAAAAAGAAAACGTGCTGTAAACAATGTTCCGGCGAGCAGCTTTACAGATAAAGAAACAATGTCAGTTGTAGCAGAACAGAAAATACAGCCACAGGAAACGCCATCAGAAACAGTTGCGATAAGATCTGCGCGTGCTGTGGAAGCCAGAAAGCGAAGACGCAGGAAGAAACAGCTGCTGCGCAGGGCATTGCTTTCAATTGTGGCAGGTACAGCGATACTTATGATGGCCGCCGTCTATTACAGAGTAAGTACAGATCATGCTCAGGAAGGACAGGAGGATAATCCGATCGCAATTCTGGATGATGAGAAATACAGCTCCACAAAATCCGGATCCAAAGATTTTTCCAAGGCTCTGGATACGATCAAGGAGCAGGCAACAACTATCACAGATAATCTGAACAGTTACGACTGGGTTGGAACAGAAGGAACTGTTCTGCGATATCTGAGAAGGGTAAAGACCACTCAGCAGGCAGATGGAAATCTGGATATTGAGAGTGAATGCATGAAAGCTCTGGTCTATCCGGCAGAATCCGGAGATGGAGTTTATGAAGAATATTTCTACTGGGGAGAGAAGTTATTCTTTGCATATATCTGGTATGATGAAACTTCAGAATATTATTATTATAACGACGGCGAACTGATAAGATGGATCGATTCCAATGGAAAGTGTCACGATAACGAAAAAGATAATGAGGAATTCGTGAAACGTGGCGAGAAATACTGGAACAATTCATTGAAAGCATTGAAGGGAGAAGGAACAAAGACAGATAATGGCAATGTATCAGATTGAATGTGCATATACCTGCCATACAGGAAATATCCGGGCAAATAATGAAGATAATTTCTGGTGTTTTGGGGAATCCCTTCCGGTGAACAATGAAGGAACAAAGGGTATCTGCTCAAAGATTATTTCGGGTAACAGAGCACCGGCAATGGCGGTATTTGACGGTATGGGAGGAGAAAGCTGCGGCGAGATTGCAGCCTTTCTTGCATCAGAAGAATTTGGAAAATTTTATAATGCGAATAAAAGAATGCTGAGGGATATGCCGGAAGATTTATAGACGATGTATGTGAGAAGATGAATCAGGCAGTATGCAGATATGGAACAGAGCATCATATTTGGAGCATGGGAAGCACAATGGCAATGCTCCTCTTTACACCAGAGTCTATGTTTGCCTGCAATCTTGGGGACAGCAGGATTTATTTTATGGATGGCGGTAAGCTTCAGCAGATTTCCACAGACCATGTTTTTGGTGGTACGGCAGTTGGGAAAGCCCCGTTAACCCAGTATCTTGGACTTCCTGAAGAGCTGCAGAGACTGGAACCTTCTGTGACAGAAATCGAGCATAAGGAGGGATACAGATATCTTCTGTGTTCAGATGGAGTAACAGATATGCTTTCGGACAGTGAGATAGAGGCGATTCTGTCACAGGATATGGAAATCCCGGAGATCGTAAATCATCTTCTTAAAAATGCTCTCCAAAAAGGTGGGAGAGATAATGTGACGATCGTGCTCTGTGAAGTACAGAAGTTGGATACAGTCCGCAGAATGAAAGAATGGATGAAAAATCTGAAAGATAAAAAATGAGAGGTGGGGCAGCATGAAGAACCGTATGCAGGATCTGGATTTTGAACAGAATGTTGCGTTTGATAAAGTACAGGAGTATGAATTTACCAGAAGGGCGGCACAGAGATTTCGGCAGGTGGTAAGCCTGGACAGTTTTGAAGACGAAGATGCGGATGTTATTTTCCACTATTTATATAAAGAGATGGAACTGGTGTCCTTTGGCGACCATCTGAAGAGATATATTTATGAAAGGGCAGAGCTGGAAGAACCCTTCTCGGAGGTTCCACAGGAAGTGTATAAGGAGATCGTAGTAGATTCCTTTAAGGAAACCTATACGCCCAAATCCATGAATCCTACCTCTACCAAGTTGTCGGCACTGGTGAATAACTGGCTGAATCAGGCATCTGTAAAAAGAGAAACTGTTTTTCTTCTGGGGTTTGGGTTGAAAATGACCACAGAGGATGTGTCGGATTTCCTGACAAGAGTACTGAAAGAACAGGATTTTGATTTTCACAATCCGGACGAGGTGATCTACTGGTACTGTTACAGTACGCAGCAGGGTTATCATAAAGCAGAGGAATTGAAGAAAAAATATGAGATACTCGCTCCTGTGGAAGTGGAAAATACTCAGGTTTTATACGGAAGCAACCTGTGCCTTGATACGGAGGAGAAACTGATCGATTATCTTGCCCGACTGAAATCAAAAAGAGTAGATCCCATATCTGAGAAAAGTCAGGCATTTCAGGAGTTTACAAAGCTTTTATATCATGCGAAGCAGATTATTGCCGGACTGTATCAGCATGATGAAGAGGAAAAAGGTGGGGATAAGGTGTGGACAGCAGAAAGAATTACACCTTCTGATGTGGAAAAAGTAATCTGCAGCGGAATCCCCATCAACAAAATGGGCAATCTGAAGAAAATGTCTGCTTCCATTCTGGCAAAGCATTTCAGCCAGAAGCGTTTCAGCAGGCAGAGGATTACAAATATTTTAAGCCACAAACTCCCGGTGGAGCGCTTTGACCTGATCACACTGGAATTCTTTATCGTATCCCAGGAAATGGAGGATGATGATCCTTTTAACAGATACAAGCATTTTCTGGATGAGATTCAGGATATTCTGCTTCGATGTGGAATGGGAGAGATATACATAGTAAATCCATACGAATGTTTCCTTCTCATGTGCCTTCTCACAGACTGTCCGCTGGCAGTATTTTCGGAGATATGGGAGAAGTCCTATGAAGAGGGGGAAGCTGAAGAGGCATAATGGTATCAACAATTGTACAGCCGGTGCCGGATATGGCACGAAAGGCTGTGGAACTTTTATTAAAGAAAATAAAAGGGGAAGAGATTGAGACATTGACGATTCTTCCTGTTGAATTTGCAGAAGGAGGCACAACCCGTTAAGGGATGTGCCTCCTTCTTTTAACCGAATCAAGTAAGTCCCTGCGGAGGTTGCGAATATCTGTCTGATTTATGACAATTATCTGGATAGACTGTAGATTCAGAAGAGTGTGTTTATTCATTATAATATCCGTAGATAGCACGTGCATCTGCAGCAATGGTGCTTTGGGCTGCACCGGTATCAGTAAGATCCTGTGACATAAAGCATACTACAAGATCAATTCCTTTGGCTGTATCATAGATGATCGCTGCATCATTTTCTACAGTGTCAAGTTCGCCGGTCTTATTGGCAGTATCGACGCCTTCTGGAAGTTGTGCAGGGATCTTGTTTTTACGCTGTTGCATTTTTAAGTGATAATACATTGCATCTGCGTTTGGAAGAGTAGAAGCGGGAAGGGTTCCGTTGACAGTCTGGTATATCTGCTTTAAAAAGGTTCCACAGTCTTTGACGGATGTATAGTTGTCGCCGTTTTCTTTACCTGCGAGAAGCAGGCGGTTCATCTGGGTGCTGGTGAAACCATGTTCCTGCAGAAGCCATTTACTTTTGCCATGCCTGCAGAGTCATCGCCGTTTCCAAGCCAGTTTACCAGAGTGTTGGCAGCATCATTATCACTGACAGTGATCATGGCTGAAATATTACTGTCAATTTCGTCTCCGTTGTGAGACTGGGAGAGGGTATCGTAGTTTTCGTATACAGCTCCCATAATATACAGTTTGATCAGGCTTGCTGCCTGCATGGGAGTATCGTTGATCATGCTTCAGAATCTTTCGGCAGGTTGCAGACATAGACGGACCAGGTTCCGTTATCAGCCGGCAGCAGGAACTGTACCTGTTTCAGGAGATTGTCCATGCTGGAATCAGTGTTGTCGGTAAATGTGTTGTTGGAGGAAGGGGAAAGTGTTCCGTTCTGCTGTTCGGATTCTGAAGAGGGTTCAGCGGATTCTGACTGTGCAGGAGATGTTTCTCCGGTGGCTGCCTTGACAGAACTTTCCTGTTCTCTTAATTCATCTAACTGATCTGCCTGACTGATAAGGGTATTTGCATCAGTGGAAATCTCCTCTACGGTTTTGGAGAGTGTCTGTACTTTTTGCTGTAGTGTGACGAGATGGTTCAGTGATAAAAATGAAACAGCTGCCAGTGCAATCACTGCAACAGTCAGTATGCCGATCACTATATAGAGAAAAATAGGTTTTTCATTTGGCTTTTTATTCATTGCGGTTTTCCTTTCGTAATTATTATTATTGTAATCAGGATTGCGGGAACTGCGAAGCTGCGTAGCAATCCGCAGATATCAAGTCAGGGGCAAAATGCTTTTTGACACTTACATCATCATGATGCAAAGTAGCTGTCAATGCCATTTGCGATTCCCTGTACCATTGTTTTCTGGAATTCTGCGTCATTCATTTTCAGATCGTCATTCTGGCTTGTCATAAATCCCATTTCAAGGATCGTAACAGGAACAGTGCTCCAGTTAATTCCTGTCATCGTGTCAGTGTACTGGATTCCAAGGTTCTGAAAACCTGTTGCAGCACAGTAGGAATCGATGATGCATCGGGATAATCGATCAGACTGTTCAAACAGTTGTGGGATATAAGGGTTATTCTGAGAGGGCGACATGGTCAGTGCTCCTGATGCAGTATGGGAATCATCGCCGTTTGCATGGATGCGGACATAGATCTCTGCGCCTGTGCAGCAGCATATTGTGCGCGTTCCATGTTGCTGATGGCTGTTTCATTGTCTGTTCGTGTCATGACTACCTGATAGCCTCTCTGTTCCAGTTCATCCTTTAGTTGAAGAGAGACCTCCAGATTGAGCTGGTATTCGGGAACACCGCTGTAGGTTCCCTGAGTTCCGCTGGTACATTTTGCTTTCATTTCAGAAGAACCGGGACCGTTGGGCTCCGGGGCACTCATATCTACGGACTCACTCTGATGCCCTGGATCGATTCCTATTATATGTCCGTCTGTTTCGGCATCGGAGGAGAAAACGCCGGCACTGGAATCAGAAGAGGCGCTGGTGCTGTTCTGGCTGAATACAGAAGGCTTTGATGAAGATTCTTCCGGGATTTCAGCTTTTTCTTTTGTTTTCTTCTGTGTGGCTGTCTGCTGTTTTTGTTTCATGCGATTGATATTTGACTGGACTGTGTCTATGGCGGTAGTGTAATTGTCTACTGCCTGTTTGACTTCGTCGTGTTTTGCAGTGATCTGTTCGGAGATTGTATCGACTTCTTTTTCAGTGGTGAGGATCTGGTGCAGTGTGGTCCTGTTAAAGAAGATCAGGCTATGATGCACAGGAGTCCTGTCAGAAACAGAAGGATGCTGATCATGCTGGGTTTCTTCATATATTATAGTGTCCTTTCCTGAGTTTATAGAATGTTATAGTGTGTCTGCAAGTTGATTTGCCTGCTTTGGTTGTTATTATAATAAAAGGGAGGGGGAAATGCAATTGTTAGTGAAGGGGACGCGCCGGATAATATTTATTTTGTGTGCGGTTTCGGACGCTAAGAGATACTAAATCTGCAGAAATCTGCTAAAAGCATGAGCAGCCCTCTCAAACTCGCTACGTTGCAAACTTCGCTCAAACACGTGAGACGGTCTGCTCATAACGCAGATTTCTGCAGATTAAGTATCTCTAAGCATCCTGCAAATGCACACAAAATAAATATTATCCGGCGCTGGGATTCGCAGTGGGGAAGTGGCAGTAAAGTGGTTGGAGGGGAGCATATTGTCAGATAAGTTTAATGTGGTGATGTGGTGTATGAAGAAAGGATTTTTTGGTTATGATAAAAATATGAAAAAATACTGTGAAATTCAGGAGAAATGCCTTGACAGTGTGAGTTTTACGGGATATAATGAGCAAGCGTGCAAAAGGAACGTTTAATTTTTTTGTGCGTAATTACACGAATAGCAACCGCAAGGCCCCATAGAAAAATCTATGGAGAAATAAATCGGGAGGTGAAATGGAATGCCAACATTCAACCAGTTAGTAAGAAAAGGACGCCAGACATCTGTAAAGAAATCTACAGCTCCGGCTCTCCAGAAAACATTCAACTCTTTAAGAAAGAAAGCAGTTGAACAGTCTGCACCACAGAAACGTGGCGTTTGTACAGCAGTTAAGACTGCAACTCCTAAGAAGCCTAACTCAGCTCTTAGAAAAATCGCCAGAGTTCGTCTTTCCAACGGAATCGAAGTAACAAGCTACATCCCAGGAGAAGGTCACAACCTTCAGGAGCATAGCGTTGTTCTTATCCGTGGTGGAAGGGTTAAGGACTTACCTGGTACAAGATACCACATCATCAGAGGTACTCTTGATACTGCAGGTGTTGCTAACAGAAAACAGGCCCGTTCTAAATACGGCGCTAAGAGACCGAAAAAGAAATAATTCTAAAAAGGTTTCATAAGAATTTTAAGAGCTGATCCTATTGTTTGGGACAGCAGGAATTAATCAATCGAAAATTCACGGAAGACTAGAACTATGAATTTGTACGGTATTCCATATACTGCCGGTTGCGGGTTAAATATAGGACCTTACCAGTGCGAACATGCAATAGTTATCTGCGTGAGTACCGATGATTTAATCACAATGATTAAGGAGGGAAGTAACGTGCCACGTAAAGGACATACTCAGAAAAGAGACGTTCTGGCAGATCCAATGTACAACAATAAAGTGGTTACCAAACTTATCAATAACATCATGTTAGACGGTAAGAAAGGTGTAGCACAGAAAATTGTTTACGGTGCATTCGCCAGAATCGAAGAAAAAGCTGGTAAACCAGCACTTGAAGTTTTCGAAGAGGCTATGAACAACATCATGCCACTTCTTGAAGTAAAAGCTAGACGTATCGGTGGTGCTACTTATCAGGTTCCGATCGAGGTAAGAGCAGACAGACGTCAGGCACTGGCTCTTCGCTGGTTAACAATGTTCTCTCGTAAAAGAGGCGAGAAAACAATGGAAGAAAGACTTGCAAATGAGCTTTTAGATGCAATGAACAACACAGGTGCATCCGTTAAGAGAAAAGAAGACATGCACAAGATGGCTGAGGCAAATAAAGCATTTGCTCACTATCGCTTCTAATATAGGAGGAAAATCCATTGGCTAAAGAGGGAAGAGAATATCCATTAGAGCGTACCAGAAATATTGGTATTATGGCTCATATCGATGCGGGTAAAACAACTCTTACAGAACGTATCCTGTATTATACAGGTGTCAACTATAAGATTGGTGATACTCATGAAGGTACTGCTACCATGGACTGGATGGAACAGGAGCAGGAGAGAGGTATCACAATCACTTCAGCGGCTACAACATGTCACTGGACTCTGGAAGAGAACTGCAAACCGAAGCCAGGTGCTCTGGAACATCGTATCAACATCATTGATACCCCAGGTCACGTTGACTTCACAGTAGAAGTTGAGCGTTCTCTTCGTGTACTTGACGGTGCTGTCGGCGTTTTCTGTGCTAAGGGTGGTGTTGAACCGCAGTCTGAAAATGTATGGCGTCAGGCCGACACTTACAATGTACCACGTATGGCATTCATCAACAAGATGGATATCCTTGGTGCAAACTTCTACGGTGCAGTAGAGCAGATCAAGACTCGTCTTGGTAAAAACGCAATCTGCTTACAGCTGCCAATCGGAAAAGAAGATGATTTCAAAGGAATCATTGACTTATTCGAAATGAAAGCTTACATCTACAACGATGAAAAAGGTGATGACATCTCCATCGTTGATATTCCTGAAGACATGAAGGAAGATGCTGAGCTTTATCATACAGAGCTTATTGAGAAAATTTGTGAGCTTGATGACGACTTAATGATGGAATATCTTGAAGGTGAAGAACCAACTGTTGAGAGACTGAAAGCAACATTAAGAAAAGCGACATGCGAGTGTACAGCTGTTCCGGTTTGCTGTGGTTCTGCTTACAGAAACAAAGGTGTTCAGAAGCTTCTTGATGCTATCCTTGAGTATATGCCGGCTCCTACAGACATTCCTCCAATCCAGGGAACTGATCTGGACGGTAATGAAGTAGTGAGACATTCTTCTGATGAAGAACCATTCTCAGCTCTGGCATTTAAGATCATGACAGACCCATTCGTTGGTAAACTTGCATATTTCCGTGTATACTCCGGTACAATGAATTCCGGTTCTTATGTACTTAACGCTACTAAGGACAAGAAAGAACGTGTTGGACGTATCCTTCAGATGCATGCTAACAAACGTATGGAACTTGATAAAGTATATTCCGGTGATATCGCTGCAGCGATCGGATTTAAATTCACAACAACTGGTGATACAATCTGTGACGAGCAGCATCCGGTAATCCTGGAGTCCATGGAATTCCCAGAACCAGTTATCGAGCTGGCTATCGAGCCTAAGACTAAAGCTGGACAGGGTAAACTTGGTGAAGCTCTTGCAAAACTTGCAGAAGAAGACCCGACATTCCGTGCACATACAGATCAGGAAACAGGACAGACCATTATCGCTGGTATGGGTGAGCTTCATCTGGATATCATCGTTGACCGTCTCCTTCGTGAATTCAAGGTAGAGGCTAACGTAGGTGCTCCTCAGGTTGCTTACAAAGAAACAATCACCAAACCTGTTGATGTAGACAGCAAGTATGCAAAACAGTCCGGTGGTCGTGGACAGTATGGTCACTGTAAAGTTAAATTCCAGCCTATGGATGCCAACGGAGAAGAACTGTACAAGTTCGAATCTACAGTTGTTGGTGGTGCTATTCCGAAGGAATACATCCCTGCAGTTGGCGAAGGTATCGAAGAGGCTATGAAAGCCGGTATCCTTGGCGGATTCCCGGTAGTCGGCGTATATGCTAACGTATATGATGGTTCTTACCATGAAGTCGACTCTTCTGAAATGGCATTCCACATTGCAGGTTCTCTTGCATTCAAGGATGCTATGCAGAAAGCAGCTCCTGTACTTCTTGAGCCGATCATGAAGGTAGAGGTTACAACACCTGAAGATTACATGGGTGATGTTATCGGTGATATCAACTCCCGTCGTGGACGTATCGAAGGTATGGAAGATATCGGCGGTGGTAAGATGATCCGCGGATATGTACCGCTTTCCGAAATGTTCGGATATGCTACAGATCTTCGTTCCAGAACACAGGGACGTGGTAACTACTCTATGTTCTTTGAGAAATATGAGCAGGTTCCGAAGTCTGTACAGGAAAAAATCCTTTCTAAGAAAGACTGATAATTATTGATCATCTGCAGTCTGCCGGTGTTTAAAGCCGGCAGGGTGTAGGAGATATAAAGTTACTGTTCACTATGTTCTCAGTAATGTGTGGACTGTAATGATACAACAATTGATAATGATACACTGTTTATAGTGTGAAACTTATCAAATTGTATAAAATGCTTGCAAATATTCCGGTTATGCAATATAATCAAGGATAGCAAGTTTAAAACCGAAAAAGGCGCTCTATAATAATATAAGAGCCAAATGTTTTAAGGAGGACGTTTTAAAATGGCAAAAGCTAAGTTTGAGAGAACAAAACCGCATTGTAACATTGGTACCATCGGACACGTTGACCATGGTAAAACAACTTTAACAGCAGCTATCACAAAAGTTCTGTCTGAAAGAGTTGCTGGTAACACAGCTACAGATTTCGCTAATATCGATAAAGCTCCGGAAGAAAGAGAACGTGGTATCACAATTTCTACAGCACACGTTGAGTATGAAACAGAGCATAGACACTATGCACACGTTGACTGCCCAGGCCATGCTGACTACGTTAAGAACATGATCACAGGTGCAGCTCAGATGGATGGTGCTATCCTCGTTGTTGCTGCTACAGATGGTGTTATGGCTCAGACTAAAGAGCACATCCTTCTTTCCCGTCAGGTAGGTGTTCCTTACATCGTTGTATTCATGAACAAATGTGATATGGTTGATGATGAAGAACTTCTTGAACTGGTAGAAATGGAAATCCGTGAACTCTTAAGCGAGTATGACTTCCCAGGAGATGACATCCCGGTTATCCGTGGATCAGCTCTTAAAGCTCTTGAAGATCCGAGCAGCGAGTGGGGAGACAAGATCATGGAACTTATGGATGCTGTTGACAGCTACATTCCAGACCCACAGCGTGACACAGATAAACCATTCGTAATGCCTGTAGAGGATGTATTCTCTATCACAGGTCGTGGTACAGTTGCTACTGGTAGAGTAGAGGCTGGTGTACTTCATGTATCTGACGAAGTTGAAATCGTTGGTATCAAAGAAGAAACACGTAAAGTTGTTGTAACTGGTATCGAAATGTTCCGTAAACTCCTTGATGAAGCTCAGGCTGGTGATAACATCGGTGCGCTTCTTCGTGGTGTTCAGAGAAACGAAATCGAGCGTGGACAGGTTCTTGCTAAACCAGGAACACTTACATGCCATACAAAATTCACAGCTCAGGTTTACGTTCTGACAAAAGATGAAGGTGGACGTCATACTCCATTCTTCAACAACTATCGTCCACAGTTCTACTTCAGAACAACAGACGTAACAGGTGTTTGCAACCTTCCAGAAGGAACAGAAATGTGCATGCCTGGAGATAACATCGAAATGACAATCGAACTGATCCACCCAATCGCTATGGCTCAGGGTCTTACTTTCGCTATCCGTGAAGGTGGACGTACTGTTGGATCAGGACGTGTTGCTACAGTTATCGAATAATTTTAGCATAACATCTTAATTATATAAATAGAGTACCGTAAGGTACATTGTGTCCAAACGTAAGATACCCCGGAACCGCAAGGTTTCCGGGGTTTTTCTGTTGCCTGGAAACATAAAAATTATGAAAAATAATTCTATATTAAAATATGGATATTTGATGAAATCTTTGCTGTTGAATGAAGAAGAACCGATATATGGAAAATATGGAATGTTGCGAAAACAGTTCCTGAAGGAACACAGATCAGCAAAATATCAATACTTGCTATTGACAGGAAAGCTGACGGAACACCTGAATCAGATTGATCAGGAAGCCAGAAAGCAGGTGGAAATAGGCGGTCGAAAAGTATTGCTTTTTTCTGTTTTGTGTGTATTGGAATAGTATTTTAAAATGAACTATGGTAGAATAAAGTAAAGACAAATCGAGAACTTTTGGATAAAATTTTGAAAATTATCGAGGAAGTTACTATGAAAAAATGTAGATATTGTGGCAAAGAATTAGATAGTAATTTGGAATTTTGTAGCAGTGAGTGCGAAAACAGCTATAGAAAGATAATTGAAAAAGATAGACATAAAATTAAGTATTTCATTTCGGGCATTATTTTAGGGTTTTTAGCTATGTTTTATGGTGTTGTGTCAAGCCGCAATTGCATGATTGGAAGTGGAATTATAGTAATGGGGGTCACTGTTGTTTTGCTTCCATTTACTACTTCAGAAACAACTGCTTTATTTGGAAATAAAAAGGCGAGATTTATTGGAAGAATACTAGGCATGATACTTATAGCGGTTGGAATATGGGTAGGGTTTATTTGATGACAACTTTAGTCTTTAGAGCAAATTAATCAGAAGTTGAGAGGAGATCTCTGTAATGTTTATATTTTTATCTGCGTGTTCACTTTTAGTACCGTTATCTATGATTATATTGGGATATACGTGGAAAGATAAGCCTCCTAAAGATCGGCAGGGGAGTTCGGGATATCGAACTACTATGTCAAGGATGAATGATGAAACATGGAGATATGCACACAGGTGTTGGGGCTGGATAAACTTTGTTTTAGGAATCATCCTGGTGATACTATCGATTTTTATTTTGATTTTAACGAAAGATGATACAAACTTTGAAATGATTTCTGTTTATTTGGTGTTTTTACAATTAGGAATTATGGTGCTTACAATTATTCCGACAGAATTTTTGTTGCATAAACATTTTACAAAGCAAGGAATGAAAAAATAGCTAATTTCCAATTGGCGGAAATGAAAATCGGAAGTTGGAGGATTGAATTATGTGGAATGAATTAGGTATAAGCGGTGGAACCGCAATTGTTATTTTGATTGCACTGTATTTCGTTATCAAATGGGCAGTGAAGAATGGAATCAAAGAAGCCTACAGTGCTATCACTGGAAAGAAAACTGATGAAGATATCCAAAACGAAAAAGAGTTGAAAGAACTTGGATTGGATTCAGAAGATCAATAACTTCAAGTTTGTGGAATCGACTGAAAGGAAGCATTATATGTTCTATATTATTTTTGACTTTGCAATGGCAGTGATTATGCTTTTATTTGGAATATGGTTTTATAGGTCAAAAGGACAAGCATCCAAATTCTTGTCTGGTTATAATATGAAATCAGCAGAAGAACGAAAAAAATATGATGAAAATGCTATGTGTAAGGCATATGGGAAGAGAATGATGTTTATGTCAATTCCTTTTATTGCTGGAATGATTATAGATATTTGGCATATAGGAATCGGTTGTTTAATTGCATGGGTGATATGGTTTGTTATGTTTATTCTGCTGCTTATAGATAGACATAAAAGAGAAGGTTAATTTATAGAGGAATAGAATGCTTTTGGGGTGAAAATACCGTTTATTTGTTTTAGACATACGATGTCCGGTTGAAAATTAGCGGATTCTCGTTTTATGTCGTGGTAATTTGGGGACATATTGGTAAGCTGTAAGTGGAAGAGAGGTAGAGACATGGACACAAAAAAGATTGGAGCTTTTTTAAAGCAATGTCGTAAAGAAAAGAATCTTACGCAAGAGCAGCTTGCCGAGAAGTTTGAGGTATCTGCAAGAACAGTTTCCAGATGGGAAACAGGAATAAATATGCCAGATCTCAGTATACTTGTTCAACTTGCTGAATATTACGATGTTGAGATGAGAGAGCTCCTGGATGGAGAAAGGAGCCAGACTATGAATAAAGAGATGAAAGAAACACTGGACAAAGTTGCGGTGTATGAAGGATGGGTGAAACAAAAAGCATTAAAGGCTGGAAATCTTGCATTTGCATCAATGTTTGTGATTAGTGTGTTAGCGATTATTATTCAGATGTTATTAACTGTGGATATTCGCTTGGTTTTAGGAGAGACAGCAACTGCTTTGGTAGGAGGAATCCTGTACGCCTCTATTATGGTGTATAATGGAATATGGGATAAATGTTTGCCAAAAAGTGCTACTATATGGCGAGATTTTCTCACCAGTGTGATATGTGCAGGAATTTTTACAGTCATCTATGGCATATGTTTATTTAGAATGGGAGCTACAGAAACACAGGTAACACGATTAGCATTGGGATTTCTGATTGGTATTATTATTGTGGCATTTATTATTCTTAGGCTCTTGGCATTTATTAATCGAAAAAGAAACCAGAATTCGTCAAATGTTCAGGAGAAAAAGGAAACTTCTCTATCTAAGGCAGAATGGACAAAAATTTATAATGCACAGAATATAGTAGAGACAGAACAACTTGTAGAAATGTTAAAGCAAAATGGAATAGTAGCTTTTTCTCAGGAATCAGGTGCGAATGTTGCAATGCATGGGGCACCAGGATTTGGAATATATGGTGTGGATATATTTGTGAAAACCGATGATGCAGAGAAGGCAGTACAGTTGATCAAGGAGATTAATAACCAAGAATGAAGAAAATTTTTGACATTTTCACACATGCGTGCTAATATGATTATAGAAAAAGAGTGCTACCGATAGACGGTTAGTCCACATACTTAATTGATTAAAAATAACCGTTCAGTTTGCGAGGCTGGGGCGGTTATTTTTGTGTCTTGTTATTATCTTTGCCGAATGTGTATCCGGCACAAAAGCAGGTGATGCCGAAGCTCACGACTGCAATAAAGTCCACAATACTCATTGGCTTAGCCCTCCTTTCCAGTGGATTCTCTTTCGAGTTTCTATGTAATCAGAGGGTCACAGGTCTCCGTTTCACTTCGGTCGTTGCAAAACGAGTGCCACTGGCACTCTGCAACCCTCTGCTGAAGGACTAACCGCCTACCGTTATGATAGCACCCATGTTTCGATTATAACAGTCAAAGTGGGATCTGCAACCGGAAAGTTGACAGCTCATGAAAATCTGGCTGTGATACCGTTTTGATACTATTTCTGTTCGTTATTGGAAAATTTCTGTGTTAAAAGTTCATCTCGTTTACGGATTCGTGTCTCAAAATCCAGTTCTTCAATTTCTTTATGGGTGACAGGTTTGGAAGTGTAGTATTCCAACGTCTGCTTTTTCCACATATCAAACATATCTTTGCCTGTGAAATAAGATTCCAGGCTTTCTCTGTTCTTCTGCAGATCAGCAAGAAAATTACACATATTTGCGTTTAAAGAATGTTCCGGATTATTTCTATAAAAGCGAAGTCCGGCATACCATTTCTGTGTTTCTGTTTCTATATCACCGGGAAGTTTATTATTTATATCCAGTTCATACCAGAGTTCATTGGATTCATGATTGATGAGAGACTGGAATCTGCTATCAAACAGACTGGTGCGAGAGTGCTTATTTTAGATCCGATTCAGGAATACCTTGGAGGAACAATGGATATGAACCGGGCAAATGAAGCAAGGGATATGACAAAAAGATTGAGCTTGCTGGCAGAAAAGTATAAATGTGCAATTTTATTAATCGGACACATGAATAAAGTTGGGGGAAATAAAGCTGCATATAGAGGAATAGGTTCGATTGACTTTTTTGCGGTAGCCAGAAGCGTATTACTGGTAGGAAGAATAGAGGGAGAACCGGACTTAAGAGCAGTGGTTCAGATTAAAAATAATCTGGCTGCATTTGGACATTCCAAAGCATTTCGCGTGACAGAAACAGGATTTGAGTGGATAGGTGACTATGAAATCACAGCAGATGAGGTGCTTGGTGGAATTGCTCCAAAGGTAAATAAACTGGAACAGGCAAAAAAGATGCTGAGGGAACTGGCAGAAACATCAAATTCTGTGCAAAGCAGTGAAATCTTTGATATGGCAGAAGAGTTGAATATTTCTAAAAGAACACTGGAAAATGCAAAAAAGGAACTTGGAATTAAGGCAAGACGAATCGGTAATTCCTGGTATAGCACTTTAGAAAGCACTATGGTATAATAAGGTGAAGGTAAATCGGAATTGCAGATTTAGAAAAATTTTGGGTATTTGCAAAAAGATTGTAACCCTTAAGAGGCGAGAGTAAATATGGTTTATAGGAAATCTTGTGCTGTTACACTTTCTTGACATTTTCATGACTGTTCTAAGGATATTTTTACATTTGCCTGAGCTATACTTTAGTCATACCAAACAACCGGTAAATAAAAAATCAGGAGGTACTAAACCTGCTAACAAAAGTCAAGTACTTTTAAGCAGGTTTTTTTAATTATTTCCTTAATCTATTTTTGTGTACAACAAGAAGACTGGCGTTATTTCCAGTCTGTATAATTACATCAGATGATTTTTGTCTTCTTTACTGGTAAACTTCCATCACCCTTGCATAATAAATACGCAGGAATTTATTCAATCCGGCAATTTTTGCATGCTTTTTACTTTTACCTTCACTTTCCTTTTTCAAAATATAATTGTATACGGCATCATCTTTCGGAGCAGAGTGACTTTTCAGCACTCTCATCACTTCATATCCGACTTTTCTGAGCGTTGATGAGCCCCTCTTTGTTATCCTGCGTTTTGAACCAATGAACTGTCCTGATTCATATGGTGGTGGATCAATCCCTGCCCATGCTATGAGTGCTTTTGCATTGTGCAGCTTTCTTACATCTCCAATCTCCGCAATAAGTTTCACTGCAAGGACATTACCAACTCCTCCCATTTCCCTGACAACCGAATATTCAGGTAAGGACTTCGCAAGTTCTTGCATTCGTGTTAAAATAAGAGACAGAGAGCTGTCTACAGCCCTCAATACTGATACTGCTTCCTGTACTAACATTTTGGTCGATGGGGTGCTGGAAGACAGTGTAGGAATACCACTTGAAGCTAATTCATAGACTGCCTCAGCCTTAGATCTGCTTCTGTGGTATTTCTTTTCTCTTGCCCAAGCAATATATTCCTCAGTGAACTTTTCGAGACTCATAGATGTGATCAAATCAAAGTGCCAGAATCTCTCTACAAAGTCGCTGAGTTTATCTTTTCCATTAGCTTCATTCCAACTGTTAAACATCTTCTTTATTCCCGGCAGCACATAATCCAGAACATGTGTCAGCTCCTGTAAAGCTTTCACATGTAACTCCATATAGTACCGATAACGGCGTCCCAAAAGTTTGAGTTCAGCATAGGTTTCTTCAGTGCCTTCATATCGTTGCAACTTAAACCATTTCTCAATTCCGTAGTTTGCGATCATTATTGAATCAAGTCTGTCGGTCTTTGCTCCCCTGATGCTGTTGTCTTTCGCATATTTTTTCATTGCGAACGGATTAACAACAGATACGAAATATCCTTTGTCATGAAGAAATGTCACTACGGGCAGATGGTAAATACCAGTGGCCTCCATCACTATCCTTACCTCTCCATCCAGCTTGCTCAGTAAATTATCAAGATCTTCCATGTCCTTTTCTACATGATGTATCTCAAAAGGACTGCTCACTACTTCTCCGTAAGGTTTAAGTATGCAGACTGTGCTTTTTCCTTTCGATACATCTACACCTACGCTTATCATTTTTTAATCTCCTTAAACTGTATTAGTAATTGTTCCAGCCGCACTTATTACCATCCAGTTTAGTTAGTTACGCGGGAGCGAATCCCTACCTGCTTAATCGAATGCTTATAATAAGGGGTTGGTTAACGGTTTTTTTGACGGATGCAATGATCCAAATAGAGCTACGTCAGACCAATTACTCCCCTATATTATAATAAAATAAGTGCAGCTGTCAGAGTTAATTACTCTCTAACAACTACACTTTTATGGTACTAAATAGAGCTGAGAGCTGAGAATGCAATTAAAAACGTTTTTACTTTGAATTCAGACGAATATTTGAATTACGAATCTGAAAATGATACGGGCTCTTTATATTATGCCTCACTTGTATATATGGGGGCAGATTCAGAAAACAGGGATGACATATATCAGATTCTGACACCCAAAGAGAAGAAACTTATTGACTGGTATGAAACACACCCGTCTGATGAAATGCAAAGGGCAAAAATTAACGAAGCAACTTATTATATGAAAGCCAGAACAGAGTATTACGAAGACAGCAATGAGAGATTACTTGCTTATGTGGATGTTACCGGCGAACCAGAACTCGTAAAAGAAATCAGTTTTGGTGTTTTGCTGGATGCTTTTGTCATTGCCGCTCTCGGTGCTGCCATTGGATATTTTCTCGGGAAAAAACTTGAACAAAATGACAAAGCTCAGAAGACCTTTTTTGAAAATACATCTCACGAATTAAAAACCCCGCTTATGGCAATTTGCGGATATGCGGAGGAGATTGAAATGGGAGTCATTACCGATTATTCTCAAGCGGGCAGAATGATAGTGTCTCAGACGGAGCGTATGAGTAAACTTATTGAGGATATCCTGTATTTATCAAAAATGGAAAGCGGTACGGAACCATTAAAGTGTGAACCAATAGAAATGGCATCACTGGTTCAAGATATTTTGATGCCGCTTGAAGGAATTGTGAACAGGCGAAACCTTTCAGTATCGTTAGAACTGGACGAAGGATATGTCAACGGAGACCCGGAGAAGCTGGAACACGCTGTTGCTAACCTGATAACTAATTCCGTAAAATATGCGTGTAGTCAAATCGAAATATCGTGGAAAAATCAAGTCCTTTCCATCTGGAACGATGGAGGAGAACTTAGCACAGAGGATTTTTCCCATATGTTTGAACGTTTTCATACGGGACAAAACGGAAACAGCGGAATAGGGCTTGCCCTCTCAAAAGAAATCGTTGAAATGCACGGATGGAAACTTAGTGCGAAAAATGACAGGCATGGCATATGTTTATCAATGGTATGCCACAGTTAATTTAGGAACAATCAGGTTTACAGCTTCCAGTTTGTTGAGATGTTGCAAAATTTGGAATCAGGAGAGAATAAGAATGATTAACAATTTAATGTACATAGAATTAAAAATGGGATATTCTGATGATGATCCGGCATGGATTGGATATGTCAAAACTTCAAAAAGTAGAATAAAAATTTTTTGACATTTCTGCACATGCGTGCTAATATGATTATAGAAAAAGAGTACTACCGATAGACGGTTAGTCCGATATATGTTTTGACAAAAATTGCCGCTTCAGTTTACCAGGCTTGGGCGGCTATTTTTGTGGCTTATTATTATCTTTGCCAAAGGTATATCCAAGACCGAAGCAGGTTAAGCCGAAGCTCACTACTGCTATAAAATCAACAATACTCATGGCTTAGCCTCCTTTCCAGTGGATTCCCTTTCGGGTTTCTATGTAATCAGAGGGGTGCTGAGTGCCGGTGGCACTCGTTAAGCACCGACCGTAACGGAGTGTAGACCACAGTCCCTCTGTTGAAGGACTAACCGCCTACCGTTATGGTAGCACCCATGTTTCGATTATAACAGTCAGGACAGGAAGCCGCAACCGGAAAGTTGCCAGTGCATAAAAATGGAGATGTGATACCATTTTGATACTAAAAAGTAAAGAGAATAAAAATATAACTTGGAAAATCTGCAATACAGGACAATATGGACACGAAAATCACAGAAAATAAAGAGATTTTAAGAACCTCACAAACGTGAAGGTGGACGTACTGTTGGATCAGGACGTGTTGCTACAGTTATCGAATAATTTTAGCATAACATCTTAATTATATAATAGAGTACCGTAAGGTACATTGTGTCCAAACGTAAGATACCCCGGAACCGTAAGGTTTTCGGGGTTTTCTGTTGAGCTGAGAGTGAAATATTTGCGGATTTTTAATAAGAAAGCAGGAACAATTGACGAAGAATGATAAAATTCCTTATAATAAATTAAAT
>ENA-OQIG01000161-OQIG01000161.1-human-gut-metagenome-genome-assembly--contig:-NODE-161-length-38038-cov-4.621033_pt1 | contig 38038 bp, 39 predicted proteins | sample MGYA00242576_ERZ504741 | MGnify/ENA primary metagenome ERZ504741 (study PRJEB26092, sample SAMD00036436) | human gut metagenome | host: Homo sapiens | study: EMG produced TPA metagenomics assembly of... | reverse complement strand
CGAAACAATAGATATACCGACACTGGAATAACCATCAGACTGGCTTCCACCGGCATCCGGACTCCACCCGATTGGAGATCAGACTGATCGCTCTTTTAGCGTACATTCATGCCGGAAATACCAAAAAACCGGAAACCTCCTCACGGAGCCTTCCGGTGTAACACTAAAAGTACCGGGCAGGCAGAAGCACTAGGTAAAACTCCCGCCTGCATGTGTTCCGGTATGTTTTTCTAACCGATGCCGAGCGTTTTCCGTGCCTCGGCCTGTTGCTTCTCGTTTAGTTTGTTCTGATAGGCCTCGTACAGATAGTTTCCTACGGGGCTGCCGGCATGTTTCACAATCTGTTCCAGCACGAATCCGCCGAAAGCCTCTTTAATTTCATTTATCTCTTTCCCGGTAAAGTCCCGCCCTCTGAATTCGTCGAGAGCCATCAAGGTTTGCATCATCTCTTCGTTCAGTCCGGTTCCTTCCACCAGTACGATATCTCCTATTTTTGCGTTGATCTCTCCCGGTTCCAAGACGACAGGCAGGGTGACGGGAAAGCGGTCACTGTCAGTCTCCTGAATAAAGAGCTCCCTCACTTGCGGGGCAGTCACTTTCCCATTAAACATAAAGCGTCCTTCACTGACTGTAGTGCTGTCATATCTCAATGTGCCCACCGCTGCATTTTTCACCGCATCTTGCAGATAAATGGTTCTGCCTTCCAGTTTCGGGTTGGTCACCATCCTCTGAGGTGGTAAGTTCCCTCTTGGGGTGCATGATTACAAGCCCCCATCATCAAGGCCGTCAGCAATACTCCTGTCAAATTCCTTTTCATCTTCTTTATCATCCTACTATGGGTTATAAAAAATCACCATGCGTACCGAGGCAGAACGGGGTGATTTTCGTAGTATTCTGGACTTATTTAAAATCTAAATCCGAGCTTCAGGTTGGGCAATGCAAACAAGTTGATGTTGTGATGCCCCACCTTGTAGACCGGGGTTCCTTTCGGGATAATCTGAATCATGTCATAGCGGTAAGCCACCGGCTGAATTTCAAATCCCAGAATCAGTCCCTTGCCCATACTATACTCGATGCCCGCGACGGTTGCCGCACGCAAACCGAATATCTGTCCGGCTTTACTGTTGGGGATATAAACCTCCAGAGGTGTGCCGGTGACGTCTTTATCGTCTACAACCGGACCATTGTCCTGGCGGTCCTGATCGGGAGTCGGCTGTAAATCGGTATCCGTCCCATCTGTGTTCATATCCTTATCAGATACCATGATTCCGGTATACGGAAGCGTGGTTTCTACTCTTCCCATTTGCCAGCCCAACAGGCCGCCTACATACAGATTGATGCGTTCGTTCTTCGTATTGAAGTAATAGTTTGAGCCAATATTAACCGACCAGTTGTTTTTGATTCTGCCTTCCAGATATTGAAGGGCCGGAATCTGCATATCGGTAACCGTCTTGTCTCCCTCGATATAATCCTTTTTGGGCGTTACGCCGATATTCATGCTGAACATCAGGTTGACATCCCAACGGTCTGTCAGGAAATATTTTCCCTGTATACCGATGATATTGACCAAATTATTAGAATTCAAATCTCCCAGTTGAAGGTAAGTAGCCGGATCGGAGGATTGGTTTCCGGACGTATTATTGCCCAATCCCACATTCGGAAAGCTAAAGTTTTGTCCGTTCCAGTAGGTAGCAACAGATAGTTCTCCGTATTGTTATTGAACATTTGCGAACTACCCATTACCATGGATACTTGCCACTGACCTTTTTTAGGAGCAAACGACGCATCATCGCTGCTGCTGTATTGTTGCGCCATGACAGGCGCAACAGTACATACAGACAGAAGGATTATGCATAGTTTCTTTATCATACTATATTCTTCTTTAGTTTTTTATTATTCAGCTGCATAAGCATCCAAGAGTTTCTTCAAGGTAGCGTTCAAACCGTCCACTGCTGCTTGCTTTTCATCTACAGTTCTTTGGGCTTTCTCGATATCCTGGTCAAGCAAGTCAAGATACTCTTCCTGACCTTCAATATTAGTATATCCGTATTTATCGAACAAGGCGATTTTGTTGTCGATATCTTCTACGGTTTTCTTAGCGTCGGTAATAGCTTCTTCCTGAGTCTCAAGTAAACTTGTCAAATTAAGGCTCTTCTCGCTTACCTTATAGGTATGGCTGTTGGCATCATAATACGTATAGTAGAAGTATCCATCTTCCATAGCTCTTTGAACGAGGGCGATTTCTGCTTCAAGTTAGAATATTCAGTTACGACATTACCCAAAAGTGGTTCTTGCTCGTTAGAAGTATAGTAGATTTTGTAAGGGTTGCTTTCTGAGAAAATCTCGTTTTGGCGTTTCGACTTATCACCTTTAATCAGATAACAAGCCAATTCTGCCTGCCACAATGCTGCGTTTTCATCTTTAATTTGCGATTCCAAAGTAGCGATTTTCTCGTTGATAGCATCCACTTCTGCAAGTACAGGATCTGCTTCCGCCTTGATCTTGGCATACAAAGCCTGCCATTTGTCGAGGTTAACCAGATAATTAGATTCCTGAGCCAAATAGGTATATTTAACGAATGAACCTGAATTATTTTCGGGATTATCAATCAACTGAGAAACATTTTTGGGCATATCATATTTATTTGCTGATATTTCTTTAGGTTCGATACTCTTTTCAAGATTGAGTTCTGAACCACCGAACAATGCTTGATTAGCCTCCAAGAAGGCAAAGAGTGTGCTACCTTCAACTTTATCATTGAATGATGTTGCAAGAGTTTCATTGCCGATTAATGAACTTATACCGTCACTTACTGCAGTTGCAATTGCTTCATTGAAAGTAGCCAGATTAGCGTCAGTTAAAGCGTCTTTATAAGTAGTAGCGAATTCTGCGTTAAAGCCGTCCACCGCTTTTCTCTTTCCAAGGTATCCCAATATGGAGGTACGCAATGCGTTGGCTGTTTCCAACTTCTTATCTTCAGCTTTTAAGCTGTTATAAGTTGTGACCTCTTTCGTAATCGCTTGGTAGGTGTTGGTTCCTTTATAGTTATTATAAGCCTTCAGGGCTGCTACATAAGCAACGTATGCATTAATCCAAGCGGTAGAGTCCGATTTGAACTGGTCGTAAGCTGGTTTCTTATCAATTTCCAAACGCTTAAGTTCATTCTCAAATTTTGTTTTGTATGCATCTAATAATTTTCCGCTTGCGTCGAATGCTTCGCTATTCTCCCCTTGATAATATGCTTTGATAGCATCGGCAATAGCTTCTATTTTAGTTGCTTTGTTATTGAGGCTAAGATCATTAATCACCACATCTTTCTTCATGGTGTATTGGTAATTCAGCAATTCTGCGTTCCAGCTATCCTGGACAAAGATTTTATCAAGATCCTCAACGAGTTTCTCTTCATCTTCTCCGGTTGACAATGCACTGTATAATCCGTTTACTAAAGCAGGATCTACATCTGCTTTGGCCAATGTATAAGCAGAGGATGTTGCGTCCAACTTTATTTTCTCTTCAATAATTTGCTGATTAATCGGGAAGATGGGCTTTCTCATTTCTTCGATTTTAGTATAGGCCTCGTCTTCTTTAGCGTCAAGGGCTTGCAAATCGGTTTTATAGCCTTTCAGCCTATCTGCCAAAGCCTTGCTATCAGTGCCTGTCGCATCCAATGCTTTGTATTCTTCCATCAGAGCCATCTGGATTTCCAACGTTTTGGCAGCATGCGTTCTCTCCAGCTGCAATTCTTCCGGATAGTATTTGTTCTTAGATAAGAAATTAATTCTGGCAACCTCGGCCTTCATTAAACTTGATTTCGCTTCGGCTAAATCAGCCAATGCGCCATAACTAGAATTCGTCGTAATAGTTGTCTCTCCATTAGTGGTAGACTCTGACTTAAATGTATAACCAACCAACGCAGCCCGATATTTATTGATTTCAGCAGTATATGCGTCATCCTTCATGGTGAGTAGAGCCACTTCAATGTCCATTAAAGCTTTTTTATTGTTATACTCAGCCTGTGCAGTAAGTGTCTGTAGATCGAGCATTTTTGCTTTGAACTCTTCAGTTCTCTTTTGAGCTTCAGCTTCCCAAAAAGCTTTTTGTTCTGCTGTTTTAGCTTGTTCTACTTCCAGACTGCATTTTTTTAGTTCCAAGTTAACCTGATCTTTTTCAAGTTTAACTTTCTCTCTTTCTACCTTGACTAATTGGATTTGGGTCAGTGCGTCTTCATAGGCAGCCTTTGCCTTAATGAATTCCGCTTTGCTCCGCGAAGTTGTTCGATTCCCGCCGGTTCATCGTTATCGATACATCCGGTGAATGTTGTAGTTGCTCCTCCCACTAAGAGCGCAGCTACGAGATAAGTCCATTTTCTCATACCTCTGTTTTTAAGTGTTAATAAAAAAAATGTTATGTAAGTAAATCAATGTTTTCTCTTGCCGATGACGGCCTTGCCTCTATCTTATGTAATACCTCTATCTACAGTTACTTTGTAGGTAACTCCAAACAGACTATTGAAGGATGCAAATGGCGTTTTGCCAAAAGGAATAGCAGTAAAAGGGAATCCTTATTTATAATAAGGTATAAAAAAGAATAGTTCTTTGTTTCTGTGTGAAGCAAGGAAGGGAGAAGTATGCAATTCTCTGGATAACTTCCCAACAAACCGAAGTCTGTAGAAGCTATTATCTGTCTATGAATGAATTATTTTCTCTCTGTCTTTGAAAAAGATGTTTTTTAATTTGCTTTTTTGTGAAAAATGGTTTATATTTGTCGGACACTTACAATAAAGTTACCTACAAAGTAACTCCACAGAAATCAGCACTTTATCCCTCAAAAGATCGTTTGGCATAACCGATAATACTTAAATTTGTTTCATCCAGTTTCTTTATATTGAATGGTTTCAGATAAGTCTCTGTTACTTTGATAGACGAGTGCCCCATCGCCTCCCGGATAATACCCGGGTGCACTTCCAAATAATAGGCTAAAGTGGCCCAAGTATGGCGGGCTGTATATGAAGTCAATTCGGTAGTCAGTCCCAACAGTTCTCCCAATTTTGTCAGTTGATAATTGAAGATGCGCAATGCCTGCTGATACTCCCGATAGATGGTATCCTCTCCTCCCTCTGCACTCAGAATAGGGAATAAATAGGGAGACTCTGTAGTAGTATCCATATATTCCCGAATGATATTCATGGCATCTTTAGTAACTGTAATGGTGATCTGACGTCCGGTTTTCCTGCGATGATAGGTCAGGATATTCCCATTCAGGTCCTTCTTTTGTATATAAGCCAAGTCGACAAAAGGAAGCCCCCTTAAAAGAAACATCAGCACGAACAGGTGATGAGTTTTCTGCAATAGTTCCGATTGCTTCCGGGTGCACTTCGTGTCGAGCAACTGCCCCATTTCTTCGGCTTTCAAAGCTCGTTTGATATCGGCTGAGTACCGGTATATACAGCTTTGAACAGATGTGGCACGTGAGGTGCCAGACGCCGGTCGACCGCCCGGTTATAGACAGCCTGAGTACCCGCATATAAGTAGACACCGTGTTCCAGCTGTTTCCCCGCCGTCTGAGAAACCGTTCGAACTGCTTCAATAACTCAGGCCTTACTCTTTTGAACGGAATGTCGTGTGCTTTCAGAAAAGCAGAAAGGGCATTTCTGCTCGCTTGATAAATGTGAGCCGTACCTAATGCATATTCCGCTTTTCGCTCTTCAATCATGCGATCCATAAAACGGATTAAATCTTTTTCTTTCATCTTATTTTTGTTTTACCTAGTTTATCCGATCAAGATATTGATTTTCGTACACAAAGAAAAATTATCCGCAGGGTTTGTATGTAACCACAGTACTACGATTGAGTACGTTTTATTATAGTCTCATTCGATATACTTTCCTAATATTGCCATCACGAATCATTAATCGAATTATGGCATGAACACAAAATCAAAACAACCCTTACTATCGTTCCCGAAACCCAAGTTTACAACAGGAATGATAAGATTGAGCATCACCTTGCTCTTTTCCACTCTATGCATTGGTTCATTTGGACAGAAGAAGTCACCGATCACCGTAGAAACCCTCTTGGAAGAGATGACTTCATACGACGAAATGACCCGCTATCCCGCCCTGCCCTACCGCAGCATGCAGCAGAGCAGTTACGATCGCAGATCCGTTTCTCCCGATCGGCCGGCTGGTTTGCCAATGACGATGGCGAAGGATTTATCCGCCTTGAAGAACACAACGGACGGAAAGAAAAAGTTCTTTTCGAAGACGAAGGTCCCGGCGCCATTACCCGTATATGGCTCACGACCTTTGGCAGCATACATACAATCTTGCGCTTCTATTTTGACGGAAAGGACGAACCAGGCTGGGTGGTACCCTCTTATGATCTCCAAAAGTTCGGTGTACGAGGACTCAAGAAGGATTAATCGAACCGGACGATAAATGGATCAGGGGCAGCCTGATTTATCTACCTGTCACTTATGCCGACGGTTGCAAGGTAACCATGGAGGAACTCACTCCCGAACGGACAAACAGACATTTTCTATTCAATTACCGCAAATATCCTACAGGTACTCCGGTCGAAACCTTCTCCCGGGAAGTTGCAGAACGTATCCTCAATCGGTCGAAAAGACATCGGCTACATTGTATAGAAATATAGATAAGGGGTTTGATCCACAGGCTCGCTATGGAAAAGGTGCACTGATCCACCGGCAAGATCTGTCATTAAACAAAGGAGAAAAGCAGCAACTAAACCTCCACAAAGGGAAAAGAGCGATCAGCCTTCTCCAATTCAACGTGAAAACGGATCCGGATCTGAAACCCGGAACAGATGATTTCGCCCGGTTGATGCGCAGTCTGATCATATCCATAAGCTTCGACGGACAGCAAACCGTATGGGCACCATTATCCGATTTTGCAGGCTCCGGTATGGGAGCATTTGCATCCCGGAGTTTTTTCTTCTATTCTGATGGTAAAGGAATCGTTTGCAGTAAATGGCTGATGCCCTATCGACAGAATTGTGAGATCTCTGTTTTAAACCTCTCACCCTACAAAACCGATGTACATATCGATATTGTATCACAACCTTACAAGTGGGACAACCGTTCCCTCTATTTCCATACAGCCTGGAAACAAGAGCGCGGACTGCCCGTTGTCACTTGGATGGAACATGAAAAATGCATGGACTGGAATTTCACCACTATCTCCGGCAGAGGAGTCTATCGAGGAGACCTGCTGTCTCTTTTCAATCATACGACAGAGTGGTATGGAGAAGGCGATGAAAAAATAACAGTAGATCACGAAGCGTTTCCCTCCCATTTCGGGACAGGTACCGAAGACTATTACAGCTTCGACGGATACTTTAAAAGCCAGACTCCATTTGCCGGACAGCCCCGACAAGATATGAAGGACTTTTATGGTTATAACAGTTTCTTCAGAGTCAGATGTTTGGACGGCATACCTTTCAACCAGCAACTAAAATTCGATTTTGAATTACTAGGTTGGGAAAATGGCACAGTAGACTATTCCTCGACTGTATTCTGGTATGGAGACTTAAACTCTCAGGCAGCGGGTTCTTCCGGTATAGAAGAAATAGAAGCAGGTTTGCCGCCCACCCCCACCCAGTCCCCCGTCTGTAGCATAGCCAATGCTATCGACTTCTGCCAAATCCAACCAACCTCCAAATCTGAAAGGCTGCGTTATGACAGACAAAGGCTCAGCGGACATCCGGGCAAGTGGAATTTAAAAGACCATCTGGTGTGTCATGGCGGTAAGGAAGGCGATTACATCGAATTCGAATTCTCCGGTTTTGAGGACCGTGAATACAGTTTGAATCTATTCTGTACCAAAGCAGCCGACTACGGTAATATAAAGTTTTACGTAAATCGTCAGGAAAACGGTAAACAGCTGGACTGTTACAGCCAGGAAGTCGAGGCCACAGGTGCCATAAACCTCGGAATGCACAAGCCCATAGATGGTAAGTTTATCCTAAGGATAGAATTGACCGGACAGAATGCATTATCTACAGGTACTTTATTCGGACTGGATTGTATACGGATTGAATAGTTTAAACTTTCATGATCGATAATAGGTCAGGAGAGGAATGGCCTATCTACTTTTCTCCCCTGATCCCATTTTCAAACTTATCCTAAAATATCAGGTTTGGTTTTTATTCAGTAACCGACGTGATTATTTCCTCACTGAATGCCACGCTATTTGCAAAGACATGATTCACCAATCTACTTTGCGCTTCATTGGCTTTCTCTGTAAACAGTGATAATTTGTCTATATTAGAATTTATTAATTCCTCGCAATGCTTATCAATATTATTTTTATCACTCTTAATCCAATTGATCATATCTTCAAAATCCCAATAATAGTGCCCGATAAGATTATTTTTTCCATGATCATCATCATTCAGAATAGCTACGATTATGCTCTCAATCTCTTCACAAGACCCTTTCAGAGAAGAAATATCTTTAGAAAAAATGGCTTTACCTATCGACTCAAAATATACCCATAAGAAACTTCCATTCGTCGCTACAAATTTATCTTTGAGGTGTTCTCCTTCTTTCACATAATGGTCGAACAGCTTTTCCTGACAAGTCAAAATAGACAGTTCAAGTAAATAAAAGATCACATCATGCCCATTGTTTTCCCAATCTCTATGTTCCAGATATAGCTTCCATAAGCATTCGGCCATTTTCATGGCACTCTTAAAATCATCCTTATCGTAGTACAAATAGATAAGTTCCCGATAAGCATCATAAATCAATCCATGATTTTCATTATTAACCAATAAGTGCTTAACAACTTCATAATAGTTTAAGATAGCTTCATCAATATATCCTCGATCTGCATTCGCACGCCCCCGCCAGAAAGCAATTTCTCCCAAGGTATAACAACAGAATTTTTTGCCGTTTATCTTCCTTTTACATTCATAGTTATCTTTATTTCTGCACCTGAGGCACTCTATAGCTTCATCCAGATAATTGACGGCAAGAGAATACTCTCTCTTTTTATATTCTCTTTTGCAGCAGCTACACAATTCCTGGTGGAGAGAATGTTTTCACTAACAGGGACTTTTACATCATTTGCATTCAGAGAATAGCCCGAAAAATCATGAAACACCGTTTCGGCACTTATACCAAAAAAATGTTCTAACTCTTCCCTAATCTCTTTTTTCTTTTCATTTGGAATAAGAATCGTACCAAATTTAAGGTTATCATCCTTAGGATCGGAAACTGTGGGAAAAGCTCGCAAGCCAAATAAGAAAACACTGTTTTGCTTCATGATACGACTATTCAGACAGGGTGGTTCCCACAGCCAGAAACAAGGCTCAGCCTTATTTTGATTTCTAGTTTGTAAACTGAAATCGAGTCCTTTCAACAATTTTTGAATACTGCTTTTTTCATCCTCCCCATTGCAATAATTAATCAACCTGAAGTTTGTAGGCTGTCCAAGATCCAACCAAACTAATTTACCATCCGCATCTTCCTTTGGAGAAGTAGCAAACCAAAGCGCAATCAAGAAGTTAGTAGTAAAGTCCGTCAGACAAGTGGCTCCACCTAAATGCTGGATTTCTGCAAGAATCTCTAAATCGGAAAGTTCGGTTTGCAGATCCAATTTGCATATCCCATTTTTCTGGCATTCGACACTAAATTGACATGGTAACGAATAAAATCATTTTGCTTATTCAACTCCTTTAATCGCCGTCCAGCACTAGATAACACGTGGTATTTTTCATCAGACACCCCTCTGAAAATGAACTTTCCCGGAACATAAGGTTTCGGATCCGCTTCAAGCTTTTCCATTCCTTTCTGAACTTCCTTAAACTTTCTAAAACAGGAGGCCACATCATTTATTTCCAACACTTTCTCCTCATCCTTAGGCAGCATATTCTTTTCCATAATAAATAGTTTTAGTTATAGATTCAAGATCATTATCCCCATAAATATTCCTCAGCATTCTTCATCAATTTCCAAAAAGTCGTTTCGCCCATACAGGAACGTATATTGATGCTGAACCATCGCTCATTCCTGCTCAAATGAGCCATGTAATAATCCGACCCAAACAGCATCTTATCTCCTATCTGATAAGACGATTTTTTATTAACATCATACACATCTTGGGCATAAACATGAAACAAAGCCATCAAATCAGAATTTCCACCACTATATGATATATCGGCATATACCCCTTATATTTCCTTATCAGTTGGGTGATACATGCAAACCAATTTTCTTTTTGATTGTCACCGTCTTTATAGAATCTAATGCATTCTTTATCCCCTCCAAAATGCGCAAAACAGACTTTCACATCAGGATGTTTCTCCAATATTGACAAAAAATTAGCAGGATCTGAGAAACGATTGCAATATTGCGTTCCCATCTTTTTATTATATACCGCACCATCTTTACTGCAATGTACCATTACTGGAATCTTTTTTTGTTCAATCCAATCCCATAATTCGTCCAAACGTTCATCCTGAGGATAATATCCCAATGCCGGATACAACTTTACACCACAGAATCCTTTATTTTCGATATAATCTTTCACTATCTCAGCAATATCAGGCCGTCTCGGATCTACACAGATAAATGGAAAGATCCGCTCTTTCCATTCCGGAGACGCCACAATCCTCGCTACTTCATCCAATTGTTCCATAAACCCATATCCTTTACGCACTTGCCAGCTTCCATATACTCAAAGTCAATCGTATGAATAGCAAAACAAGCATCAGATGGATAATAATCTGTAAGCTCTCTCAAAATTTCGAGTTGGTCACAGCGAGTTCCCCGTTCTAAAAACGCCGCTATTTTTTCAGGCAATACTTTGCTTAAAAGTTCAGGTGCGTATTTATGAATCCATAAAATAACATTCATAAATGGAATGAATTTGAGTGGCACATGGTTGAATGTAAAAACATGTGTGTGGACATTAATAAACCTCATAATACAGATTTTTGTTAACACTCAGTGCTGTATTGAAAATTCTAATTAAAATTCAAACAGCGAATTACCCAAATATAAAACTTATTTTTCTAACAAAAAATCCTCAAAAATCCATTTAGCAACTATACATCAAAATTTAAGGGTTATATTGTCAAAAGAAGCGATTATATCGCAATAAATACTTATACATGTTCATTCTTCCGGCTATCAACTAACCGATAATCTTCTTGAAGTCAGATATAGTGACGTTTCTCCTTACAACTCCACCACACAATAGAAATTCCCATTTTTCATTTTCTTGCAAGGCACTCCCAATTTACGAAGTATCCTGCCAAAATGTACTATCTTCGTAGCCGACAGTTTAAAACCATTTTTCTTTTGTATGCGCCCCAAAATATCGACAGCGAGCAACGTTTCGCACTTTCCCCCTTATCGGCAGAGCGGAAATACTGTTGAAAGAGCTGTCCAACAGGGGTTTGCAGCTCAAATTCCTGGTTGTTCTCCATCAAAACGGCCTCTTCTTCGGGAGAGAAATAAAAGCACTCACCCTCACGGAGTTTCTGCACTGCCTGCGCATAGAGTTGCAGATAGTTGATGACAGCATCATTACGGATCCTGCCGGTGATATTGATACAAATGAAACGGCGGCTTCCCAAAGGATCGGAGAGCAAATCACTGTGATTGCTGGTCGCTATGAACGAAGCATAACGCTTCAGTTCGCTTACAGCCGATTCGTCGCAAGATACGTACGTAGCGGGCCAGCGCCCGGATGCGGTCCTTCCCGTCCCAACGAGGCAAGCCATACAAGAAGTCGGTAATGGGAGAGTACACCGGCACATGTTCGGAGTTAATCCAACGTTCCACATCCCGGTCCCAAAGCTCAAGGGTTCTTCTTTAAATTTGGTGGTAAGTTTTCTTTTACTCATGGGATCTAATTCAGTTTTCGAAAGTGTAAGTCCTCTTTTATAGTTAACAAAAAAGCAAGTATCCAGGCTTTCGCCGAAGATCCATCCGTGAGGTGAAGAAGCTAATCTTAGACTAAACTGTCTGAAAATCAATATCTTTAAAAAGTAAGATTTCTGTCCTCAAAATCTTTGTTTTAACACAGAGTTAAAGCTTGTTCTTTGGATGTGAATAAGAAGTTCTTTAAATGCAAAAGACTTGTTATTTGCGCACAAGAACCTGACAACCTGCAAAAGACGTTAACAATGTTAATTGAAGAAAGGTATAAGGATGAAGACACCGGTTCAGGCGGCGTAAACTCACTTCCGAAACTTGAGCTATCTTATTCAGCCGGTGTCTGTTTTTTCTTATTAAAGCAAGCAAAAAGGACAATTATCAACTTGAAAATAAAGAAATAAAGAATTTACCACCAAATTTAAAGAAGAACCTAAATCTTTTAAATGAGACATGAAGTCCTCTATTCACAAGAATCATTTACCACAAACTGCCTGATCTGGCAGGACGTACCCTTACTCTGCGGATGATGGTCTTTCGACATCCGAAGAGTCAGGCGATGTTTTCCCATCGGTAACTCCGTATCGAACATATACACCCAAGGGATATACAGTCCGCCACTCCAGGCTGTAAACGTATCCATCTTTTTGAATGGGGCACCATCGACACTATATTCCAGTATCCCGGCAGCCGGACCACTCACACAAAAGATACCGACAGCAGTCCCTTCAAAGTCAAGTGTTAACTTCGCTCCGGGACGATTGGTCTCAAGCATAGGTACGTCGACAAAACCCGGACGCGTTTCGGCAGCAAGCCGGGGAGTCCATGGAGCAACCAACTGCCAACCTTTACCTATATGGGCTTGCCGGATATCGACCAATCTGCCATTTGTATAACTATATGCATCCAGTGGCACGGCAGGAAGAGCATGAGGCTTGGCAGCATCTTTGGCAGTAGCGCAAGGGGCATACATTTCATCGAGTACCTTGTTTATGGTAGCTGCATAATAGGCATGTCCCAAAGGGTTGGGATGTGTGCCGCCAAACTGTTCCCATGTGAATTCACCACTCCGCATCCGCGCAGCAATCTCAGAAGCAAGATTAACAGAAGGAAGCAGGTAATGATTGGCCACCCGCTCATGGTTCAGAATTACATCAGGCATCTGCCCTTTGTCCAACTTCGGAATAAAAGGATCGTAAATGAAATGTAACATCATGATATCCATTGACGGATTGGAGACCAAGGCATGCCGGACAATGCCTTCCATACCTCTTACCTGCTCAATGGCACTAAATCCATTGGTGTCATCATTCACCGCAGCCTCTACAAAAAGCAGATCGACTTTGCCTTTGGACAACACATCATCCGTCAGGCGGAATGCCCCGGGAGTACTGCCGGTCGAAGGAATTCCGGCTGTAACAAAAGTGAACTTTGTATAAGGAAAACGCTGTTTCAAGTCTTCGCAAATCATATCCCGCCATCCCTTCATTTCGGTGATGGAGCCTCCCAGGAAAGCAACCGTACCCACCCGTTCTTTCTCAAACTTCCGATATGAATTCTGATAATTGCCTCTCAGCGTATAACATTGTCCGGCTTCATAGCCTGCCTGATGGCGAACAATAAAATCGACTACCGGAGTAGGATTCTCCAGACTGTGGGATGATGATCCACCCCGGGTTTCAGAATAAGTTCGAACGGAGCTCCCATTGCTGTATAACGTTGACGAACCACTGCCGAGTTTTCGGAAAACGGCACTACCCTGTCACTATCGCCACATACACAAATCACCGGAATACGGGCATCCGCCAGAGGTTTCAACCGGTCGATCGGATTACCGGGAAATGTATTCATCCGGGCTTCTGTCAATCCCCATTCGTCCAACATTCCTTTCCATAATCCAGCATTTCCGGACGACGTCCCGGCCAGCTGAACACATCGCAAACCGGGGCATCGACATAGATACAAGCCACTTTATCCGGATGATCGGCTGCCCAATTATAAGCAAATAATCCTCCCCGACTAAAGCCTTCGAGTGTCACACGGGAGAGAGACCGTACATCTGTACCATATTCCAATAGAAATCGGTACCTGACTTCCGGGCACGCGGACTTCCGTAAAGGTGGGTCAAGTCATAATAAGCCACATGAAAACCCCGCTTCAGCAAAGCCTCATCTACCGAAGCAAAAGCACCGAAAAAAGCAGGACGCCAAATCCAGGGATTACCTGCCGCCGCCCGTTCGGGGCAAACAACAATCGCCTGACGATCCTGATAGGTAAAAGTATATTGATCGAATCCCTGCCACTTGCTTTTATGACCGGGGAAAGGCTGGGAGACGTGTTCAGGTGCTTCTTTACCCGTCAGTTGCCGATAAATGACCCGGGCAATGCGGGCAGCGGCCTTTTCATTGGGATGCACATGATCGGCAAAGCACTCTTTCATACCTGTCAGCGGAGTATGCAGATCGATTACTTTCAATCGATATTTAGCAGCCAGCTGATCGATAACAGGCATCACGCCGTGTACAATCGTACTGTCATTAATCCCCCACTGTACAGCATAGGCGGGAATAGGGTAACACAGGTAGATTTCAGGTTTTGAGGGTAAAGCGCGAATCGTCCGTATCATCGTTTCCATGTCCTTCTTAAAATCCGATTTGTACCGCCAGTTCTGCGGTTTCGTATCATTGGTTCCAAGCTTGATGGTCACAATATCGGGATTATAAGCCAATGCCTGCCGATAGCGTTCCTCCTTCATATAAGGATGGTCCCCCTTCATCAACATGGTACGGGCACTGACTCCAAAGTTCCGGACTTCATAACCGTCGCCCAGCATCTGCCCCAGCACAGCGGGATAACTGTCTTTCGCAGGATTGCGCGTACCTACACCATACGTTATACTATTGCCGATACAGGCTATCTTAATCACTTTTTTCTGTGCCGTCACATACTGGGTGACCATCAAAAGCAGGAGTAAGGAAACAATTGCGTTTTTCATTTTTCTATTTGTTTATTCGCCCCCAAAGATACACAACGATTTTCAATAAACGGACGCAATCCTCCTCAAATATCACCTTGATAGAAGAGCCCAATCCGACCATACATTTTACAGATACCACTTTATAAAATGAAATAAAACAATCATACAGTTATGTGAAGACTTATTCCATCATTATACAGAAAGGGAGTCCATGCCGATATCTCTACATGTACTCCCTCTCTTAGAATAGTGTTTAATCCGTGATAGCCACCTGGCTATCTCCTCAATAAATTCCCTCGTAACGAAGGTTTTGTTGCATAATACCTCTCCAAAAATAACTTATGTTTATAGATTTGCATTGCCAGATCCATAATCGATTCGCGCAAATTGAGTAAAGCCTGTTTGTATTGGGATGAAATAGTATGCACAGAGTTAATCAGGCTATCAGCCCGCAAAGTCAACTCCTCTGAAACTTCAATCATCCGACGTACTTGAGCCTCAGCTTTTCGGGGACGAAAACCCGCTTTCCGGTAACGAATAAAAACATTGATAGAATCAACCGCCCGATTTTGCAGATCGGTAGCGGCCGCATAAACATCAATGGCTTCCGAATCTTTCCCTACCTGTGTATTAGCCTGATTTAGCTGCAAAAAATAATCAACTAAATCATTACCTTTTCCATTCGCCAGGATTCTACTCCGAGCCGCCTCCAGTTGTTCCACCCAACTCTGCCGATCGTACACTTTCAGGGAGTCTTGCCAACAGAAAAACGGCACATTCCGTCCGGATTCCAAGACTCCCTTTTCAAATTCACTATACGAATAAGGACGTTTCAGGAATTGCCACAAGGGGTCAAAAGGCATATGAGTCTGAATGAAGCGTTCCGGCAACTGCTTAAAGTATACATCATCCGGCGCCGATACAAACCGATAGTCCTCAATATATCCCGTATCATAAGTGGGATCAAAGAAATACCATTCTCCATTCACCTGCGCAACGCACCACTCGTGCACTTCTGGAAGCACCACATTGCCACTCTTCCCGTAACCGTCAATCAGATATGCCTTTATCCCGACTTTACCGGCTAAAGTTTTAAAAAGCAGGGCGAACTGCCGGCATACTCCTTTTCGGGTCGAAAGTGTCTCCTGCACCTCCTTTTCCTCGCTATAAACCTCGTTCCGGGAGGTAAAAGTAGTGAAAACATTATAGGCCATACGGTGGGTCATCCACACATAAATAGCACGCATTTTTGCTTCATCTCCCTTAAATTTCCGGTTAATATACTCCGCAAAAGTATCTACCTTCTTCGTATATTCATCCGGAATACTTAAAATAGCGGCATCTACCCGTGCATATCTGTTAGAGGAAGGCTGAGCCTCTCCATAAAAAGGCATGCAAATTGCCATAAGTGACAGAAACCAAAACCGTTTTAACTTCATATCTATCTTTCAATAAAGAAATGATCAAAACATGATGCCTATACCTATATTAGCTTCGACTTGCTTAAATTGGTTGGTCTGTACCCCAAGCGAAACAGCCACTCCGCCAAAACGAGCGACAGCGCCCAGTTCCGCCTCAACACCTTTGTAACAGTCACTGTTAATCTTAACATATGGATTTTGTATCCCATCGACTTCCCCGTCTACCTCTTTCGCATAATTGCGGGATCCATATCCGACACCCGCATAGAGATAAAGCGTCTTCCAGTCACGTTGAAAAACCCGTTGAAGAACACCCGCAGTAATGGCAAAACGACTTTGTTGTTCTCCACCGGTATACCATCCGGAGGCCTTGTCCACCGGATCTAAATCAGAAGAGACACTGCCAAAGTCAGTCTTTACTTTCAAATATCCTCCAGTCTTTTTCACTACGCCCACCATCAGTCCGTAAGAAGTCTGCTCAAACGAACCGTAACTAAACACCGGCATCACCAAGGTTCTGATTTTGTTGTTTTTATCTTCAACCAACTTGATAGACAGTTCATATACCACTTGCTTCTCTATTTTTTCCGGAAACTCGTACCGTAACACACCATACTTTTCGTGCTTCAACGTCAGTCGCGACAGCCTTGAGTGACATACACTTGCACTTCACCTTTTCGGTAAAGAGGAGCACCTATCACATTTCCTTCAAATTCAAAGTCCCTACCTGTAGTCTCTATTTTAATAAGCGCGCACGGATTATCATTCAAATCCAGTCTCGGTCTGGTACGGGCCGTTAAATCACGTTCCAACTTCTGAAGTTCTTTACTTGTATCTCCTGAGCCGCTACATCGGCGAACAACAGTGCCGAAAAGAGTATCGTAAACAAACAAAATTTCTTCATAATCATCATTCTTTATCAAAATTACATATCCGTAACAGAAGGTTTTGAGCCTAGCGGATGACCGGCACGGGTAGAAGCATGCGAACCGACAATGCCGATAAAGCCGCGCGTCGATGCCGACGGGTTATTATTCTGCAGATAACATTCAAAAGGAGCGACATCACGCAATGATGGGACAAACACACTGCCTTTTTCGTAGTAAACGCTACCATCCCACCAATTATCCAGATTCAAAGCATACACCTTTCGGGTACCTGTTACCCAGTCATAAGTGCCATACATGGAATATGCACCGCCATCCGTGGGAACTATTTCCGGGGTTTCGCCAAGAGACACATTGTCAGCCTCGAAAGTGACATTACCCGAGATGCAATACTCACTGGCATACTCTTCCGCATTGGGCATAGCGATCAGATATGGTTTGTTGGCCTCAATCGCAGTGACATCTTTATAGGTTCCGTCCGCCTGCAATTCACGAAGCCAAAAGCGCTTCCAGATACCATCTCCCTCTGCCATGAAAGGAGCCAGCCGATTTCCGTCCTTATCAGTAATGGTCTGTACAGAGAAAGGAAGAATGATCGTCTGCCATCCGGCGGCTTTTCCGGGAATGGTTTTCATCGTAAACTCACGAGTATAGGATATTTTGTTAGCCGTAAAGGCTTTTGGACACAGATAGCGCTTCTCGTTTTTCAATACAATAGTCTGAGCGACCCCACCCGGCTCTATTACATTCTTCCAGGTACTGGGACATTTCACATCGTGAGAAAGATACAGCAAACAACTTGTGGAATTCAAATCAATAATATTGGGAACATCTCTATTACATTCCCAAAAGATAGAAGTTAAGCGGGAGCATCCGTTCAGAATACCTCCTCCCACGGAAGTGACCGTTTCGGGGATTGTGATAGACCTTAATCCTGAATAAGTAAAAGCGCGATCACCCATAGAAGTAACTGATCTCGGGATTATTATAGACCTTAATCCAGAATTATCAAAAGCTTCAACACCTATAGAAGTGACTGTTTCCGGAATTGTTACTGATACGAGACTTTTACAGCCACTGAAACTTGCCCCCTCGATGGATTGCAGTCCCTCATGTAAGGTTACGGTCTCAAGCTTTACACAATTACGAAACGCATGAGAATTAATTGTGGACACAGATGCCGGAATATCAATAGAAATAAGATTTCCACATTCACAAAAAGAAGCATCACCTATATTTTTTAAGTTTTCTGAGAGCTTTACTTCTTTTAAGTTAGTGCATACATAGTAAGCACTGTTATTTAGCGTTGTAACCGTATTAGGCATATTGACCGAAGTCAGACTCCTGCACTGCTCAAAGGCGCCAGTTCCAATACTGACTAAGGACGGAGGTAATGGTACATCAACAAGACTACCACAATCCCGAAAAGCATTATCAGGAATAGCCTGTAAGCCTAAAGACAAGGTTACTGTGGTCAGTGTATTGCAACTTCGTATGCATTTTTATTCAGCGTTGTCACCGTATTGGGCATAACAACAGCAGACAAACCATCACATTCCCTAAAAGCAGAAACTCCAATACTAACTAAGGACGAAGGTAATGGTACATCAGCAAGACTACCACAATACTGAAAAGCATAGTCAGGAATAACCTGTAAGTCAGGAGACAAGGTTACCTTAGTCAGTTTGCCACAACTTTCAAAAACTCTTTCACCTAAAGTTTCCACATTCGGAAGCTCTACTTTCTGCAAACTGCTACAAGATTTAAATACATGTGCTCCCACCTTCTTCACAGTCACCGGAATTTCAATCGAAACAAGGTTTTTATTACCGTAAATGCCATAATCTTCTATCTCGGTTATATCTTTAGGCAATACCAAAGTCACTAACAAAGAAAAACATTGCAGCATTTTTTGGGTTATAACTCCTTTCTTTAGTTTATAATGCTCCCGATGATCCTCCGCGCCATACGTTTTATCACTTTCTATCAACTCTACCTCTTTCATATCCAACACCTCCAGTCTAGGCATTTGATAACGAATCGTATCGATATCACTCGCATCCAAAGGGCCGGATACCGTCAATTTTTGGATCGTTTCCAGCTCTCCCTCCTGAAAAAACGATGCAAACTTACCGGCTTCCGTCATCGCCACGGTTTTCTCCACCAAAGCTGCCTTCGTCACCGGTTGAGATGTACTCTGATCAGGATTGACCCATTCCTCCACATCACCCTGGCATGCGGAGAAGCTTCCTATAGCTGTTGCTAACAGCAAAATAAGCAATGATAAATTATTTCGTTTCATCTTTTCTAATTTTTACTTGGATTGTCAATGTCGCCCGGCTCCGGCGCTCTTTTCGTTGAGTATTGTTTCACAGGACCATAACTTAGTCCATGTTCATTCTTTGCATAGGCCCGGATATAATAGGTGGTACCTAACTTCAACCCCGAAATGGTAGTTTTTATCTCATTTCCTGCCGCTGCCGTAACAGAACCTCCTTCCGCGTTCGACTCAGTCGTTACCACAGGCTCTTGGCTGGAAGTGCTATAACAGAATCCCTGACCGGAGATGATTCCTTTGCCGGACTCTCCCACCGCATTGGTTCCATTATTATTTATATAGGTACTGGCGGTAATTGAGCTGCCGGTGCTGCTAAAATTAATATCATTCCGTAAAGTAGGTTTCATCCATGGAGTTAATTCCGTCACACTTCCAAAGCAACCATTGTCCATGAACTGACTTTGAGCGAATGCTTTCACACGATACGTTACTCCCACTTCCAATTGGATGGTTGCTGTAAACCCGTCATCGCCACCGGTTCCCTCTAAGAAAACACTGCTTGCGGAAGGCTCACCGGTGGTACTGTAATAAAAACCTTTGCGAGCCAAAGATCCGTACCCTGTATTGGTCACCTTCGCTTTCAGCGTCATAATCCCATTTACCACACTGGTGGTCACTTGCGAAAGGACCGGATCATTGATCACCCACTGATCTTTGTCAAATACTTTCACTTTACTATATCCTGTCATATTACCCAAGTTTACCACATAGGCATATAGGTAATAGGTCGTGTTCGGTTTAATGGTGACACCAGCGGTGAAGCCTTTCTCCGTATCTGCTCCGGACACCTTAGTCATATAGTTAATATCATTCCTGGTTCCCCAATAGAAACCTTTCTCACTAATTTCTACATTGCCGGAACTCACTACGGAAGAAGATAGTGTGAGTACGTCCGGAGTAGCTTTGTCCCATGTGTAAGAAAGTTCTCCAACCACAGGAACAACCGCCTTGGTCGGTTCAAACGAGTAACAATAATAACTATACCTTTTCCGCCTTCATTAACCGCATACGCGTACACGTAATACACCGTGTTTGCCTTAATGTCTTTTACCCAAGCGCTGAAAGTCGCATCAGTACCTTCCGCCACAACTTTATTCATTTTAGGGATGTCCGTTTCCGGGTATCCTGAGACCGAAGCCGTGCTCCAATAAAATCCCCTTTCGCTCACCGTTCCTCCTCCGGCATCAGTCACCTTAGAGCTCAGTTTCATCTCTTTCCCTTGGGTTGAAGAAGTTATCTCACCCAAAGCAGGTACACTGACAGGAGCAGAAGTTACTTTCAAAACCTCTCCAAACCCTATTTGCTCAGCATCATTCACCGCAAAAGGACGGATATAATACACTTGATTCTTCGCTAAATCTTTTATCACTGCAGTGAACACATCTCCTTCTATCTTTCCTTCCAAATGAGTATCCTCCTGATCCGGAGTCTGGTGGGTGGTACTATAATAAAATCCTGCCCGACTGATCGTCCCGTTTCCTGTATCCGTGATGCGGGCGGAAACAGTCAGAGTCATCTTATCAACGTCCATGTCATAGGTCGGCTCACTCACAACCGGCGCCTTCAATGACTGAGTTGTAAATTCTTTCCGCCCGCCAAAAGCCAGTTTGGTTACCTCGCTTCCAACCCTGTTCTTCGCATAAGCCCTCACCGAGTAGGTCGTATTAGGAACCAAACCCGACACTTTATAACTATATATATTGTCGTCCGATTTCTCTTCGACTTTATAAGTCGTCTCTTTATCCGGACTGTTCTTCTCACTCAGATAGAACCCTTTTTCAATCATTTCTCCTTTACCCGGATCTTCGATAACCGCCATCAAGGTTACCCAATTGGCTCCTACCTCACTTATCTCCTGTGTAGTGAGCCGAGCAGCTTCCTGAGAACTGGTCGCTTGGTAGATCACACTGCTCTTTCCCTCGTCCTTAGTGTTGATGGCATAAGCATAAATCTCATACGTTGTTTCAGCCGACAGACCTTCAATCGTAATCTCAAAAGTATCATTGGTTCCATCCTTGAATTTAGAGGTTGCTTTTCGAGTGGGCTCTCCGACCTCCCCTTTCACCTTATAAGCAATTCCGAATTGCTGAAGCTTAGAGCTACCCGAATCCTTTATCTTACACTCGATCGTCAAGCTATTTTCCCCAATCCCGATAGCCAAAGGCTCTTCCAGTTCTGGGGCCGAATTAGACAAGGTTCTGAACTCCTTAATCGGTGCGCTTCGAATAATAGCGGAACCATTACTGGCATACATACAATAATAATATTTAGTATCGGGCTCCAGATTGGTCAAAGCTACTTCGCAAAGCCCACCCGTATCAGGAGTGACAGAAGCTCGTATCGCATCTTTTGTAGGCACTGTGGAAGCAGTGGAATACATAAATCCGCATTCAAAAGAACCCAATCCATCGGGAATGACGATACGCCCCCTTAAAACGACCTCCGAACGCCCTACATTGTTATGCTCTATCTCCCGTTGTCAAACTCGGGCTTAAACACCGAATTATCTCGATCATCACTGCTGCACGCTCCCAGTACAACAAAGACAATCACATTCAACCAATTCCATATTTTTTTCATATTTATATTCAATTATTATATTTCACATTTAGCCCATTACTCCACTTCAAAATCATCACACGTAAATATCTCCTCTTCGGGCAGCTTCGTTGTAGCATTCAGCATTTCGGGTTGCCAGGTACGAACATGAATTTTAGGTGCATCCTCGTTTGTGAAATCCCACAACAAAAACAGATAGCCTTCGTCGTGATAGCTGTCTGATGTGTATCCCTGCTTCAAAGTCACTCCATAAAAGCCCTCTTTGGCGGGATGTTTCACCACATTTATTTCATCAAATATCACATGAATCCGTTTATTAGCTCCAAAAATCGTTTTCAACCGTGAGAGGTATTCTTTCTTTGACTGTTTATTATAGACCACCTTCTCAGAGGCTACAAAATGATTCATCTCAGAAGGTACAGAACGAATCACCTTACCGGTAATGATCAGAGCATCATCACTGAATATCTGATTCAAGAAAATAAGATCTTTCGTATTGTAAGCTGTACGAAACTGTTCGACGTAATCCAGAATCAACTGACGGTAACGAAAATCCGCCACCTCTTTCCCTGCCACTAGAACTTTAGTATACAGATTAGTGCTAATAGCCAAATGAAAATCAGTAATCTTAGCTTGAGAGTCAAAACCAATCACTCCCTCTTGATATTCGTCTTTCGAACCGTCAGGCTGCGATAAGAAAAGAGGAATATTACGTACCTGATAAGTTCCGTTCATATTCAGACAACGTTCTATCACTTCTGTTTCGGCACAACGAAAAGGAGTATTTTCCCATAGCATGCGAATGCTATTCTGCACCTCCATCGCCATGCTGATCTTTGAAAAATCAGGCAAACGCTTTTCAACGTAAGCACTATTTATTTCCGTTAATAAATTCGTGATATTAACTTGTACAGCTTCTTTTAAATTTGCATTATCCATATCTGTCAAATGAAAATCAGTAACATATTGTGCTTTAGCAAAGACAGATAATTGAAGAAAAGCAATTAATAAGATAAATTTGATTTGTATCGTTTTCATGACTATATTCTTTTTATTTATGATCCATTCATTTAAAAAACTTGAAACCAAATGACTCCATGCCCTTTATAATTTTTCAAAGCATCAGCCGTATTTGTTTTAAGATTCGTACGCTCTTTAGCCCCTTTATTCAAAACTGTTATCAACCGCTTATCTTTAATGATAACCAGATAAGAGGCTTGAGGATTCTTTATGGTTTTCACATTACCGTATATTAATTTACCTTCTCTTTGCCCTTTCTCCAAGAATGAAAGCACTTCATCGAAAGAGTTCAGAGCCAATAAGTTCATAACAAGAAGCCGGTCTGTGTCAGGCAAAGATTCTACTGCAGATGGAAGCTCTTCTATTTCAATCGGTGACTCCGCACTTGAGGTCTTGCCAGTAGTAGCTACCGGAGTTATCACTTTGGAAGGCGCTTCGGGCGTAGTCATAACAACTGTAGTTGGAGCAGATGAATATAGGGTAGGAACCGTATCAGCCACCACCTGCTCCGGCTTATTTACTACCGAACCATCTTCCGTCTCAACTCCTACTTGATTCAGCAGACTGACTATACCACCTACTTTACGTGTATCATCAGCCGTCAACTTAAGTTCCGATTCCGCATTATCCTGCTTTAAAGAGTCTTGTTGCACGCGTTCAGCCTCCGCTCTCTTCCATTTCTCCAGTGCCTTGCCCGGATTTTTATGAAAAGCAAAAGCATCTTTCAGAATATAAGTACATACTCTAAATAAATCCCCATTCTTAATCACTACATTCTGACATTTGTCCTCAATCACATCCCAAATCTCCTCTACATCTTTTGGGTCCATCTTAAACCGTTGAGAAAAAATCCCAATCACATGCACATGAAGTAAGTCCAACGAATATTGCTGAGCCTCTGACATCCCTACTGGAGTAGTAGCTTCTGCATATACATACTTCTCGCTTAACTTGATATCTCTCACTTTTTCGCGAAGAGAATCCTGAGAAACAGTAATTCCCTGTGAATACACAAGGAGTGGCACTAGGCCCATAGCTAAAAATAGTGTAATACCTCTGACCATAATTATCTTATATTTATTAATTTTGTCCACCAAATAAATTACGCAAATTGTGTATAGGAACAAATCCGTACAATTGCATATTCATTTTATATCTATCGGGATACAGCAAAATACGAATATCCGTATCAAAATAGAGCAAATGATTATACCCCAAAGAGCGATTTACCATAAAAGCTATTCCCCAAAAATGATTTCCAACGGAACGTTCCATACCTACGTATACATCGCAACCACTATTTTTACAATAATCAACCAGCTCACACAACGGTAATTCAAAGCTGTTTTTCCGATTACCGTACATACATTGGGTCACCTGTACTTTACATCTTTCATCCGCACTAATCGTAAATAAATTAGAGATAGATTCTACAGGTGAATGAATATCTAAAATCGGAGTAAATTTACCGTCAGTTCCTTTTTTATAATATTGGCTGGAAGAAATAGCTTCAATGCCATAAAAGTCTTCCCCCGTCACATAGCAAGAGTCGTTTAAAGCCTTCAATGATTGGGGTATGCATGCCGGAGAGGGCCTCCGACCAAGACGATAATTTTCCAAATTCATGTAAAACAGATTTTCTGCTTCAACTTTATTCATTCCCCAAATTAATTCATATTGAATAGGGAAACGCAAAGAAAAAAGCATTTCTTTATCATGATACCATACCATAGTATAACGACTATTATCAGTAGTAATAATAAAAGAATGGGCTGAATTCATTTCCCTTAACACTGACAATAATCTGGCATGAGTGAGCAAACGATTATTTTGTCCCAAACGAACCATCACTTTACTTTCTTCTAAGAGATGCCGCATCCCTTCATCATTATCTGTTAACAATAACTCCAATAAATAACGTTCAACAAATGTATATACAGGGGAAGGATTCTGTTCCATAACCGTACGATCGAATAGTTCGAACCCGATATGATTAACCGTACGATATAAGTCAGTAGTAACAATAATTTGTTTATCCGGGCATAAAGGCTTTAATAAGATACGTTGTTTTACCGAACAATCAGCCTGATATTGTGAAGAAAGCCGGAAGGCTATATTTTCAAGTTTTTTAGATACAAATTTTCCCTGTTCTTGCGAAAGCAAAAATGTTATATCACAAAAACAAAATAAAATGACCCAAGAAATTCTACAAGTCATTTGTTTCTTATCGATACTACCATACATGTGTGTTTTCCAATTCAAATTTAACACAAAAAGCGCAAGCTTCATCAGTCATTTTGTCTCTCAGGTATCGCCAAACACCTCTGCACTCAATGACCAACTTTGCTTGCGCCTATTTTACTATAAAACAGATTTGCATTTTACTTCCAAAGCAAAATACAAACACAGATACGGTAATATAAGGTAAACAATCGTTGAAGCATTTTTCTTGTGCAGTCTCAAAATTTGGCGATTTCAGAGACAAGAATCAGCTCACGCTCGTTAACTAACACAACTAAGTTTCACTTAACTTAGTAATATTCGCAAAAATAGATAAAAAAAAGCAAGTTGCAAAAAATTCCCTCAAAATAAAAACAGCACGCATCTCGCCCACGTAAAAACATGTGACGAGATGCAATGCTGCTAAAAACGTCCCTGTACAGTCTTTAATATTTGGCGATTCGGAGAGACAAGAACTTTTTAATTATATTATATATCTATTACCCACAAACATTATCACAAATATACAATAATTAAATAAGCAACAAAGATATAAAAAAGGAAAAGAAGAATAAATGGTAATAAAAAGGGGATATAGTAAAAAAATAGAGATTATTTAGCAATATTTTAAGTTGTGAACTTATCACATCGTCATTTTTCTTCGATATTTTATTAATGATTCTGCACCCGTCAAAGAATTAGCACTATATTTGCCCTACTTTAAATCATTATCTAATATCCCAATAATGGAAAAAAAAGACGAAGTCTGGCAGGTAGTCAGCAGTAAATATCTATTTCGGCGCCCATGGTTAACCGTACGTTGTGACGACATGCTTTTGCCCAACGGCAATCATATTCCGGAGTATTACATCCTTGAGTATCCCGACTGGGTGAACACCATCGCCATCACCAAAGAAGGAAAGTTTGTATTCGTCCGCCAATTCCGTCCGGGAATAGGTAAACAGCTATACGAACTCTGTGCCGGCGTATGTGAGAAAGAAGACGCTTCACCACTTGTTTCGGCGCAACGGGAGCTACTTGAAGAGACCGGATACGGCAAAGGCAACTGGAAAGAGTATATGGTAATTTCGGCCAATCCGAGTACTCATACCAATCTGACACACTGCTTTCTGGCTACTGATGTGGAGCAAATCGACACACAACACCTGGAAGACACGGAGGCGCTTACAGTACATCTGCTCAGCCTTGAAGAGGTAAAAGAACTACTGGAAAACGGACAGATCATGCAGTCACTGCATGCAGCCCCACTTTGGAAATACATGGCAGAACATAAACAGATCTAAATAAAAAGGCCTTGGAGCGTAGGGAGTTTCTCATCGGATGTTGTCTTTATAGGAAAGAACCTATAAAACCAACAAACATTATGAAAGAATTTATGCTGATCGCTTCTCTCGTCTTGTCATTCTGCATTCTTATTTTATGTAGAGACTATATCGTATTTATGCTGAAAAAATGAAAAAGTTTCGCTTTTATGCTTCTTTTTTCGTTTTGACATGACATTACAAAATAAGGAATCATTATTTTGCTTTTCTTTGCAGTGAGAAAGAAGAGCATCATGGATTCCTTTGATAAATATATATCCCGAAACCTTCCGCTGGTCAGCCTGATCAGTGCGGTTTTCATCATATATCCCAATATAGCCTGCACCCCGTGGGAGCTAAACTCTTTGGAACCATCGGAATACCTTGGTTTCTTTTCTTACTTCATATACCGTTTCCTCTTCTTTTGGGGGATGATCGGTTTCCTGATAAACTACAATCTGCGGCAGATCCCGACAGCACTGTTCAGGAAACGCCTGACTCACAACTTCCTGTTTGCACTGACCGGTTATCTGTTCTTCGCATCCGTTTCGTATACCATCTCTTCGCATGGTTTCCATACGGATTTTCTGGGAAGCACTTTAATCTCCCAGTTCTTCACGCTCTGCTTTTTATGCACTTTGGTAGGATACATCTCCATGCTTTATACCCGGCAAAGAGAAAAAGAACAGGAAATAGAACGTCTCCGTTTTGAAAACTTGCAAAGCCGTTGTGATGCACTGGCCAACCAGGTAAACCCGCACTTCTTCTTCAACTCACTGAACGGAATATCTTCACTGATCCGAAAGAAGAACGATGAAAACACGCTGACGTATGTCAACCAACTATCCGATATTTCCGGTATATCTTGCAGAGCGACCGCAAAGGAGTGGTTACACTGAGAGAAGAACTGGAGTTCATCCAGTCCTTCCGATACGTAATGGAGGTACGCTTTGCCAATAAACTGAGTTTTACTATCGACGTGGATGAAGCACAGAAAGATGTACTGACACTGCCTGTACTCTCACTCCTGCCATTGGTAGACAACGTCACGGTACACAACAGGATAGACAGTGAACACAAAATGGATATCTCCATCCGGCTGAACGAACAATACGAACTGGTGGTATCCAATCCCATTTACCCCAAACTGTCACCTCCCGACACCAACGGAACGGGATTAAGCAACCTTGAAAACCGCTTCAACTTATTAATGAATAAACAAATCCGGATAGAAACTGATGAAAAAGTGTTCCGGGTATATTTACCTCTAATATAGTGGCTGTTATGAAAGTATTGATTGTAGAAGACGAAACTGCTGCCTATGAAAATTTAACGGATATTCTCACAGAGATAACTCCCGACATCCGGATCATGGCAAATACGGAAAGTGTCACACAAACCGTCGGGTGGTTACAATCTAATCCGGCTCCGGATCTGATATTCATGGATATTCATTTATCGGACGGATCGGCTTTTGCTATTTTCGACAGATAGAACTGGAGACTCCCATCATATTCACAACCGCTTATGACCGATATGCCATCGAAGCTTTTAAGGTGAACAGCATAGATTATTTATTAAAGCCGGTCAAAGTGGAAGATGTAGAACACGCACTGGAGAAATACAGCAAACTGACCCGACAGGACTTATTACAATATTTGTCACAACTGACTCTATTGAAACCTGCACCCAGATACAAAGACAAGTTATTGATTGCACACAAAGACAAACTGTTACCGGTAAATATAAAAAATATTTCTTATTTTTACGCAACCGGCAAAAACACGTATGTATGCTTAAAAGACGGCAATCGTTATCCATACTCCAAGACTTTGGAACAAATTGCTTCCTCACTGAACCCGGAAGACTTCATCCGGGCCAATAAGCAGTTTATCGTAGCGAGGGATAGCGTAACGGATATAACCATCTGGTTCGACAGCCGTCTACTTATCACGCTCGATACAGAAGTACCGGAACGTATTTATGTCAGCAAAAACAAAGCATCGGAATTTAAAACATGGCTTGTAAACGATAAATAACAAACTCAATAAAAACAAACGCAATGTTACGAAAAATCAGATTAACATGTGGCATCATCTGCCTGACACTGATCACCTTGCTATTCCTTGACTTTACCGGAACCCTTCACGGTTGGTTCGGCTGGCTGGCAAAGATCCAGTTCCTCCCTGCAGTACTGGCATTGAACGTAGGAGTAGTAGTCCTTTTAATCATCCTGACAGGAGTATTCGGCCGAATCTATTGCTCGGTGATTTGTCCGTTGGGGGTATTTCAAGATGTAGCAGCCTGGATTGGCAAAAAGCGGAAAAAGTTACCCTACTCCTATTCTCCCGCTCTCTCCCTCCTACGCTACGGGGCATTGGCAATATTCATCATCACCCTGGTGGCAGGAGTAAGTTTCATCGCAACTCTATTTGCTCCCTACAGTGCTTACGGGCGTATCGCAAACAACCTGTTCCAACCCATTTGGCTGTGGGGAAACAACCTGTTCGCCCATTTAGCCGAACGGGCCGGCAACTATGCATTTTATGAAGTAGACATCTGGATAAAAAGTCTGCCTACTTTCATTGTAGCCGCAGCTACTTTTGTCATCCTGATATTATTGGCATGGCGGAACGGACGCACTTACTGCAATACAATCTGCCCGGTAGACGGTACTGGGATTTCTTTCACGTTACTCCTTGTTCCGCATCACAATAGATACGGAAAAATGCAATAAGTGCGGACTTTGTGCACGTCATTGTAAAGCGGCCTGCATCAATGCTAAAGAACATACGATCGATTACAGCCGATGCGTGGTTTGCATGGATTGCCTCGGTAAATGCAAGCAGAAAGCACTCAGTTACCAATTGCGGACAACCAAGGCTCGGCCAGCAAAAGCAGAAGAAAATGCTCTTGCAGCCTCATCCAAGGAAGTCAATGAAGCACGTCGCAATTTCCTTACCGTAACGGCAATGGCCGCTACGGCATCAGCCCTAAAAGCACAAGAGAAAAAAGTAGACGGAGGACTGGCGGCCATAGAAGATAAAAAGATCCCGAACCGCCAGACTCCCATTACACCTCCCGGTCGTTGAGTGCACGAAACATGGCAGCACATTGCACAGCTTGCCAATTGTGCGTATCAGCTTGTTCCAACCAAGTATTGCGTCCTTCCACTAACCTGATGAACCTGATGCAACCTGAAATATCATATGAACGCGGATACTGCCGTCCGGAATGTAATGACTGTTCACAAGTATGTCCGACAGGAGCCATACACCCCATTACAGCAGCCGACAAATCTTCCACTCAAATCGGACATGCTGTCTGGATCAAAGCAAATTGCGTGTCGCTGACCGATGGAGTGAAATGTGACAACTGTGCCCGTCATTGTCCGACAGGAGCTATCCAGATGATTGTCGCCGAACCGGAAAAAGAGGCTTCTCCCCAAATTCCGGCGATCAACACCGAGCGTTGCATCGGCTGTGGAGCATGCGAGAATCTTTGTCCGGCACGTCCGTTCAGTGCCATCTACGTCGAGGGGCACGAAAGGCATCGTATCATATAACACATCTCAAAAATAAAGACATATGGAAAAACAGAATAATCATATAGACCGAAGAGGATTCCTGAAAATTGTGGGCATCAGTGCCGCTACAACGACAGCGGCTCTTTATGGCTGCGGCTCCGGAACTAAAAGCAGCCAAGGACGGAATGCCTCCTCTCCTGTTCCGACAGACCAGATGACTTACCGCTCAGTAGGCGGAATCAAAGATAAAGTATCCCTCCTGGGATATGGCTGTATGCGTTGGCCTACCGTTCCTTCCCCGGAAGGAAAAGGAGACCTTATCAATCAGGAAGCTGTCAACGAATTGGTAGACTATGCCATTGCTCATGGAGTGAATTATTTCGATACATCACCTGTATACGTACAGGGCTGGTCGGAAAAAGCAACCGGTATCGCTCTCAAGAGGCATCCGCGCGAGAAACTTTATATAGCCACCAAGCTATCGAATTTCTCTAACTTCTCACGCGAAAACTCACTTGCGATGTATCATCAATCATTCAAGGATATGCAAGTGGAGTATTTTGATTACTACCTGCTGCACGCCATTGGCGGAGGCGGGATGAAGGTATTCAACGAGCGTTATATCGATAACGGTATGCTGGATTTTCTTCTCAAGGAACGAGAGGCCGGACGCATACGTCATCTCGGCTGGTCATTCCATGGTGACGTTGAGGTTTTCGACCAGGTACTTGCCATGCACGATACGGCGAAATGGGATTTTGTACAGATTCAGCTCAACTATGTGGACTGGCGCCACGCAACCGGAAACAATGTAAATGCGGAATACCTGTACGGCGAACTGGCCAAACGAAATATTGCCGCTGTGATCATGGAACCGCTATTGGGCGGACGGTTATCGAATGTACCGGAGCACATCGTGGGACGGCTAAAACAACGACGTCCCGAAGACAGTGTGGCATCGTGGGCATTCCGCTTCGCCGGTTCACCGGAATTGGTACTGACCGTATTGAGCGGTATGACTTATATGGAGCACTTACAGGATAACATCCGCACTTATTCACCACTGGTTCCGCTGACCGATGACGACAAAGAGTATCTGGAAGAAACCGCGCAACTGATGATGCAATACCCTACCATCCCCTGTAATGACTGTAAATATTGCATGCCCTGTCCATACGGCATCGATATTCCTGCCATTCTCGTACATTACAACAAGTGTGTCAACGAAGGGAATATTCCGCAAAGCCAGTCAAGTGAAAACTACAAAGAAGCACGACGCGCTTTCCTTGTAGGCTACGACCGCAGTGTACCTAAATTGCGACAAGCCAGTCATTGCATCGGATGCAACCAATGTACCCGCATTGTCCGCAATCCATCCACATACCGGAAGAACTGCATCGCATCGATCGTTTTGTAGAACAGCTCAAGCAGGGGACACTATGATGGAAAAGATAATTGATCTTCTACACTCCGGAGGATATTCCTGTGTCATCGGAAACGGAACAGAGATACGAACCTTCACCCAACGGGGCGTTGCCGATTTATATGACTTATTTCGGCAAGACCCATCCTTTATGAAAGGAGCCGGCATCGCCGACAAGGTAATTGGAAAAGCAGCAGCAAGTCTAATGGTATTGGGAGGAATCCGGCAGGTATACGCGGATGTTATCAGCCAACCTGCACTTGCACTCCTGCACAATGCCAATATAGAAGTAAGTTATGTACGGCTGGTGCCTTTCATCGAAAACCGGGATAAAAGCGGATGGTGTCCGTTGGAAACAGCTTGCTATGGAATAGAATCCATACAGGAAATATTCCGGATCATCGAAAACTTCCTTTCCAAGATCAGGATAAAGAAAAACCTGCTCGGCATTCTATTGGTATGCGCTTTTCTCAGTTCATCTTTACAGGCACAAGTCCAGAAAGATACGACACAAGCAGGGCATAATTATGAAATAGACGGCGTGGTAGTGACCGGCACGAGGAATGAAACCGATATCCGTCACCTGCCAATGACAATCTCCGTAGTGAACCGTGAAACCATCGGGCAACGCTCCGAACCTTCCCTGCTCCCCACATTGACAGAACAGGTTCCCGGATTGTTCACCACCAGTCGTGGAGTGATGGGATATGGAGTGTCAAACGGTGCGGCAGGCGGTATCAGCCTGCGTGGTATAGGTGGCAGCCCCACTACAGGATTATTGGTATTGATTGACGGGCATCCCCAATACATGGGATTGATGGGACATCCCATTGCTGATGCTTACCAATCGATGCTGGCCGAGAAAGTGGAAGTTGTGCGCGGCCCCGCATCCGTACTTTATGGCTCGAATGCATGGGTGGAGTAATCAACATCGTAACCCGCCGGCAACGGGAAGACGGAGTGAGAACCGGAGTCCGACTGGGATATGGTTCGTATGACACATGGATGACCGAAGCTACCAACCAAGTAAAAAAAGGACGTTTCAACAGCATTATCACCGGATCTTATAACCGGACAAACGGTCATCGTCCAATATGGAATTTGAGCAATATGGGGGATATACGAGGTTGGGTTATGAACTGGATCACAGCTGGAACGTATCGGCCGATCTGAACCTGACACATTTCAATGCTTCCAATCCGGGAACTGTCAGTACACCGGTTTTTGATAATGACTCGCGCATTACACGCGGCATGACTTCTTTTGCTCTGGAAAACAGATACGAACGTACATCGGGGGCACTCAAGTTTTTCTATAATTGGGGCAAACATCACATTAATGACGGATATGGTACGGGAGAAGAACCGCTAGACTACCGCTTCAATTCCAAGGACCGGATGATGGGAATCTCCTGGTATCAGAGTGCCTCTTTATTTTCCGGCAACCGACTGACTGCAGGAATAGATTATATGCAATTCGGCGGTGAAGCCTGGAACCGTTTCATTGCGGACAAACATAAAGAAGGTATCTCGGATAAATCGGAAAATGAGATTGCCGGATATCTCGATTTCCGCCAGGCAATCGGCAGTTACCTGACAATGGATGCAGGGCTCCGTATAGATCACCACACCGTCACCGGAACGGAATGGATACCACAAGTCGGTTTGTCGGTACAATTGCCACAAGACGCAAGCCTGAAAGCAATGGCCAGTAAAGGATTCCGTAACCCAACGATTCGTGAACTGTATATGTTCCGACCGGCCAATCCTGACTTGTTGCCGGAACGGCTGTGGAATTACGAACTATCTTATTCACAACGCTTACTCAAAGGTACTTTTTATTACGGAGTCAACCTTTTTTACATCAACGGGGACAATATGATTCAGACCATTCGCACAGACGGACGCCCACTGAACGTAAACACAGGCAAAGTCGAGAATTGGGGAGCAGAAGCCGACATAGCATATCACATTCACCCCATGTGGAGACTGACAGCTAACTACAGTTGGCTTCATATGGAGCATCCCCTGATAGCCGCACCCGAACATAAACTATATACAGGCATCGATTTCACACAGAAGAAATGGAGTTTCTCCACCGGAATACAATATGTGACAGGACTCTATACGGCAGTCGATCCTCAGGAAAAGAAAGAAAACTTCCTCCTGTGGAATCTTCGCGGCAGTTATCGCATTTGCTCTATTGCCGACCTGTTTGTAAAAGGGGAGAATCTGCTGGCACAACGTTATGAAATAAACGCAGGTTACCCCATGCCGAAGGCTACATGTATGGGAGGAATTAATATTAACTTTTAATTATTACATCATAATTATGGAAACAACATCTATCAAGCTTTATTCATTGAATTACAATGATACGAAAACGTATCTGGCAACACTGCTATTCGTAGTGGGCAATATGGCACTCCCCCAACTTTTCCATCTCATTCCGCAAGGTGGTATCACTTGGTTACCCATCTATTTTTTTACTCTGATCGGAGCTTATAAATACGGATGGAAAGTAGGGTTACTGACAGCACTTCTATCGCCTGTTTTAAACTCATTATTGTTCGGCATGCCCCAACCGGTGATCTTACCCGCCATACTCTTAAAATCGACACTTCTAGCGATAGCTGCCGGTTATGCAGCCCACCGTTACAAACGCATTTCCATCCCTATCCTCCTCCTGGTCGTGTTATCCTATCAGGTGGTCGGCACTTTAGGCGAATGGATCCTTGTCAACGATTTTTTCAGTGCCGTACAGGATTTCCGTATCGGTCTGCCGGGAATGGCTCTGCAAATATTCGGAGGCTATCTGTTTATAAGTCGTTTGATTTATAAATAAATGCGATAACAGACAATCTGCTTGATATAGCCCAACCACAAAAAATGGAAGATATGACTTTCCGAACCGTCTATCTTCCTATTCTGCTTATTTATTCTGCATTCTTCTTCAGCCATTCCACTCTGCGCTGGTCTGGCAGATGCTTCACCTGGAAGTATTCAAACTTAGCATTGAATCCACTACCATCGGGACAAGCCGCCATCAGTCCAACTTCACAGGAATATGATCCTGCAACCAGGCATTACGCATCAGCGTGTAAGTTTTTATCAATCAAATGAATAGAAAATCTCTACTGCATCCAGCCGCCTGACAGCCTTTATCCAGATATAAGGTACCGTTTTATCTAACGTTATCACACTCCAGTCACTCGTTTTATGAGTAACAACGGTACTTAAATTAAATTTCCCATCGACAAACTCAATACCCGCTTTAATGTAATTTTCATGATCGATACGGAGCATCAGACCGGCCTGATCGAAACGTTCTTTATACTCTCCGACAACCTTGACTTTCGCTTCAAATTCACCGCCATAAGTGGCATAATAGAAAGGTGCGTCATCTACTGTAAAACCGTAGTGAGAAATACGCCAGTAATCACTTTGCGGAGTAACGGACATGGACAATACATTATTTTTTATCTCCCATTGTTCCGGTTCGTTGAACCATTGCATTTTTTCCAGTGTCTGCCCAAAGGTCATTTGTACCATCAGTCCCATAAGCAGGCTTAAACATACTTTTTTCATTTCTACTTTTTGATTATGTTTATTCTATAATAAATATTTTGTTTTATCTTCTTCCGTAATTTCCCGAATCACGCGACAAGGATTACCCGCAGCAATCACATTGGCAGGAATATCTCTATTTACTACACTTCCCGCACCTATCACTGTGTTGTCACCAATCGTCACGCCCGGTAATACGCACACTTGTGCCCCAATCCACACATTATTTCCGACACGAATGGGACGGGCATATTCCAACCCTCGATTTCTCTGTTCCACATCCAAAGGATGACCCGCGGTATAGAAGCCACAGGATGGAGCGATAAAGACATTATCACCGAACGTTACTTTAGCCTCATCCAGAATGACACAGTTCATATTGGCATAGAAATTTTCACCAATCTCAATGTTATAGCCATAGTCACAATAAAAAGGCTGTTCCAACAGAAAACGTTCTTTCGTCTTGCAAAACAACCGACGGATAATGGCCTCCCGTTCAGCTATCTGCGAGGGAGGCAAATGATTTAAGGTATAACACAACTCTTTGCAAGCCTGGCGTTCGGCTATCAATTCTGTATCATAATTAGCATCGTAAAGCCTGCCTGTACCCATTTTTTCTTTTTCACTTTCCATAAATAACTATGTTTTATGATTACCTTTGCAAAGGTAAAAGCTTGTATCTAAGTACACAATGCTTATTAATAACCATTTCTTTTCCCGATATGGACATTGTTGACAAACTGAACAAAGAGTTCCTGACTCAACCCTTCTGCAAAAACGAACAGCTGCCGGAAGAACTGAATGAATATAAACGAATCGCATACAACTATGCACGAATAGAAAATTCAATCGCCGTTCTAAGTGATATGCATACCAATATCAGCTATATCTATTATGGAGGAACAGCTGAGACATTGGGCATAGCCCGAAAAGGAGACAATCAAAATCTTGAATCAATCTGGGAAAAAGAAGTCTTTAAATATATCCATCCGGATGACTTGGCGGAAAAGTATGTACAAGAACTTCGTTTCTACCATTTTCTGAAACAGATTCCACACAAAAAACGTGCAGATTACTTTCTTATGAGTAAACTCCGTATGCGTGATCCTTCCGGGAAATATATCCCTATCCTACACAGGATGTTCTATGTAGCTACCCACTCAAACGACAGTATGTGGCTGGCTCTGTGTCTTTACAATTTGTCGGTCGACCCTACTATGAGTTGTAGAGTGATCAACTCGACAAACGGACAGGTCATAGAACTGGAAAAGCAAGATTGCAGCAAATTGCTATCCGATAGGGAGAAAACAATATTACAGTTGATCGATATGGGGAAAACAAGTCATGAGATCGCCCGGGAACTGTTTATAAGCAAAAATACCGTCAGCCGACACCGACAAAATATATTGGAAAAGCTTCAGGTAAAGAACTCCATTGAAGCTTGCAGAATTGCCAAAGAACTTAAGTTACTCTTCTAATCAGTTTTTTTAGACTGCCTTTCATTAATAATGCGGTCAATCGTTCATAAGCCTGAACAGTTAGAATAACCTATCGGAAGACTCCAGGTCAAGCAAGATCTTCTTAGCAGGCAGCCCACCGCCATACCCTACTAATTTACGGTCACTACCGATCACACGATGACAAGGAACAAGTATCGAGATAGGGTTCGCTCCGTTGGCGGAAGCTATGGCACGGATAGCTTTAGGATTCCCCAACTTTTGAGACAATCCTGCATAAGAGATTGTTTTTCCATAAGGAATGTTCAACAGTTCATTCCAAACAGTTTTCTGAAAATCAGTACCTACAAGAAGCAAAGGAATATCGAATGTAGTTCTTCGTCCGGCAAAATATTCATCCAGTTGACCGATCGTTCGTGTGATTACTTCAGATATGCCCTCCTTATAAGAAGCTTGCAACTCTTTTTGTATTCTTCTGTCGATGATGATCCTGCGTTCTTCTATCTTCCAATCACATAAGCAAAGTTTTTCCCGATATGCCCCCAATATCAATTCCCCACATGGCGATTGATAATATTGTATCTGAATAACATTTTCCATATTTTTTTCCTTTCTGTTTAATAAGAAATTAATGATCACCTATACATACCACATACTCGCAATCTATGCCCGACACAGCAAATGTACAGAATTTCCGGATGAAACCAGCCGGAGAGTTACTAAAATTACTTTCTATTTTTTGTTTTTACCTAAAGATCTTACCACAGCTAAAAATATTAATATCCGAATTTTCTCTACTGCCATAGACTTCCATTATATCCAATCCCTACAGTTGCTCACGTTTCGGAGCCATACTCCGTAAAATATCTAAAAAGGCTGTGCATCATGACTCTTCATCATGGACACAGCCCTTCATTTTACCGGTTTTATCAACTATTTTTTATTGTACGACTCCATCAGTCATGGTATAACCTTCCAAGGAGCCTGCTTTCACCTGAATACAAATAAAACCGATAGGACTGTCAGATGCAGCAGAAATCTGACGTTTTCCATCCGGAGCAATACGGAGCCAATCCCCAGCCTGCAATTCTATCTTTTCGCCATCAATAGTGATAAAGCCCTTCCCCGAAAGGATGCCGTAAATTTCTTCATTCTGTTTATGTGAATGAACAAAAGGGACTCCGGCACGGCCGGAAGATGATTGATAGATACTTCGGCACCCGTCAGGGCAAGACTGTCATGCAACTCTACACGTGCATCTTGTGCTACGCTTCATTTTTTGATAATTCTTCATAACTCTTTATTTATTAATCAATAATAGTAATTAAAAGATTCTCCTTTTCTTGTGTTGAGAGATGTATAACAAAGGTAAGTTAAGTTTATAAATCATCTAGCAATTAAGGTACTTCTATGTCATC
>ENA-OQIG01000160-OQIG01000160.1-human-gut-metagenome-genome-assembly--contig:-NODE-160-length-38087-cov-4.952134_pt1 | contig 38087 bp, 54 predicted proteins | sample MGYA00242576_ERZ504741 | MGnify/ENA primary metagenome ERZ504741 (study PRJEB26092, sample SAMD00036436) | human gut metagenome | host: Homo sapiens | study: EMG produced TPA metagenomics assembly of... | reverse complement strand
AGAAATTTCTTCAGCAATTTTTATCAGTTCTGTAATTCCTTTGTAATCAAATGGTGTTACATCAGATCCCTATTTTACGTTTGAAAGAGTTTTTTCGTCTGATGAAATATCACCAGCAAAAATTTGGTAAGCTTCGTAAGTATGACCTACGTGAGTACCTTTAATTGTTAAGCTATAAGTGGCACCATCAGCAAATGCATTCCCACCAACGAATGCGAAAAGCGTAGCAACAAAAGCTGCTAAGAGCAATTTAAACTTCTTCATTATAAAATCCTTTTCCTTCTTTCTTTTTTTGAAAACTAAATTGTGTAAACTCCTAAAGCGAAGTTATAACCTAAATCTTTACAGTAGTGAATCAGGCACCACCACCTTTATCATAATCTCTTATCATCAGGAGTCACCTCCTGCTTGATATGTTTTGTAAGCTTTCAGGATTATCGATCCTGTAGTAAGTAGACGAGAGCCACACCAAGTACATAGTGCATCTTCACGCCACTACCACCAGTCTCAGGCAATTCATATTGCTTTTGAGATTTATTTTTAATGGTAATCTGACCATCCTCAGCATCCGTTGCCATATCGGCTGGATTTTTCGAACTGTCAGAACCATCAGAATAACTAGTATCATAACCAGAAACAGCTTGTTCACGAACATAGTAAGTAAAATCATACTTATTTCCACAAGCGTCATAACCAGAAACTGGTAAATTCTTATATGTTCGCGTCCAGTTATCAGCATGGGTCAATACTTCACCAGCTTTATAAACATACTCGAAAGACTGACCACATTGGTTAGTAGCTACCTGAATCACGTCATAAGTAATTGACCATCCGTACGCTCAGTTTTAGTGCCGTCAGATTTTAACCATTGTTTCTTAACGGTTAAGTTCGTTTGCTTGATCTTTTTATTTTCAACATAAATCGAAGCACTCGTCTTAGCTAAGTTAACAGCTCCATATACCTTTTTATAATAATCATCATAAGCATCACATTCATTTGGAGAGTAGTAGAAATAATGCTTTTCTGGATTCTTAGGTAATTCATAACCAGGTGGCGCAGAGGTTTCTTTGAAATAATAGGCTTGATTATCTTCAAAATTTTCTTTTGGATCGGTCCAACCTACTGTAATCCATCCAAGAAACGGAACATAAACTTGATAACATTTACCTGCTTCCATCAGTGTTTTTGAAATCGAAATATGTCCATTTTCATCACTGACATATTCTCCGACGACTTCATCATTGCTATCATCACAATCACCATCAGCCTTATAAACCGTAAAGACCGCACCTTCAAGTCCTTTAGCATAGTTACTTGAATCAACTTTGTTGATAACATAGGCATGCTCAGTATCAATACCAGCATCAGTACCAATTCTTTGCCAAGCTACGGCGGTTGTCGTATCAGTAGAACCATCACTAACTCCTGATAAAGTTGCCGTATTCTTAGGCCAGTAAGTAGCTGTCAAATCTGGATTTTTCTTAATCAAAGTGTAATCATACTTCAGCTTATAAGCTGTCTCATCTTTTAGATTAATGGTTAAAGTACTTGTTAAATTACCCCAACCATCATCTGTTGATGACACTTTCCAAGACCAATCACTAGAGGGAACTTCTTGATTGCTGTCAGCATAATAAAGCTTAACGGAAGCTTGGTTTAAAGCAAGAGATATGTCCGTCCCGTAAATACTCATGACATCTGTCAAGGTTAACTTATCAGTACCATCTACTAAATCCTCAGCTTCTTGGTTAATTGATAAACTGTAGTGCAAGACTCGGTTGGTGTTATCCCAATTACCTGTCTTAGTAATTGGTTTGATAACTTGCTTGTCTTTACCAAAGGTTATGATTTGAGTTTGACTATCTGAGCCGGGATCTTTATTACCGTCAACAAGAACAGAAACCGTATTGGTTAAAGTATCTGTTACTTCTTACCTGCTTCAGGTAACTTATCGTAAGCTGTCGTGTAAGTTAACCAAAAATCATTGTTATCACCAATGCTTTGTTTAAGGGTTCTACCATCAGTTGTTGAGAAATTCAATGTGACAACATTATCACTTGAAATAGTCCCATCAACCTTCATGTTCGTAGCACCCCACTCATATTGACCAGTTAGAGCTGAGATGTTATTACCAGAAATCGTTACAGGCGTTTGACTGTAGTGACGACCAAAAACCAAACCAGTTAGGTGAACACCATTTGGTAAATTATCCGTTACCGTCATGGTCTTAGCATCATCACTCAAATTAACCTTAACTTTCCAAGTAACAACACCATCCGTGCTAGTTTCTTGGTCGTTGCGTGATTTCATCACCGTCCATTTTGATAACATTTGAATTATCAGTATGGTGATACTTAGCTTGGCTGGAATGGTCTGCAGAACTAATCGTATTCCAGAAATCAATATTAGCATTGCCATTTAGCTTAGCTGTTGACTGATATTGAAGAACAATATTTTTACTTGATTTGAAATCATCCGTTAGAATAAAGTGATACTTTTTTTAGATTTTGTTTCCTAGTTCTAATTTTCTTAATATTTAGTCCCTGATCATTGTTAGGAAAGCTAACGATGATAAATATCTAAAGTCAAATATCGTTATTTTCGTAGGATTGATGTAGCTTAATTTTTTTCTTTATGTTACAATGCTAAGATGATTAGGTATAATTTTTGGTCTTTTCAGAAATATTACATCATTCAAGTAGAGGATTGTTTATGACAAATTTATCAAAAAAACACCAACAAGTTTTAGAAACTAAACAACGTTTATCAAAAGCACTTTATCTACTGATTACTGAACGACATTATGACAAAATCACTATCTATCAAATCTTAGACAGGGCCACTATCTCACGTCGAACATTTTATCGCTACTTTAATGATAAAGCAGACTTAATGGATTTCTGTCTAGAAAACTTTGTCAAAGGATACTACCTTCAACGCGATAACTTTATCGTGGCAAAAAAACCTGAAGATGTATTCTTAGTTACTTTGAATTTTATGTATAAAAACAAAGCCTTTATTTCATCACTTGTTGAAAGTGGTCACTTTGCACTACTTACAGAAAAATTCAATCAAAAATCTGCTCAAATTTACAAAAACATTAACCTGCCATGGTGTGTTGATGATACCGTAGATAGCAACATCGATTACATTTCCAAAGGTTTATTCGGTGCTTATCTTAACATCCTACAATTTTGGCTAAGTAAAGATGAGCCTGAAGAACCTGAACTCATTGCAAAAAACTTATCCCTTCTTTTTAATTCTATCCCTAGTTACTTCAATGCCCCTTCAGAAGAACATACGAAGATAAGAAATAAAAGATAGGGATATTTATTTTCTGAAATTTTCGTAATCATGCCTATAACCACCTTTCTTGACACCTTTTTACTATAAAGTTGACAAGAATTCAATGCTTAGTTAGCTAAACAATCAATAATAGTCTTAACTTATCCACAGATTAAAAGGAAATCGTTCAGTAAAACTTGCTTGATAAACCCAGTCTTTATTTTGTGTTCCCGCTGATAATAGCTTTCCTTTGGAAATCTAAAATAGATAAAAGTCGGTAAATTGACCGTTACCAGCTTTTTTGCATGAAAATTTCACCTTATTTAAGCTTTTTTTATTAGAAATAGAAAAATAGCTTGAAAATTCGCTTATTTTTACACAATTTACACAGAGTTATTCACAAGTTGTGTATAAGTGTGGTTATATACTGGGGATAACTTGTGTATAAACTAATAAGAAATGCCTTTATATCAATCTTTGAGAGCTATCCAAATTTTTGGAAAACTTACTGTTAATAACTTCAATTTTTAGCTTATTTTGGGCAAAAAAAGGAGCCGATTCTTGAAAATCAGCTTCTTTTTCCACATTTATAGTAAGTCTTCACGACTAACTTGTTCAAATTTTTGATCACCATCATTTAATTTATCCCAAATCACAACTTTTCCGGCTTTCAAAGACTTTTGAACATCAATAATACGTTGGTTAGATGACCCACGGAATTGTAGCATCAAGTTTTTCTTAGTGATATCAAAGCGACCATCTACCAAAATATCAATTAGGCTTAGCATTTCTAGTTTATCTGGTGTTTCTTGCATTATTTCTTCCCAAGTATATCCAGTCCAAGACCAAATATCTTTTTCAGGAAGTTCTCGGCGCACGCGCTTAATTAATGGTAAGAGAAATCCTGTGTTTAAGAAAGGTTCACCGCCAAGAAGCGTCAAGCCTTGAACATAGGCTGCGCCAAGTCAGCCATAATTTGCTCTTCTAACTCTTTCGTATAAGGTTGCCCTGCCTTAAATGACCAAGTCGCAGCATTATAACACCCTTTACAGTGGAACATACAACCTGACACATAAAGGGAGTTACGTACCCCTTCACCATCAACAAAGTTATAGGCTTTATAATCGATAACGCGACCTTGACTTAATTCTTCTGACTTCCATTCACCAGGCTTGGGAGTATTCCAATTTTTTTCTTCCATCCTAGCCTTCCTTCTATCTTTTTATTTCTATTTATACTGATTAATCAGTCTCCAAGCTTATCCAGTAACGCTCAACAGCATCTAAAACATCTTCAAGCTGGCCACCATTGGCTAATATTACCTTATGGCTACCTTCATTGTCATCATGACATGTGACCAAAGCTTTAGTGATGTTTTTCTTCTTCGCTTCTAACAAACCTAAGCGTAGCTGTTCTTTAGCATATCCTTTACGACGTTCAGATGGACGGATAGAATACCCAATATGTCCACCTTGCTTCAAAAGATTCTCATTTAAACGTAAGCGCAAATGCAAAAATCCTAAAGCCCTACCATCATCAGAAAAAGATACAAACTGAACAGCTGGAACAAAGTTTTCAGGCACATTAATCCCCATCTCACTCAGGCGATTGCTTTCAAGCCAATCCTCGTAATCAAAGTTATCCACATCCCAGAAACCACCATCGTGGGCAGACTGGCTCATTTCAAACTCTTTCATCATCTCAATAACGGCTGCTTTATCTGATAATTCAGGTCTTCGTAATTGCATAAGCTTACCTCTTATTTACTTTTTTTCTTCGCTTTTTCCAAAAATTGTGCTTTCAATTCATTGACACGCGCTTTTTTATTACCTTTAGCAGTTGAATGTTTTTCATGAAACGCTCGACTTGTTGCATGCCTTTATAATCTAATTGGTATTTTCCCACGATTTTTTCCTTTCTTCAAGTTTTTTATCAATATAATAAAGAAGCTGGGACAAGCGTCTCCAGCTTCAATATGTCATGAAACTGTCTAAACCATAATTATTGGTTAACGAGTCTTATTAACAACTCTTATCTTTGTGCATATGGTAGTCGCCAGGGTTTTTAATTGTTGATCCATTCATGTGTTTAACACGAGCAGAAATTTCTTTGTGACGACCATTAACCATTGGACGAGCTTGAGGGTTACCAAGGTATCCACAAGTACGTTTAACAACATCTACTGATTTTGGATCGCTGTTACCACAGTTTGGACAAACAAATCCACGTTCTGTTGGTGTGAAGTCTCCTTCAAAACCACATTTATAACAACGGTCGATTGGTGTATTTGTACCAAGGTATCCGACACGTGTATAAGCATAATCCCAAACAGCTTCTAGAGCTTTTGGATTTTGTTGAAGAACTGGATATTCACAATAATGAATGAATCCACCAGTTGCACCAGCTTCTGGGTAAACTTTTTCAAAGTCCAATTTTTCAAATGGTGTTGGGTTCTTACGTACATCATAGTGGAATGAGTTTGTGTAATATTCTTTATCTGTAATATCTTTAATAATACCAAATTTCTTAGTATCAAGACGACAGAAGCGGTCTGTCAAACTTTCAGATGGTGTTGAATAGATTGAGAAGTGATAATCGTATTCGTCTGACCATTTAACACAGTAATCTTTCATCTTACGGATAATGTCAACTGTGAATTCTTTAGCTTCTGGGTTAGTTTCCCATTCTGGTCCGAAGAGACTGTACCGACTTCGTAAAGACCGATGTAACCAAGTGATACTGTGGCACGACGGTGACGGAAAAGTTCATCAACGTTATCGTATTTACCAAGACGTTTACCAAAAGCACCATATTGGTAAAGGATTGGAGCATTTGCTGGAGTAGCTTCTTTAACGCGTTCAACACGGTAAACAAGCGCATCTTTACAAATTCCCATACGTTCGTTGAAAAGTTCCCAGAATTTATCCATATCACCATGTGATTCCATAGCAATACGTGGAAGGTTAACTGTAACAACTCCAAGGTTCATACGGCCTGAGTTCACTTCAACACCATTTTCATCTTTCCATCCTTGAAGAAATGAACGACATCCCATTGGTGCTTTGAATGAACCAGTCAATTCAACAATTTTATCGTATGAAAGCACATCTGGATACATACGTTTTGTTGCGCATTCCAAAGCTAATTGTTTGATATCGTAGTTTGGTGTGCCTTCTTCAAGGTTAAGACTACTCTTCAATGTGAAGATAAGTTTAGGGAAGATAGCTGTACGGTGTTCGCTACCAAGACCTTGGATACGAATTTTAAGAATAGCTTTTTGAATTTCACGTTCAAACCAGTTTGTACCAAGACCAAAACCAAGTGATGTAAATGGTGTTTGTCCATTTGATGTGAACAAAGTATTAATTTCATATTCAAGACTTTGCATTGCATCGTAGATATCTTTTTTCGTTTTTGTGCGTGCGTAGTCTTCGCGGCGGTCTTCAGCAACCCATTCTTCAGCATCTTTTAAGTGCTTTTTGTAGTTGAGTTCAGCATATGGTGCCAAGAATTCATCGATACGGTCTGCTGTACAACCACCGTATTGACTTGACGCAACGTTAGCGATGATTTGTGAAATTTGTGCTGTTGCTGTTTGGATTGATTTTGGACTTTCAACTTCAGCATTACCAATCTTAAAGCCGTTACCCAACATTCCCTTGAAGTCAATCAAACAACAGTTTGTCATTGGAGTATATGGGCTGTAATCAAGATCGTGGAAATGAATATCACCTTTTTGGTGAGCATTAGCAACGTGAGCTGGCAACATTTTAAGACCGATTGATTTACCAACGATACCTGCAGTCAAGTCACGTTGTGTATTGAAGACTTCACTGTCCTTGTTAGCGTTTTCATTAACGACAGTTTGATCTTTGTTCAAAAGTTTATCAATCGAAAAGTTGATATCTGTCGCTTGAGAACGTGCAAAATCGCGTTTTGTACGATAATTAATATATTCTTGAGCAATTGCATATTCATTAGCTTCTAAAAGTTCATGCTCAACGATATTTTGAATTTCATAAATTTTGACGTTGTCTTTGAAGCGATCAAAAATTTCAGCGATGATATTATCTGAAATAGTTTCCAATTTTGCTTCAACAACCGGTGACATTTTTGTCACATTATTACTTGCTTTAACCAAAGCATTATAAATTTTATCTGAATCAAAGTTTACAGAACGTCCATCGCGTTTGATAACTTTTACAGTAGGTTGTGCAGCAATTTTTTCTTTTTCTAATGTAATCATATGAACACTCCTTCTTACTCGTCTATTATAACACGGGACAAAAAAATCAATATCTTGTGGCATCTTTTTTTGTTGACCACAAGATATTGCGTTTTTCTTTATTTTTTATGATAGATGGTAAATCCTGTAATACCGCCGATTTGGATCTCTTCATAGTTAGAAGAAAAATTATTTTTAAGTGAATCAGAAATTTTTTGGTCCTTATTGACCACAATATATGACCCCATATTTTGTAGCAATTCATCTTCTAAAACTTTTTCATTAGCAGATTTAGCGGTATTCACAACTGGAGATGTAAATTGTGAACTACTTGCTAGTTTACTATTGATTCCAATTTTAGATGAGTCGTCCCAAACGTAAACAGTATCATCTTTTGTCGTATTTTTGGCAAGATAAGTTGCAATGATACCACGTTCACTATTGGCATTAGCAGATAAAACAGTGTGCACCAAAGGCTGCCCAACACCAAAGACAAGCACTAAAATTGGCAAATAGAAGTGACGTTTAAGATATAAACCAAAAATTCCAGCATTGTCTGATGCTTTTCTGCGACGGTGTGATATTTTAGTCAAACTACGTTGATATTGTTCACCCAAAACGATAGCAGTCAACACCAAACCAAAAGGCAGTGCTGCCAATAAGTTATAGAATTGATAACTTTGTGTAAATAAATCAATCACAAAGAAGACGATAAAGACTAGTAAAATAAGCCATTTAGCTACCTTGTCTTCACCTTTGACAACTTTTCCAAATGACACCGCACCAAGTAAAAGCCTGATGCCAAAGCCAATACAAGTTGGAACAACAATGTCAAAATCAAATTACCATCACTTACTGCAAAATTAGTAAATTGGTAAACAATAGCTTGTGTAATATAAGGTGACAATACCTGCGCATTCAAGATAAAGTATCCAGCTGTGTAAAAGACTAAAATAGTACCGAAAATGATACACAACAATTGGTAAAAACCACGCGCAAAATGTCTTTGTTTCAAATTAAAGACAATAATTGTTAGGAAAGAAAGCGCCCAGAACACCAAAGTACGTGGTTCTAGAAGCATAGCTGCAGCGCCCGCAAATCCATATAAAATAAAAGCTTCATCCTTGATAATATCAGCAAAATATTTTGTTAAGAACCACAATGAGACCATAACAAAAGGCATTGCAAATTGGATAGGATACAAACCACCAAAACCAAGGGCAACATTAAGTAGATAAAAAGCCCCACTAAATGCCACTGCCACACGTTGGCTGTTGGTGAAATAGTTAACCAATTTATAGAAATAGGTTCCTGATAAATAGAAAGTAACGATTTGAATTGGAACCAACCACAACGTTGAACCAAGGTAATAAGCCAAGGCAATCACTGCATAGTACAAGAAACCACCTGTCGCAAACATATCTGTAAATGGAAGATGTCCTTGTGTAAACATTAATCCAATATAAAGATTTTGTGATTGTAGGCTATTTGCCATGTCTGTAAACATTGGCACGGCTACTGATAAGCAGCTCACCAAAACACTCAATAACAAAATATAAAGTTTATGAGGTTGAGGTACTTTTGTTCGTCTAGAAGGTTCTAGATGACTGCTAACTTCACCGATTTTACGAGATGAACGACTGTATGATGACACAGCGGTCTGATCTACATTTGCTTGTTCTGATGTATTCACTTATTCTCTCCTTGAATTGTCATACTCTAAGTATAACAAAAACTAATCATTAGTCAATTTACTAAGGATAGTACAGTAAGCTAAAAGTTCCCTAAAACGGTGATGGCAATTGGATTGGTAGCGTTTTAGGAAATCCTTTTCTTCTTTACTTAAACGACTATTTTTGTCCATAAAATAACCTCCTTTATTTTACTTATTCGTAAAATAAAAAAAGCCACTTTTGGGCTTCCTTAGTAGAGAGTTCAATACTAACAAAAAAGAGGCTAGGAATACTTCTAACCTCTCATCGTACAAACTTAGTCTTCATCCAAGAAGCTGTTGAAGACTTCTTCAATCATATCCCATTCAGCATCTGAATCTTCAGGGATTGGTTGAAGGTCACCTTCAGTACCATCTTCATTTTCAGTGAATGAGTAAGCTTGAATTTCAATTTGACCTTGTTCATCTTCTTCAGCACCTGCTGGTATCAAAAGAACATAGTTTTTACCGAATTCTTCGCGACCGTCGATTGTCAAAAGAATTTCAAAAAGAGTTTCATTACCTTGTTCGTCCACAAGTGTAATAACTTCATGTTCGTGATCATGGTTATGATCATGGTTATGGTTATGTGCCATAATATTCTCCTTTAAATGAGTTAATGATTAGATTAAAACATTCTATCTAAATAATTTTGCAAAATAAGCTGTGCAGCTAATTTGTCGATAACTTTTTTACGTTTACCACGACTAACGTCAGCCTGTTCTACTAACATACGTTCTGCTTGAACAGTTGTTAAACGTTCATCTTGATAATCCACAGGAATATTGAAAAGTTCTTTAATTTGATCACCGTAAGCCTTACTTGCTTCTACACGAGGTCCTTCAGTATTGTTCATATTCTTAGGTAAACCAACCACAAACTTATCAACTTTATACTGTTTAACTAACTCTCCAAGTCTTTCAAAGCCAAACTCGCCAGCTTCTTCATCAATTTTAATAATTTCTACGCCTTGTGCTGTAAAGCCAAGTGGGTCACTAATTGCCACACCAACAGTCTTCGAGCCGACATCTAGTCCCATGATTCTCATTTCAAATCGATTCCATTTCCTTTGAGATAATAGCGGACAAGCTCTTCAACAATTTCGTCACGTTCGTATTTACGAATCTGATTTCTAGCATCATTGTAACGAGGCACATAAGCAGGGTCACCACTTAGAACATAACCTACAATCTGATTAATTGGGTTATAACCTTTTTCATCAAGAGAGCGATAAACCGTTGTTAAAGTTTCACTAATTTCTTTCTTGTTGCTATCGTCTAAATTAAAGCGTACAGTTTCATCTGTAAATCCCATACTTACACCTTCTTTCTAAATAGCTGTCACCAATTATTATAGCTTATTCACTAAGATTTAACAAGAATCTGACTTTATTTAACCAAAGTTTATTCAGATTCTTAATCATTTTTAGCAAAAGTGGTCAGAAAAGCTGACATAAAGAGAATGTAAACTTTTTCATTTTTACACTTTTTAAGCTTTATTTCATACTAATTAAGAGTTAAAAAAAGACACCAAAAGGCATCTTTTCTACTATATAATATATTACAAAGCTGCGCGAAGACGAGCTTCAGCATTTTCCACATTACGAATTGAGCGTGGCAAGAAAGCACGGATATCATCCTCTTTATAACCAACTTGAAGACGTTTATCGTCAATCAAAATTGGGCTTTTTAGGATACGTGGATTAGCTTGGATAAGGTCGATAACCTCACTTAAACTTAATTCCTCAATATCGCAGTCAAGTGCTTTTGCATAACGGTTTTTAGATGAAACAATACTTTCAATACCGTTTTCTGTTTTTGTTAATATCGCTAAGATTTCTTCTCGTGATAGTGGTTCTTTTCCTAAATTCTGTTCTTTATAAGGGAGCTGATGAGCGTTGAGCCATGTTTTGGCTTTCTTACAGCTTGTACAACTTGAAATTGTGTAAATTTTAATCATGTGCACTCTCACTTTCTATCCCATGATAGTTGTATTATAGCACACATACATAATGGAGCACATGGGACCTAAGACCTATTTTTTTCGAAAAGTCAATTAAAAAGAATTATTTTTTGCAAAAATTAACGACTTTTGAGCCACAAATAACCAAAAAAGCCTGAAATGCATCGTTTCAAGCTTTAAAGTGCTTTCAAAATTATTCTTCAATTTCAATCGTATCATCCAAATCAAGAATAACTTCATCTACATTTTCAGTAGTTGCTGCTGATTCTTCAGAAAGTTTTGCTGCTTTTTCATCTTCAGTTTCTTCAACAAGTCCATAATGAACACGAACTTTGTAGTCGATTTCATCAAAGATTTCTGGGTGATCTGCCAAATATTTCTTAGCATTTTCAGAACCTTGACCAATCTTCTCACCATTGTAAGAGAACCAAGCACCAGCTTTTTTAATGATATCCAAGTCACTAGCGATTTTAATCAATTCACCAGTACGCGAAATTCCTTCACCATACATGATTTCCACTTCTGCAGTTTTAAATGGTGGAGCGACTTTATTTTTAACAACTTTGATCTTAGTTTCTTTACCAATGTTGCTATCTTTTTGGTCACCAGTACCTTTAATTTGTGTGTTTCCACGCACATCTAAACGAACTGAAGAGTAGAACTTAAGGGCACGACCACCAGGTGTAGTTTCTGGGTTACCAAACATAACACCAACTTTTTCACGCAACTGGTTGATAAAGATAGCAATTGTTTTTGTTTTATTGATAGATGCTGATAACTTGCGCATAGCTTGACTCATCATACGAGCTTGCAAACCAACGTGGTTATCACCAATATCACCATCGATTTCGGCACGTGGAACAAGGGCGGCAACAGAGTCGACAACAACAAGGTCAACAGCACCTGAATCGATCAATTTTCCAGCGATTTCAAGACCTTGTTCTCCTGAGTCAGGTTGTGACAAAAGAAGTTCATCAATATTAACACCAAGGGCCGCTGCATAAGCTGGGTCAAGGGCGTGTTCAGCATCGATAAAGGCTGCGATACCGCCTTCTTTTTGGGCTTGTGCTACAGCATGAAGGCAACCGTTGTTTTACCTGAACTTTCAGGACCGTAGATTTCAATGATACGCCCTTTAGGGTAACCACCTGCACCAAGAGCGATATCAAGAGCCAAACTACCTGAGCTCATCACTTGAACTTTTTGTTCAGCGCGTTCACCAAGGCGCATAACAGCTCCCTTACCAAAATCTTTTTCAATTAGTTTCAAAGCATCATCAAGTGCTTTTTTACGCTCATCACCGAATTTCTTCGTGATAGCTTCTGTTTTCTTTGTCTTTTTAGCCAAATTTTTCCCTTTCTGTTTGTTCAAACTAGCTCTATTATAGCAGAATTTAATCCTGTAATAAAGCTTGACGTACCAAGTTAAAAGCATACAAACATGCAATATGACGCACGTCTGAACGTCTTCGTCCACCTATGAGAACACGAATAGAATGAACTTTTTCTCTAGTAGCAATACCAATGAAAACTGTTCCTGCTGGGTGACCTTCTAAGCTATCTGGTCCTGCAACTCCTGTCAATCCAATCCCAAAATCAGCATCTGTTAACTTGCGAGATTGCTCAGCCATTTTCTCAGCTGTAAAGTGACTAACAACCCCGTGTTCTTGCAACTTTTCTAATGGAATCTGAAGCATTTTTGATTTTTCTTCAATGCTATAAGTCACAAAACCACCATTAAAGACTGATGAAGAGCCTGAGAAGTCTGCAATACTTGATTGAAATAGCCCTGCTGTTAAACTTTCTGCAGCTGTAATGGTCTTGTGTTTTTTCTTAAGCAAATCAAAAACAACACGCGCCATACTATTGTCATCACCGTAACCATAAAGCAAATTCTCAAGCGGAATGCTATTTAAAGTCTTCTTAGAAAGAATTTTTTGCTCTAGCTGGTCTAGTTTTTCCTTAGCTGATTCAATGTCGTCTGCTTTCGTTGACAAACGCAGCGTTACTTCACCTATCTTAGCATATGGCGCAATGGTTGGATCAGTTTGGTTGTCAATCAAATCTGATAAAACAGTTACCAGTTGGCTTTCTCCAATGCCAAAGAAACGCAAAACACGTGAATAAAGTTGCTTATGGTCGCTAGATAACAAAGGCACTAAATAATCCCAGACCATGCTTAAGCTCACTTGGTGGGCCAGGAAGAACAACATAAGTGACGCCGTCAACTTCAATCACTCCACCTACAGCCAAACCAGTGCTATTTTGCAAAGGAGTTGAACCTTCAATCAGTTGAGCTTGGCGTTCATTGTTAGCTGTTCTTGTAAATTGAGGACGTGTCGCAAAGAACTCATTTAGACGTTTACTTGCCTGTTCATCAAAGACCAGGTTACGCCCTAAATATTTTGCTAAGGTTTGCTTTGTCAAATCATCCTCAGTTGGTCCTAAACCACCACAGAGAACAACTAAATCGCTACGCTTACTTGCCAAATCAATGATAGACAAAAGACGCTCTTCATTGTCCCCAACAGCTGTTTGGAAAAAAACATCAATCCCTAACTTGGCAAATTCTTCAGATAAAAATTGCGCATTGGTATTTGTGATTTGTCCTGTTAAAATCTCTGTTCCTACAGCGATAATCTCAGCTTTCATAATTGCCACCTACTTATCTATTCGTAATTTAGTTTTATTCTATCAAAAAATACTGAAAATTAATGACTTTTTGCAAAAATGACAGCCTAACTACAGAAAAAGGCTGTCAATAATCTTTACAAGCTTGTCAATTTCTTTTTATCTTAAAAAATACACCCAAAAGAGCAAGAAATCCGATAGAAGCCATGAAATTAATGGCCATAACCGTCTCAACGGCAACGATTTTCACCATAAAACTCAACAGACAAAGTAAAAGGATGCTTCCCAAACGCCCTACTGTCGATTTAAAAGAGACCAAGGATGAAATATTTTCAATCGACACCATTTGTTAAAGTGATAATTTAAGATAAATTCAATGACATAAAAAACAAAAATGAAGATAAAATAAGCTGGCAGGAAAATGCCTAAGTGCCCTAAAAAGAAAGTTAAAGGCAGAAAAATGATCAATGGACTAAATTTAATAAGTCCAGCATGTTTCTTAATGCCTTCGATATTGATAGAATAGGAAAATAAGGTAATCACTTGAAAGACAATGTAAAAAGCTGGGAAATAGCGGTTACTGATTCCCTTGCTTAAGAAAAAGGACTGCCACAACTGAAAATGCGTCTGAAAGAAAATCTGCGTTAAAAAATCAAAAATGAGAATGACACTTAGACGCAGTTGCCTGCGCAGCTCTTTAAAACTCTCTTGAATCTGCTTTTTAAGAACTGTGACATGACTTTCTTGCAAACCAAAAGACTTCATTCTCTCCTTAAAAAAGAAAAAGCTAACCAAGGTTGAAGCCGCTAAAAAAGTCGTTCTAAGGACATAAATATTGATACCGATGAATTGATAAAGGATACCACCTAAACTACTCCCAATTAGAAGCCCAATGATTTCCAAACGATTGCTAAGCGCCAAAAATCGTTGAAGGTCACTTTCACGATGAGCCAGTTTTAATTGGTTAATAATATAAGCATCAAGAGTTCCACTATCCAGAGCGGCAGCTATCCCATAACAAAACCAAGCACCAAAAATCATGTAAAAGTTATAGCTGAAAAGCACAATCAAAAACATGACAATCAAAAATACCTTAGATAAGCTATAAAGATTTTTTCCGTGAGTGGTTATCCGCCAACAAACCACTTGGAAGTTCAAATAAGACAATCGCAATACTATAAGCAGATTGAATGAGTAAAATTTGCGATACACTTAATCCCTTTGCCAATAAAATAACCGTTAAAATCGAATGTGGCATGGAATAAGCTACTATCACTAAAAATTGCTAGCAAATAAACAAAAAGTTAATTTCTCCTAATGTCTTGTCATCATCTCCTCCTACCCTTGATTTGGTTTTCCTATTAAGATACAACCTTTTACAGGGAATATCAACAAAAAATCCTTATTTTATCAAGCAATAGCACCAGTTTTTAAAGACAAGGTGTAAAGAAGCGTTGACGCTACTTGACACTGTTGTCAATTTTTAAAAAGCCATAAAAAGCACCTGAATGACGTTTTCAGATGCTTTATCATTATTTAAAATCACAGTCGACTTCATGGTCATTAACCAAACCTGCCGCCTGAAGAAAGGAATAAACACAGACAGGTCCGACAAATTTGAAACCTCGTTTTTTTAAATCCTTAGAAAGCTCTTCAGATAAAGACGTGCTGGCAGGAAAGGTCGCATAATCCTCAACATCATTTACGATAGGTGTGTTATCAACCCAAGACCAGAGATAAGCATCAAAAGAACCGAATGCCTCTTGAACCTTCATAAACACCTGTGCGTTACTTCTGGTCACATAAATCTTACGACGATTTCGAACGATTGCTGGATTTTGCAACAAAGTCTCAAGTTCGTCATCAGACATCTGCGCTACCTTTGCTACATCATAATCATAGAAGGCTTGGTTAAATGAGGCGCGTTTATTAAGAATGGTCTCCCACGAAAGTCCAGCTTGATACGTTTCAAGACATAAAAGTTCAAACAGTGCTTGATCATCGTGCAGTGGCTTTCCCCACTCCGTATCGTGGTAAGTAACATATAAAGGATTACTTTCTTTTACCCAACTACAACGTTTCATGTGAAACATCTCCTAAAATTCCTTGATTCTTAGCCTTTCATCAACATCTTAAGGCTTAATTTGATGTATTGTTCTGCTGTTTCATTTGTGCCTTCAAAGAACTTACGGATTTTCTTAAGCTCTGCTGCTTTGTATCCAAGTGCCAAAAGAGCTTCCATGGCTTCTTCAAGCTGCTCGTTTGCTGCCGTTTTGGTCTGAGAAGCTTTGCCATTTTCCACAGAAACATCGACAAATTTTCCTGCCAAATCCAAAACCATTTGTTGGGCAGTTTTTTTCCCGATTTTTGGAAATTTCATCAAGTATTTAATGTTGCTTGTGTCGATGGCATTAACCAAACCTTCGTTATCATCCACCGCGATAATAGCTAGCGCTGTTGTAGGACCAATCCCTGAAACTGAAATCAGATTAAGAAAAACAGCCTTTTCGTCTTCAGTATGAAAGCCAAACAAAAGTTGAGCATCTTCACGAATTACTTGATGAAGGTAGACTTGGATATCTTGATTCATCACATCTGAAAAGCTGTACGGATTGGCAACGTTGACAATATAGCCTAATCCCCCTGCTTCAATAATAATGTATTTTGCAGTAATTTTAGTTAATTTTCCTTTGATATAATCGTACATTTAGTATTTTCCTAACTCTCTTAAACTTGTATGATTTTCTTGAATACGACGGAACATCTTTTCCATGTCTGACTTGGTGAAATTAACAAGCACTGGACGTCCGTGTGGGCAGTTATAAGGATTCTTACATTGTGATAATTGAACGATGAGTTGTCGGGCTGAATAGTCATCAAGGGTATGGTTAGCCTTGATTGATCGTTTACATGACATCATAATCGCTAACTCAGCACAGTATTTCTTGACAGAAACTTCATTGGTCAACAGTAACATGTCGCACATTTCATAAACAGCTGTCTCAATCTCCTCTTCCTTCATCCAAATAGGATGCTCACGAAGGATAAAAGTGTTATTGCCGTATGGTTCTAAATTAATACCAACTTGCTTTAGAAGCTCCATTTTTTCTTGAAGTTTGATGAAATCTGCCCCAGAAAATTCAAACAGATATGGCATCAGCAACTGTTGTAATGAGTCATCAACTTCGCCAATTTTGTCACGATAATACTCATACTTGATACGTTCCTGCGCCGCATGCTGGTCAATGATATAAAGCCCATCATTACCTTGTGCAAAAAGATAAGTACCGTGCATTTGCCCAAAGTACTCTAACTCAGGGAAAGTAGAGATTTCCTCCTTATCAAGACTTTCAATCATACGATTGATTTTCGTTTTATTTTTAAAATCAAGACTATCATGCTCATCATACTCTTGATCTGCCGCTGAACGCTGTGCATACCTAACCGAAGATTGCTTGTCAACTGGATTGACACCTTTGTCAACCTCATTAAACAACTGCACTGGCTCTTCTTCAACCGTATCTGATTTCACAAAGAAATCGTGACGTTCCTTATCATAGTAAAAGTTGGTTTGTTTTAAAGGCAGACTCGTTTGCTGGAGTTTTGGAAGATCTCGTGTACTTGACTTAGCTAGATTTTCAAGAGCATCTGGAATCAAATCTTGCTCACGCAAACTCTCTGCAATAGCTGAACTGATTAAGCTCATGAGTTCTTTTTCTTTTGAGATACGAATTTCTTGCTTGGTTGGGTGGACATTAACATCAGCAAGGTAAGGATCGATTTGAATATCGATGACAGCAATTGGGAAGCGACCAACCATCAATTTTGACCCGTAACCATCCAAAATCGCACGGTTGAGCAAGAAATTTTTGATGTAGCGACCATTGATTAAAATAGTAATGTAATTGCGATTGGCACGCGTCAATTCTGGTAAGCTAATATAACCTGACACTTCAAAATCAAGGTCGGCATTTGAGATTTCAATCATTTTCTTAGCTGTATTTAAACCGTAAATACCAGCAATGGCTTGACGCAAATCACCTGTCCCAGAAGTCGTTGTCATTTGATGACCATCATTAATCAAAGTAAAGGCAATTTCTGGATGAGCTAGGCTCAAGCGATTAACCACATCAACGATATGAGCCAACTCTGATTGCAAGCTTTTCATGTACTTAAGACGAGCAGGAGTGTTGTAAAAAAGATTTTCAACGGTAATTTTTGTCCCGACAGGCGTTGAAATTGGTTCTTGTCGCTCAATCTCGCCCCCTTTTGCCACTAAAAGCATTCCGTAGTGTTCATCAGCAGTCGCTGTTTTCACTGTGAAATGGCTAATTGAGGCAATGGAAGGGATGGCCTCACCGCGAAATCCCAAAGTTCTGATACGAAAAAGGTCTGCTTGGCTTTTAATCTTACTTGTAGCATGACGATGCAAACTCAACGCTACATCCTCTTGAGAAATTCCCTCACCATTATCAGTGACTTGAATCTTCTTAAGACCTGATTCTTCAATCTCGATGGTAATCTGACTACTTCCAGCATCAATCGAATTTTCAACCAATTCTTTAACCACACTAGCTGGTCGTTCAACAACTTCACCTGCAGCAATCTGGTTGGCCAAAACCTCTGGCAACTCAATAATTTTACTCATAATTTATCTGATAGAATGCAGTTTTGAAGCGGCATTCCTTTTCCTTTCATTCAGGATTGTTTACCTTTAATTATAACACAAAGTAAAAAGGCAATCTGCTTTTAGATTGCCTCTTACTTTTATAACATGTTTTTCAATTCATAAATGACATTCATGGCTTGCATTGGTGTTAGATTCATCAAGTCCACTTTTTTAAGAGCTTCAATCACTTCTTGGTTACTTGAGTCATCTGCAAATAAGCTAAGCTGCTCTGCAACAGGTTCTGCCGCTTCTGTCTTCACTTGAGTTTTCTCTTCAGTTTCTGCTGTCAAATGAAGCTGCGCAGCACCTGATTCGAGATTGGTTAAAATACCACCTGCTCGTTGCAACAAATCTTCTGGCAAACCTGCAATTTTCGCAACGTGAATACCATAAGATTTGTCAGCTGGTCCTTCTGCGATTTTATGAAGAAAAGTCACATCACCATTACGTTCAAGCGTTGCAACATGGACGTTTACAAGATGTGTCAAGGTAGTTGACAGAGATGTCAATTCATGATAGTGAGTCGCAAACATGGTCTTAGCACCAATGTGATCGTGGATATACTCAATGATAGATTGTGCTAAAGCCATTCCATCATAAGTCGCTGTCCCGCGTCCCAATTCATCAAAGAGAATCAAAGATTTTTCACTAGCACGTTTAATGGCTTGGTTGGCTTCCATCATTTCCACCATGAAGGTTGACTGACCTGAAATCAAATCATCCGCCGCACCGATACGTGTGAAAATCGCATCAAAAACTGGAAGACTAACACTCTCAGCAGCAACGTATGACCCCATCTGTGCCATGATAACCGTCAAAGCTAACTGACGCATATAAGTTGATTTACCACTCATATTTGGACCAGTAATTAGCTGAATATTGGTATTTCTGCCAAATGTAATGGTATTTGGAATATACTCTTGCGTGCCCATGACTTTTTCAACAACTGCATGGCGACCTTTATCAATCTTAATTTCATGATTATTGTTGAAAGTTGGACGCACGTAATGATTATTTTCCGCAACCACTGCCAAACTTTGCAGAACATCGACTGTAGAAATAGCTTTTGCCAAATCTTGCAGACGTGAAATATAACGTTCCACCTGTGCGCGAACACGCATGAAAATATCGTATTCCAGACTCGCTGATTGCTCATGCGCTTCTAGCATTTCACCTTCAATTTTAGCCAATTCTGCTGTACCAAAACGCTCTGAATTCTTCAAAGTTGCTTTACGGAAGAAGTAATCTGGCACCAAAGAAAGGTTAGAATTTGTGACATGGAAATAATAGCCATCTTTTTTATTGTAATCAATTTTTAGATTTGTAATGCCACTTGCCGCACGTTCTTTAGCTTCAATCTCAGCAATCCAGCTTGTCCCTTCGCGCATGACTTTACGGTATTTGTCCAAAGTCTCATCAAAACCAGTTCTGATAATACTTCCTTCCGTAATCACCGCTTGAGCATCTGAATCAATAGCAGAGCTAATCAATGATTTTAGCTCTGGTAAAGTGTCAATGCTGTTGACAAGCTTGTCAAGGTACGGACTATCAAAAGACTCCAAGATAGCTTTAATCGTTGGCACTTGTCCCAAAGTATGACCAAGTTGAAGCAAATCTTTTGGATTGGCTTTTCCAAATGACACGCGACTAGCCAAACGTTCAATATCATAGACACCTTTTAGACTGTCCGTCAAATCACTACGTTCAAAGAAGTTGTCTAAGAAAACTTGAATAATATTTTGACGTTCTTCAATTTGTTCTTGGTTAACCAATGGACGATCAATCCAGTTACGCAACAAACGCATCCCCATGGCAGTTTAGTCTCATCAAGCAACCAATAAAGACTACCGTGTTTCTTGCTAGTACGGGCATTCTCTAGCAAATCAAGACTTGATTTTGTCGTATAAGACATTTGAAGATAGTCTTTGATTTCATAGTGAACAAGCTTTTGCAAGTGACTAAGTTCACGTTTTTGTGTTGTGTGAACGTATTGAAGTAATTTTTCAGCAGCAGAAATCTCTAACGCTGTTAAATTAGGGTCAATCAAATGCACATCTTCATAGCGCTCTTGCTCAAACGATAATAAGAGATTGAGTTGTTTAACCAAGCTGTGTTGCTCATCTTCAGAAAGGTCATAACCAACCACGATTTCACGAGCCTTGAGATTTAAAATCTCACTTTTTAGGCTTGTAAAATCAGACAAACTTGTCGCGTAAAACTCACCCGTTGACACATCCATGTATGCCAAACCAAAAGTTTTACCATCTGAATCGATGGCTACCAAGAAATTATTAGCATTATCTGGCTTAGAAGAATCAACCGCTGTCCCTGGTGTAATCACCTGAATGACTTCACGCTTAACCACACCCACTGCCTGCTTCGGATCTTCCATCTGCTCAGCAATGGCAACCTTATACCCCATCTCAACCAAGACATCAATGTATTGTTGGCTGAATGATAAGGAACACCAGCCATCGGAATAGGATTGTCAGCATTTTTATTACGACTAGTTAAACTAATCTCTAAAATCTGTGCCGCCTTAACGGCGTCATCATAAAATAGTTCGTAAAAGTCTCCCATGCGGAAAAGTAAAAAAGCCTCTGGATAGTCTTTTTTGACATCCAAATACTGTTGCATGCCTGGAGAAATTTTATCTTTTGCCATTACTTAACTCCTCGTTAATTTTCGTTTCCAAGCTATTTGTTATATATTGAACTAGATCACTGGCATCTTGCATTTTTGCACGATAATCTTTGACAATTGGAAGGTCTGATAGTTCTTCTTGCAACTGGTCAGCTTGCTCACCAGCTTTTTTCTCAGCGTGCGCTTTATCAATCTTGTGAAAAAGCACAGCCTCCTGCTGATAAGCCTTCATATCTTTGACCAATTCTTCTAGTTCTGGAAAGTCCTTTACCCTTTCTTCAGCCTTCTGAAATTCGATGACGCTATCATGCTTTTTTATGACTTCTAGCAATCGTTCTACGGCTTCTTCATAGTTGCTCATAAGCCTATTGACAAGATACTTCAAAGGCTTTTGCTGTTTCTTCATCTTTACAAATGACCAACAAAGTATCAGCGCCAGCCACAGTTCCTAAAATTTCAGCAATATCGCTGCTGTCAATCAAGTTGGCTAAAACATCTGCTTCACCAAGATTAGTATGTAACACCAACATGAAACCTGCACGAGCTACCTTTAAAATATATGAACGGATATTTGCTCCAAAAGTTGTCTCTGAAGTTTCTGATAGGCTGTAGTAGAGTTTTCCTGAAGCATCGCGTAATTTCAACAGTCCAATTTCACGAAGGTCACGTGACAAGGTCGCTTGAGTGACGTTAATGCCTTCTTCCTGCAAATGTCGCTTGATTTCCTCTTGCGTGCCGATATGCCTGATTGAATCAAACGTTTAATTCGATTTTGACGTTCTATTTTATTCATTTAACTTTCCCTTTGTGTATATTTATCCTTAAAATTATACCAAAAAATGGAATTTTTTCACCTTTCCTTGGGCTATCTTCCTTATAAAGTCTTAATGTTTACTCCTTCAAACGTTTTCTTATCACTTACCTCGTTTATTTCTTATTTTTATGTTAAAATAATATGACTAACTAATTTAGGAGAAAATCATGGATACTAAACGTACAATTGCAGAACGCATTCACACTATTGTTCCAGAATTAGACCAAGAACAAATTGTTAATCTGCTTGAAGTGCCAAAAAATTCTGACATGGGGGACCTTGCCTTTCCAGCATTCTCATTGGCTCGAATCCTTCGTAAAGCACCACAAATGATTGCAGCAGATATTGCTGAAAAAATGGACACAGCTGGCTTTGAAAAAATCGAAGCTGTTGGACCATATATCAACTTCTTCCTTGACAAAAAAAGCATTTCTGCTGATGTCCTAGGGCAAGTTATCGCAAACGGAAGCGACTACGCTAGCAAGATGAAGGACACGGTCGCAATGTTGCTATCGATATGTCTAGTCCAAACATCGCTAAACCATTCTCAATTGGACACCTTCGTTCAACTGTTATCGGTGATAGCTTGGCTAATATTTTTGAAAAACTTGGTTATAAAGCTGTTAAAATCAACCACCTCGGTGACTGGGGTAAACAATTTGGTATGTTGATTGTTGCCTACAAAAAATGGGGTGACGAAGAAGCTGTTAAAGCTCACCCAATCGACGAACTCTTGAAACTTTACGTTCGTATCAACGCTGAAGCTGAGACACAACCAGAACTTGATGAAGAAGCTCGCGAATGGTTCCGTAAATTGGAAGTAGGCGACGAAGAAGCTATCTCACTATGGCAATGGTTCCGTGACGAAAGTCTTGTTGAATTTAACCGCCTTTACAATGAACTTAGTGTTTCATTTGATAGCTTTAACGGTGAAGCTTTCTACAACGATAAAATGGATGAAGTTGTCGATATCTTGACTGAAAAAGGTCTTCTTGAAGAATCTCAAGGTGCTCAAGTTGTTAACCTTGAAAAATACGGTATCGAACATCCAGCATTGATTAAAAAATCTGACGGTGCAACACTTTACATCACACGTGACCTGGCTGCCGCTCTTTACCGCAAACGTACTTATGACTTTGCCAAAGCCATCTACGTCGTTGGTAACGAACAATCAGCTCACTTCAAACAATTGAAAGCCGTTCTTAACGAAATGGACTTCAAATGGAATGAAGATATCACTCACGTACCATTTGGTCTTGTTACTAAAGAAGGTAAAAAACTTTCAACTCGCAAAGGTAACGTTATCCTTCTTGAACCGACAATCGCTGAAGCTGTTAAACGTGCTGAAGATCAAATCAACGCTAAAAACCCTAACCTTGCTGATAAAGAAGCTGTTGCTCATGCTGTCGGTGTCGGCGCTATCAAGTTCTACGATTTGAAAACAGACCGCTTGAACGGTTATGACTTCGACCTTGACGCTATGGTGTCATTTGAAGGTGAAACTGGACCTTACGTTCAATATGCTCACGCTCGTATCCAATCAATCCTTCGTAAAGCTGAGTTTACACCATCTGTAAACGACGTTTACAGCCTTGATGATGCTGAAAGCTGGGAAATTGTGAAACTTATCCAAGACTTCCCACGCATTATCAAACGTTCAGCTGATAACTTTGAACCATCAATCATTGCGAAATTCGCTATCAGCCTTGCACAAAGCTTCAACAAATACTACGCACACACACGTATCCTTGACGAAAGCCCTGAACGTGATAGCCGTCTAGCACTAAGCTACGCAACTGCTACAGTTCTTAAAGAAGCCCTTCGTCTCCTTGGCGTTGAAGCTCCTAATGAAATGTAATCATTTCTGACAATCATAGTCAAAAAGACCGTTTTAACGGTCTTTTATTATGCTTTCTTCTGGTCATTTAACCAATCAAAGATATTGTGATAGGTTTTCCCTGAGACTTTAGCTATGCTTATGCCGCCTTTTCCCTTATTACTTGGAGAAAAGTCTGATAAATCTTTCGCACTTTTGATAGCAGAAATATCCTGCACCCCTGACACTTGATCTTTAAAGAAATAAATCCAAGATAAATGCCCAAGGTAAGAGACACCTTGCATGTCTCTTCCCTCGACACTTTCAAAGTATGAAAACCACTTGTTCTCAGCTCCGCTATCTAGCAAATTCTTATAAATAGGCAATGAATAATCCTTTGGATTAACAATCGTGTCGTTGGCTGCGTGGATAAACCACATCGGTATCTCTTTTAGCGCTAGTATTTTTTCCTCATCAAAATAAAGGGCATCGTTACGAATGAAGCTATTAGAAAAAGGTGAGATAGCGTATGAACCGTCAGTATTTCTCTCATATTGATAATAAGAATAGGCTGCCGCTTGAGGACTAGAGCCGCAAAATAACCAGGATTTGAAATAGCAAGATTAATCGTCATGTAGCCGCCATTTGAACAACCTGCTAGGTAAATGCGCTTGGTATCCACAGCTGGCGTGCTCGCAACATAATTTTGATAGTATCCATCAAAATCTCTGTGTAACGCGAATTACCAGCGCCCGCACCATTGGTCCCATCGCCCTCATCCATCCAATATGTTGGCGATTGAACCGCTAAAACATAAACTCCTTTTTGATCATTTGTTGAAAAATGTGATTGAATCTCAGGTCTTGCAAGAGCTACTACTTCATTTCCAAGAAGGGTAATATCCGTGTCTACCCCGCCTTCACCTTGACCATGAAGCCAGATAAGTAAAGGAAAACTCTCTCCCGATTTTAAGGGTTTAGGTTCGTAAGCCACATAGTGAAGGGTGAGTTTTTCATTTTCTTTCGTCAATGGATTAAGATAAGTGCCAGAATAAAAGCCACGCTTATTAAAGTTATCAGTATCCGGCGATAGACGGTTATGGATAATATCAAAAGTTCCAGATAGTTCAGCCACTTCACCACCAAAAAATACTTCTAATCCCTTTATAGTAACTGGATAATCTTCTACCCAAGTGTTGTGCAAAGTTTCTAGATTGTAATAAAATGGACAAGCTACAGCAGTATTTTTTTGACTATCAAAAGTAACAGGCATTTGGATAACTAGATACTCACTGGCACTGCTAACTTCTTGTCCCTTGTCATCTGACAAGTATACTCGACTAATCTGACGATCCTTACCTGCAGTCCCGACTAGGAGCTTATCAGCGATAACTCCTGACACTTTATGCGTTAACTGTACCAAAAATTTTGGAACACCTGGTCCACATTCATAACCTTTAATAATCATGGAAACTTTAGCAATTGTGACATTAATTCTTTTAACCATCTCAAATCACTCCTATACACTGTAATCGTTTTCCTTTAGTTTATGAATTTTCCGCATTTATGTCAATCAAAAAGACGGGTGAAACCACCTCGCCTTTTTGACTATTTATCGTAGTTCTTTCGTCTGATTTTAAAGTCAGAGGAAACAACTTCGTCAACATCTATAATGGAAATAAAAGCATCTGGGTCCAGATCAGCCATGATAACTTTGACATCACGAACTTCACCTGGATTCAAAACAACGTACAAGATATTTTTTTCATTCCCTGAGTAAGCCCCCTGTCCATTTAGATAAGTGACCCCACGGTTAATACCATTTAAAATAGCATCCGCAGCTTCTTGCGATTTTTGGGTAATGATAATCATTCCGCGTACTGTATAACCACCATTTTGCACAATTGTTAGCACTTGACTGTACACAAAACTTGCTACCAAAGTGTAAAGCATGTGTTGCAAATCAATGTAAACAAGTGACGCTGTCAATACAAGAGCATCCACAAATAGAAGCGTTTGACCTAATTTAAAGCCAAATTTTTCCTCAATCACGCGTCCAATGATATCTGTACCACCTGTTGTTGCACTATATCGGAAAACCAGTCCACTACCTGCACCAGCAAATAAACCAGCAACAACAGCAACCAACATCATGTCATTTTGCAGAACAATTTTCACTGGTACTTGTTGCCAAAACCAGATAAAGAAGGAAAGTAAAACTGTCCCATAAATGGTCAAGGCTAATGATTTTCGCCCCAAAACTCGAGCTCCCATGATAAACAAAGGAATATTTAAAATGAGAGAAGTATAAGCTGGGTCAATTTTATAAAGCGCATGGATAATCAAGGTTACCCCTGCAACGCCACCTTCAGCAAGAGCGTTTGCCATATTAAATTTAACAAAACCAAAGGTATACATTGCTACACCAAGAGCAATCAACAATAGGCTTCGTACTTGTCTAAGCTTTTGAGCCATATTACACTCCTCCTAAAACTGATTATTGGAAATTAATCAAAAGGTTAGTCATCGACAAAACGTCCAATAATATGAACATTTTCAGCAACCGAAACAAAGGCCTTAGGATCTGTTTTCCTCATCAAATATCTGAAATCATTGTACTCTTCACGAGTAATAATAGCTAGCAGAATTGCTTTCTTTTCATGATTGTAAGTTCCCTCAGCATTATTTATCTGTGTCACACCGCGATGAAGTTTAGTGTGAATCATAGCGATAACTTTTTCTGGGCAGCTGGTTACAATCATTGCCTGCATTTTCTTTTGTTTTGTGAAAATCGCATTCGTCACACGACTTGAGACGAAAATAGTCACCATTGAGTAAAGAGCATACTGCCAACCAAATAGGATGCCCGCAAAAATCATGATAACGCCATTTACCATGAGGGCGATACTTCCGACATCACGTCCCGTTTTTTTACGAATGGTCAAGCTGACAATGTCAGTACCACCACTGGAAATACGTGATTTCAAACTAAATCCAACCCCAGTACCCATAACCAAACCACCAAAAATAGCATTGACAAGTGGATCAGTTGTTAGCGTAATCTCTGGAACAATTTGGATGAAGAATGAACTCATGGAAACTGTAATCAGGGTAAAAACGGTAAATTTATGGCCAATTTATACCAACCAAGATTAATAGCGGCAAGTTAATGGCATAAAAAACGATAGAAATCGGCAATCTAAAGCCAATCAAACGCTCGCTAATCGCTGACAAAACCTGTGCCAAACCTGTTGCACCACTTGAATAGACGTGTCCTGGTTGGAAGAAGAAGTTTACCGCGATAGCTGAAAGCAAACCATAAAAAAGAGAAGCGGAAATTTTTTCCGCGTACTTCTCTCTTGAAATGCTTTGCATCGTTTTTAAGAGGCCATATTTCTTAGCCCGACGGCTAACGATATACTTTGTTTTCTTTTTTAAGGATGCTTTTTTAATCATTAGTTTTAGTTGCTAAAGCCAATTCTTCTAATTGTTTGTCTGAAACAAGGCTAGGTGCTTGTGTCATTGGGTCAGTTGCTTTGTTATTTTTAGGGAAGGCAATAACTTCACGAATGTTGTCTTCACCAGCAAGAAGCATAACGAAACGGTCAAGACCGATAGCAAGTCCACCATGTGGTGGGAATCCGTAATTCATAGCTTCTAGCAAGAAACCAAATTGGTCAGCTGCTTCTTCAGCTGTAAAGCCAAGAGCTTTGAACATACGTTCTTGCAATTCACGTTGGTTGATACGTAGGCTACCACCACCGAGTTCATAACCGTTAAGAACGATATCGTATGCAATGGCACGAACTTTAGCAAGGTCACCTTCTAATTCGTGAGCTGATTCTTCAGTTGGCAATGTGAATGGGTGGTGAGCAGACATATAACGTCCTTCTTCTTCAGACCATTCAAACATTGGCCAATCAACAACCCAAAGGAAGTTGAATTTAGAATTATCAACCATATCAAGTTCTTTAGCGATACGTGTACGAAGTGCACCAAGTGTGTTGTTAGCAACTTCAAGTGTATCAGCAACGAAAAGTACCAAATCATTGTCTTCAAGTTGTAAACTTGCTGTCAACTTATCTTCAATACTTGTCAAGAATTTGGCAACAGGTCCGTTAAGAGAACCATCAGTAAATTTAACCCAAGCAAGACCTTTGGCACCAAATTGTTTTGCGAATTCTGTTAATTTATCAATGCTTTTACGTGAGTATTTATCTGCATTACCTTTAACAACGATTGCTTTTACGACTGGAGCTTGTGAGAAGACTTTGAAGTCAACATTCTTGACAAGGTCTGTCAAGTCTTGTAAAAGCATTTCAAAACGTGTATCAGGTTTATCTGAACCGTAGTTGTTCATTGCATCATCATAAGACATACGTGGGAATGGCAATGTAACATCGATTCCTTTAGTATCTTTCATGACTTTAGCAATCATTCCTTCAGTGATATCTTGGATATCTTTATCTGACAAGAATGATGTTTCCATATCGACCTGTGTAAATTCAGGTTGACGGTCACCACGCAAGTCTTCGTCACGGAAACATTTAACGATTTGATAGTAGCGGTCAAGACCAGCGTTCATCAACAATTGTTTTGTGATTTGTGGACTTTGTGGTAAAGCGTAAAAATGACCTTGGTTCACACGGCTTGGTACCAAGTAGTCACGCGCGCCTTCTGGAGTAGATTTTGTCAATATTGGTGTTTCAACATCGATAAACTCTAAACCATCCAAGTAGTTACGGATTGAGTGAGTTACTTTGGCACGCAATTTGAAGTTGTTAAGCATTTTTGGACGACGAAGATCCAAGTAACGGTAACGAAGACGGTTATCATCGCTAACTTCCACATCATCTTTGATTTCAAATGGTGTTGTTTTAGCGGTGTTCAAAACTGTCAATGCTGATACTTTCAATTCAACAGCACCAGTTGGCAAGTTAGTGTTTTCTTGTTCACGTTGTGCAACGACACCAGTTACTTCGATAACGAATTCGTTACGAAGACTTTCTGCAGTTGCCATAACATCACTTGAAACTTTCTCCGGGTTGATGACTAATTGCATGATACCTTCGCGGTCACGAAGATCGATGAAAATAAGTCCCCCTAGTCACGACGACGTCCGACCCAACCTTTTAGAGTAATTTCTTGGCCAATGTGTTCGCTGCGAACACGACCAGCATACATTGTACGTTTCATTTGATATGATTCTCCGTTTTAAATTTATTCATTCCCATCTATTATAGCAAAAGCAAAGAAAAACCCACCCATGTGGGGAGTTTTTCAAATTCTTTTCTCATTAAGCCTTTTCATTAACAAAGAGCTCATAACTTTTTGCAAAGATTGCTTTTTTAGCTTAATTTAGCAAGGATTTCTGCAAAGTTTGTTTCGATATCTGCAAAGCTGACTGAAACTTCTTCACGTGTTTTATTATTTTTAACAGTGGCTTGACCTGCTTCAATTTCGCTTTCACCTAATGTGATGACTGTTTTAGCATTGAAAGCGTCAGCTGATTTGAATTGTGCTTTAATCTTGCGTCCAAGGTAATCACGTTCAGCTGAGAAGCCTTGGTTACGGATAGCTTGTACCAATTCCAAAGCTTTAATGTTAGCACCTTGTCCCAAGACAGCAATATAAGCATCCATTTCTTTTTCAACTGGTAATTCAATACCTTGTTTGTCCAAGATAAGAAGCAAACGTTCAAAACCAAGTCCAAAACCAAATCCTGGTGTTTCTGGTCCGTCAAAGTATTCAACAAGGCTATCGTAGCGACCACCTGCACAGATTGTCAACTCAGATTTATCAACAGCTGTGATGAATTCAAAGATAGTGTGGTTGTAGTAGTCAAGTCCACGAACCATATTAGTATCAATCACATATGGGATGTTAAGTGTTTCAAGCATTTCACGCACGGCATCAAAGTGAGCTTGACTTTCTTCATCAAGGTAATCAAGGATTGATGGTGCATTTTCAACAGCTACTTTATCTTCTTTTTCTTTTGAGTCAAGAACACGAAGTGGGTTTTCATCCAAACGACGTTGGCTATCTGCTGACAATTTGTCACGCATTGGTGTCAAATAATCAATCAAAGCTTGACGGTAAGCAGCACGGCTAGCAGCACTTCCTAGAGTATTCAAGTGAAGTGTGACATCTTTAATGCCCAATGTTTGGAACAATTGGTAAGCCATAGCGATTGTTTCAACGTCTGTAGCTGGATTTGCTGAACCAAAGCACTCAACACCGACTTGGTGGAATTCACGTAAACGACCAGCTTGTGGACGTTCGTAACGAAACATTGAGCCAATGTAGTACATTTTAACTGGTTTTTGAACTTCTGGTGCAAATAATTTATTTTCCACAAAAGAACGAACCACTGGCGCTGTTCCTTCTGGGCGCAAAGTGATATGGCGGTCACCTTTATCATGGAAATCATACATTTCTTTTGTTACGATATCAGTTGTATCACCGACTGAACGACTGATAACTTCGTAATGTTCGAACATTGGTGTACGAATTTCACTATAGTTGTATTTTTTGAAGGTTTCACGTGCAACAGCTTCGACATATTGCCATTTAGCGCTTTCGCTAGGTAAAATATCTTGTGTTCCTTTAGGTTTTTGTAATTTCATAAATAAGATATACCGGCACCAAATTTTTGCAAATTCAGCCATTAATTCCTTTCTACTATTGTAGCTATTCAATCACTCTTTATTTTATCATAAAAAAGGCAGCTAAAGAAGAAGGGACTATTTATTTTTCGTATTTTATGAAACCCAAACTCACCTGAAAACGTTAAATTGCCAACTTTTTCAATTTTGTCAAGTAACTTTACTTTACAAAAAAGATATGTTATTATGTTAAAGTTGATTCAAAATCAAGAACAAATTAAAAATATTATCGGAGGAAATAAAACATGGCAGTACCTGCACGTCACACTTCAAAAGCGAAGAAAAACAAACGTCGTACACACTACAAATTGACTGCTCCATCAGTTAAATTTGACGAAACTACTGGAGATTACTCACGTTCTCACCGTGTATCACTTAAAGGATACTACAAAGGACGTAAAATCGCTAAAGCAGCTAAATAATAGAAGGGAGATACCATGCGCGTAAATATTACACTTGAACACAAAGAATCTGGTGAACGCTTGTACCTTACTTCAAAAAACAAACGTAACACTCCAGACCGTCTTCAATTGAAAAAATACTCACCAAAATTGCGTAAACACGTAATCTTTACTGAAGTTAAATAAGGATTCAATACGATTCAATACGAATCAATACAAAAGAAAAACGCTGATTTTAAGCGTTTTTTTCTTTATTCAGAATGCGATATATTGCACTGTATTTCAATTCAAACTCTACCTTTTTTCTTAATTGATTTTTGTTCATACTGAGCTAAGTCAACTTAACCATGATTAAATAATAACATTATATCTTGTCTAATACTTTTCCTGTAATTAATATACTCGGTTAATGTCATAATTGACAAATTTCCAGATTTATCTTCAACAATATACAAATCATTTAGATATTCATTGCTATTGTTATCGAGAATACTTTCTGCTTCGATAATTTTTTCTATAGAGTCTTGGGGTCCATAGTCAGAAATATCGCATGACACTTCTAAATATATTGTTCCTTTACCAGTATTAGATTTAATGGTCAGTTTAGCATCAAGTATAACTACATTCTTTTTTTTATTTTAGAAATAATCTTAATAATAATATCTTTCAAAATATCTACACATAGAGCTATTTCAAGTTCATTTAAAAAGTCATTATTAACCAATATCTCGATAAAAGAATAGAACGAAGCATGAATCTGATTACCCCTAAGGAAAGCAACTTCAATATCATCACTTTTTGATCGTTCTTGAATTTCTAACTGCTCGTCATCTGTAAAAAGATCTGGAGCTTTAATTAGTATTTCCTTTGTTATAAATACCCTTCCTTAGATTAATTAAATAGAACTAATGTCTAATTATCAATATCAATACTCTATTCTTTCATGCCTGAAAACACTTCGATATGGTTCCCTAGTATTTTTATATCTACTGGAAGATTATCCGACTTATCTCCATCAACATCTGACTCTAACTTAACCTCTGAAGAAATCCTAATATTACGCGCTTTGATATATTCGATATTATCGTTACCTACTAGATCTCCTTTTAACAAATCTGGGATAGTCGATAGTTTAGAAATAATAGTTGCATCTTTTAAAATCAAGATATTTCCATATCCATCTGTATTTTCATCAAATAGTTTTTTGTCTGCATAGTAATTAGATAGAAGAACTAAGACCTGACTAGCTTCACCTTCATAATTGCCATTTTCGCTTTCAATACGAACATTAAATACATCGTCTTCCACAACGGACTTCATCGTATTGATTGCATATGCAAAGATACCGTACTTTGTTTTATCTTCAATATTAACGTTATGAATAGCTTCTGGTAAAGATCCAACACTAAAAATATAGCCAAAATAATTTTGATTAGCTTTTCCAATATCAATGGTTTTCGTAAAATTGAAATCAAGTTCTTCTATCGCTTGATCAATACTTTGGTTGATCTCTAAAAGCTTTGTGATTAGATTACCAGTTCCACCAGGAATAATACCAAGTTTTGGAATGTGATTTTTTTCAGCAATCCCTGAAATAACCTCATTTACAGTACCGTCTCCACCAAAAACAATTACTGCATCATATTTTTCTTTAGAGGCCCTTTCAGCAAATTGAGTTGCATCTTTAGCTTTTTGCGTAATCTTAGTTTCAACATAATCAAAGTACTTTTTAGCCTTATTCTCCAGGCTCTCTTTATAATCTAATGCTGTTTCTCCTCCAGAAGTTGGATTAATAATTATCATTACTTTTTTCATTGATATTTTCTCCTATGGACTACTAGTGACAATACTTTTCAACGGTTTCTTATGCTTATCAAATTAATATCTCACATTACTTGTTGTTATTTGAGGATTCTTTATACTTATCCTTTTCTATTTGTTGAAGATCATCATCATTTTTATATTGAATAATGTAGTCGACTAATTCTTTTTCAGTTAATCTATCATTTGTTAATTGTGAAACCTGAATCGAGATATTTTTCAAACCATATTCATTTTGTTTGTTAATGATACTTTGTAACTCAGATTCTGAAAGATACTTACCTGAAATGGTTAGCTTTAGTGTATTGTTTTCTTTACTATATTTCTTTTTCAAAATAGTATGGTTTTCAAATTGATCAGATAGATAATTATTGATAGACTCATTGATTAGCGTATCTCTAACTAAGGTAGTTGCAGAAGCTAAACTTGGAATAATAAGAACAAGCGAGACTAAAATTAATATTTTTCGCATTTTAGAGGCTTCACGATTATGTTTAAAATAAGGATTTTTAATCATCATCACATTAGTGCCAATATATGTAGCAATCATAATAAAACTGCAGTTAATGGAGAACAAATATGACGCCCCTATCATATACTCAAGATTTCCTGTGGCAATAGAATACCCCACGGTACAAACGGGTGGCATAAGAGCAGTTGCAATGGCGACACCAGGAACAATATTATTAGCTTCTTTCTTTCGTGCTCCAATAATGCCGGCTAATCCACCGACGAATGCGATTACAACGTCCCAAATTGTGGGCGAAGTTCTAGCAATAATTTCCGTACTTGCGTAAGAAATGGGCGAAAGTAAAAAATAAAGTGTAGAGGCTAAAAGGCTTACTGCAACTTGAATAAAAAGAACTTTAAACGATTTTTTGAGAAGTTTTGTATCTAATATGCTAACGCAAAACCTACTCCAAGGATAGGTGTCATCAATGGAGAAATCAACATTGCCCCTATGATTGTTGGAATAGAATTCATATTCAAACCAATAGATGCAATCAACATCGCACACAATAAAGTGGTTAAGTCACTTTTTGATAATTCTAAATCCTCATAGATTTTTTCCCTAAATTCAATTAAAGAATAAAGTTTATCATCCTTCAAAATTTTTTCCATAACAGTACTCCATCTTTGTTAGTATAGTCACTTTTTAAGAAGTTAATCGGTATCGTTTGATCTCTTTTGTAAGGAAAGGATTTCCTGAAGAAATAACTTTTTAGCTTCATCCTCTGATGATGTTTCGAAATCGTCAATCATTATTTTTGCAACTTCTTTACGAGAGCTTGTTCCATATTCTTCTTTCAATTCATAATCAATTCTCTCCTCAAAATTGGTATAAGGACATTGACCAAGTAGTGCATTGATACGTTGATCAAATTCATAATCAATCCACCACTTCTCAAACAATTCTTTGAAAGCTTGCAAATCTGGTTCAGAATCCCATAGGCTAATGCATCCATGAAACCAATTTTATATCCATTAATTTCTGAGCATAAACCAACGACCTCATCCTTATTAATTTTGGCCAATTCCTAACGCATTTCAAGCAAATTCTTGTCTGCAAAGAGTCGTTCAAAACCCTCAAGCTGTTTACTAAATTCGTCTAATTTAGTGTAATCCTGACGATTCAATGTTTCTCTAATATCCATAATAATCTCCTTTTTGAATTTTAAACTACTACTGGAAATAACACAGTATCCTGTGTATGATTTAGGCTTTTTATTGGATGATACTTCATAAAGAAAAAGTATGTAAGTGTTTATATATTTCAATTATACATCTTATTTCCACTTTCGTCACTCTCACTTCTTAGGGAGTTTTTTTAACGTTTTAATTGACTAAAAATCTTATGGATATACCAACATAATCAAATGTTTTATTAATGAATCATTCAATTATCAGAATGGTCTGATAATAATAACTATATATTTAGAGTATTTACAAAACTGTTCAAAAAACTATAAGAATCATAACATAAAATACTTGTAAATCTATGCAATCATTTGCAAAAGCGATTGATGATTTTTATTCTATTTTTTTGTAAACGAAAACATTTTAATTGACTTATCATTTTGATTAACTTATACTGTTAATAACAGGTATATACTAACATTAATCTTATGATTGTTAAGATTAATATAAAAAATGTTTTAGCTAAAATGTAACTCTTTAGATTGTTTGGTTTCTCAAACAATCTAACTTTCCTCAACTTAGAAAGGGGGACATTATGCTTTGGTCTATTATCGTAGGAGGCTTTATCGGTCTTATTACAGGTGGTATCACTAAAAAGGGAGGCTCCATGGGAATAATCGCTAATATCTTTGCAGGTTTAGTCGGTTCATTTGTTGGACAATCACTTTTCGGTGCATGGGGACCTAGTCTAGCTGGAATGGCATTAATTCCATCAATCTTAGGAGCAGTCATTGTTGTTGCAGTAGTATCATTTTTCCTAGGGAAAAGAATGAACTTGAATCATTTTGACAGGAATAGATTAAAGTTCAAATTCTGTTGATGAAAGGATTCGATATGTCAAAAACCAAAAAAATACTTTACCTTATTTTATGTATTTTAATCTTGACAATTTTGATTCCTATTTTGCTAGATTATCATAAAGTCAGTGGCTTAGGACTTCATTTAGTTGATTGGAAACAAATTTCCTTTTTAGACTTTTATCTTTCAAGATATGTTTTCTGGGGTACTTTAGTACTTTCAGCTGTAGTGTTGTTTCTAATGCTTGTTACACTCTTTTATCCTAAACAATATTTAGAGATTCAATTACCTGATGTTGATGGTGAACTCAAATTAAAAAATTCAGCTATTGAAGGATTTGTGCGTTGTGTGGTTGCTAATCACAATTTTATAAAGGATCCTACCATTAAGGTAAACAGTCGTAAGAATAAATGTTTAGTTCACGTAGAAGGACAAATGCTTCCATCGGACAACATTATTAAACGAACTCAAATAATTAAAGATGAGATTGCTAATGGATTGACACAGTTTTTTGGAATGAATCATCGTGTAAAACTGTATATTTCTGTAAAAGAATACAAGCCAAAACCACCACGTAAAAAAACTGTTAGTCGTGTAAAGTAAGGAAGTAAAAAATGGAATGGTTAAAAAAATACCGATATCCATTTCTTTCCGGATTGGCAGGTGTTATCTTAGCTTGCTTCATCCTATCCTATGGTTTTTTTAAGACTCTATTTGTCTTGATTTGCGCCACTCTAGGAGTTGGAATTGGATATTATATTCAACAAAAACAATTATTTAAATAGTAAAGGAGATTCATATGTCAAAAGTAGAAAAAAAAGTAGAAGAAATAAAAGGTGAATTGAACCTACGAAGATAAAGTCATTCAAAAAATTATTGGCCTTTCTTTAGAAAATGTTCCAGGTTTGCTGGCTATTGATGGAGGCTTTTTCTCAAACCTAAGTGAAAAACTTGTCAATACTGATAACGTTGCAAGCGGAGTCAATGTGGAAGTCGGTAAAGAGCAAGTTGCTGTTGATTTGAACGTAATTGTTGAATATCAAAAGAATGTTCCTGAACTATACAAGAAAATCAAAGAGGTTGTTGTTTCAGAAATTTCTAAGATGACTGATTTGGAAGTAGTTGAAGTTAATGTAGATGTTGTTGATATCAAGACTAAAGAGCAACATGAAGCAGACTCAGTAAGCCTACAAGACCGAGTAACTGGCGTTGTTGAATCAACAAGTGAATTTACTTCTGATAAGTTTGAAAGCGCAAAACAGGGATTGAGTGATGGCTTCTCAGCTGCAAAGGAAAAAGTTAGTGAAGGTGTTGGAACTGTCTCTGAAGCGACAGCTAAAGCAGAACCAAGAGTTCACTAAATTCTTTTATGCCTAAAAATTTAAATGAATTGTTTAAAAACGTTCATTTTCAATAATCTGATTTTCCAATGGAGGATAACACTATGTCAGTAGAAGAAAAATTTAATCAAGCTAAAGGTACTATTAAAGAAGGTGTCGGAAAAGTAACTGATGATAAAAAAACTGAAAAAGAAGGAGCTGCTGAAAAAGTAGTTTCAAAAGTTAAAGAAGTTGCCGAAGATGCCAAAGAGGCTGTTGAAGGGGGTATTGAAGGCGTTAAAAATATGGTTAAAAAGGACGATAAATAATTCTAAAATCGATTGATTTTTCACTTAAAACATGGAAATTACTCTACAAGAAATTTAAGGTTGTTTTACTCCTAACTACTCACTTTTAAAACAACACCGAAAACTATGACAAATCCCTAACATTACAATATTATTCAGGTGAAAAATCAGCTTTCTTTAGTTTAATTTGAGATGTACTGACCCCCAAAAGTTGGACACTTAATTATGATAAGGATTTAGTTCTGTATTGCACAGGACTGAGTCCTTTTAATTTTGCCTTGATACGTTTATTGTTGTAATAAAAAATATAATCTGTAATGGCTTGTTCCAGCTTGTCAAGCGACTTAAGAGTCTTTTCATAACCGTTAAACATCTCAGATTTTAAGATGCCAAAGAAAGACTCTATTATCCCATTATCTGGGCTATTCTCTTTCCTAGACATGGACGGACGGATTCCCTTGGATGCCAAAAAATCATGATAAGACTGGTGTTGATATTGCCACACTTGATCGCTATGAAGAATAGTCCATCTGTAAGAGTCAGCTGGAAAGGCTTTTTTAAGCATGGTTTGGACCTGTTTTAAATCAGGTGAGCGTGATAAGGTAAAGTCAATAATCTCACTATTGTAGCCATCAAGAATAGGAGATAAGTAGAGCTTCTCCTTAATGTTTGGTAGAGCGAATTCAGTGACATCTGTATAACATTTCTCATAAGGCTTAGTCTCTTCAAACTGAAGTTGAACCAGTTTATCAGCTCTTTCCCAAATCTCTCCCTTGTAAGACGAGTATTTACGCTTACAACGAGTACGAGCAGCGAGTCCCATGACTGTCATTAACCGTTGAACCTTCTTATGGTTGATAACAAATCCACGATTTCTTAGTTCTAAATGAATACGACGGTAACCATAGTTACCCTTATAGTCAACGTAAATGATTTGAATCATCTCTTTGACTTTCTCATCTTTATTGGCTCTATTAAACCATTTCAACTGATAATACTTGGTAGAGCGAGCTAGCTTAGCAGTTTTCAGTAAGAGGTCTAATCGAAATCCTCCTGAGACCAGTTCTCTAACTGTCTCCGCCTTTTGCGCTGTAAGGCTTCGTCCCTCAAGCGTAATTCTCTCAACTTTTTTAGATAAGCATTCTCCGTTCTAAGACGTTCATTCTCTTCAAAACACGCTCTAGTTCAGTCATCTCTTCCCATTTTTCTTGGGTTTACGTCCCATCTTACTTGGTCTCCCTCTTGTTTTCTCAACAATAATATACTTGCTTTTCTTGTATTATGCTATCCAATTTGTGAGTATAGACTGGTGGGGAAGAGCAT
>ENA-OQIG01000159-OQIG01000159.1-human-gut-metagenome-genome-assembly--contig:-NODE-159-length-38139-cov-2.778886_pt1 | contig 38139 bp, 39 predicted proteins | sample MGYA00242576_ERZ504741 | MGnify/ENA primary metagenome ERZ504741 (study PRJEB26092, sample SAMD00036436) | human gut metagenome | host: Homo sapiens | study: EMG produced TPA metagenomics assembly of... | reverse complement strand
TTCAGCGCCTTTTTATCATCCCCTTCTCGCCAGCGTCGCCCCATCGGCAAAATACGCTTAATCCCCGCAAGAATAGACTCCGCAACTTCCTGCTGGAAAGTCGCCGTTTTCAGTTTACGCTCTTCCTCAACGTTACTGATAAACGCCGTTTCGACCAGAATGGAGGGAATATCTGGTGCCTTTAGTACGGCAAACCCGGCCTGTTCAACTTGATTTTTATGCAGCTTGTTGATTTTACCGAGCTTATTCAGTACCGCTTTACCAAACTTCAGGCTGTCGGCAATGGTCAGCGACTGTACCATATCGAACATGGTGTGGTCGACATAGCGGTCACCGCTTTTGCTCACGCCACCAATCAAGTCCGAGGCGTTCTGGGTTTGTGCCAGATATTTTGCCGCAGTACTGGTTGCACCTTTGGTTGAGAGCGCAAACACAGAGGAACCGCTCGGCTGACGACTGGTAAAGGCGTCGGCATGGATAGAGACAAACAGGTCAGCACGCTGTTTCTGGGCTTTTGCTACGCGCACTTGCAATGGAATGAAGATGTCTTCATTGCGCGTCATGTACACCTTCATATTGCCCTCTTTCTCGATCAGAGAGCGCAGACGGCGAGCTATTTGCAATACCACGTCTTTTTCGCGCGTTTTGTATTTCCCCACCGCACCGGAGTCTTCGCCGCCGTGGCCAGGTCAAGCATAATAACAATAGGACGATCGCGCCCTGCTTTACCCGGTTGTGGACCACTTTGTGCTGGCGGCACCTGCTTTTCGAGGTCGCCTTTGTTGTAATCCTCCAGCAGCGCCAGCAGCGGGTCCTGCATATCCTGTGCATTGGCCGGATAGAGGTCCATCACCAGACGCTCTTTAAACCCGGCGACCGGCGCAAGGGCAAACAGCTGCGGTTTTACGTTTTGCTTTAATTCAAAAACCATCCGTACGGTCTGCGGGTCAAATTGCCCGACGCGCGCCGACTTGATGAACGGGTCGTCTGCACGAATTTGTGCCGCCATCCCCTTGAGTACCGAGTTCAGGTTTACATCTTCGATATCCACCACCACGCGTTCCGGGTTACTCAACGCGAACTGCTTATATTTCAGCTGACGATTTGATTCTACCGTCACACGGGTGTAGCTGGACGCAGGCCAGACGCGCACCGCCACGACCTGGCTGACCGCAGCCAGACTGACCTGACTTACGCTCAATAGCCACATGGCACCCGCGCCTTGCAGTAAACGACGACGGCTGATTGCAGTGTTGGATCCTGACATGCCTCTCCCGAGCAAAAGAAATCTAAGCTGTGTAACAAGTAAACGACTAATTTGACCGGAAACTTTAGCGAAAGACGCATAATCTGTCATCTAATAAACGGTAAACATTCTTTTTATATTCACGGCATTACTGATAAAAAAGTCGCTCTCGCATAAAATTTACACTTGCACCCTGCGAAAAAACAGAATAAAAATACACTAATTTCGAATAATCATGCAGAGGGGTGTGCCGTGGTAAAGGAACGTAAAACCGAGCTGGTCGAGGGATTCCGCCATTCGGTTCCCTATATCAATACCCACCGGGGAAAAACGTTTGTCATCATGCTCGGCGGTGAAGCCATTGAGCATGAGAATTTCTCCAGTATCGTTAATGATATCGGGTTGTTGCACAGCCTCGGCATCCGTCTGGTGGTGGTCTATGGCGCACGTCCGCAGATCGACGCAAATCTGGCCGCGCATCACCACGAACCGCTGTATCACAAGAATATACGTGTGACCGACGCCAAAACACTGGAACTGGTGAAGCAGGCTGCGGGAACATTGCAACTGGACATCACTGCTCGCCTGTCGATGAGTCTCAATAACACGCCGCTACAGGGCGCGCATATCAACGTCGTCAGTGGCAATTTTATTATTGCCCAGCCGCTGGGCGTCGATGACGGCGTGGATTACTGCCATAGCGGGCGTATCCGGCGGATTGATGAAGACGCGATCCATCGTCAACTGGACAGCGGTGCAATAGTGCTAATGGGGCCGGTCGCTGTTTCAGTCACTGGCGAGAGCTTTAATCTGACCTCGGAAGAGATTGCCACTCAACTGGCCATCAAACTGAAAGCTGAAAAGATGATTGGTTTTTGCTCTTCCCAGGGCGTCACTAATGACGACGGTGATATTGTCTCCGAACTTTTCCCTAACGAAGCGCAAGCACGGTAGAAGCCCAGGAAGAGAAAGGCGATTACAACTCCGGTACGGTGCGCTTTTTGCGTGGCGCAGTGAAAGCCTGCCGCAGCGGCGTGCGTCGCTGTCATTTAATCAGTTATCAGGAAGATGGCGCGCTGTTGCAAGAGTTGTTCTCACGCGACGGTATCGGTACGCAGATTGTGATGGAAAGCGCCGAGCAGATTCGTCGCGCAACAATCAACGATATTGGCGGTATTCTGGAGTTGATTCGCCCGCTGGAGCAGCAAGGTATTCTGGTACGCCGTTCTCGCGAGCAGCTGGAGATGGAAATCGATAAATTCACCATTATTCAGCGCGATAACACGACTATTGCCTGCGCCGCGCTCTATCCGTTCCCGGAAGAGAAGATTGGGGAAATGGCCTGTGTGGCAGTTCACCCGGATTACCGCAGCTCATCACGGGGTGAAGTTCTGCTGGAACGCATTGCCGCTCAGGCGAAGCAGAGCGGCTTAAGCAAATTGTTTGTGCTGACCACGCGCAGTATTCACTGGTTCCAGGAACGTGGATTTACCCCGGTGGATATTGATTTATTGCCCGAAAGCAAAAAGCAGTTGTACAACTACCAGCGATAAATCAAAGTGTTGATGGCGGATTTAGGGTAAGCGATGAAAATCGTCGGATGCGACAAGCGTAACACTCGTACGTCGCATCCGGCAATTACGTTTATTCCCGTGAACTAAACAACGCCGCCAGACCACTGCGCCGCTCAGTACGAGTGGCGATTGCCGCACTTAATATGCGCTCATCGGCATACAGCGACAGACGGCGACGCGCGCGGGTCACCGCGGTATAAACCAGCTCTCGCGTTACTACCGGCGTGCGTTGGCTCGGCAAAATCAACGCCGCATGGTCGAACTCCGATCCCTGCGATTTATGTACCGTCATCGCCCACGTAGTTTCGTGCTCTGGCAAGCGACTCGGTTGCACAGACTTAATATTGCCGTCCGGCATCGCAAACCAGACGCGCGTCCCCTGCCCGCGATCCAGCGCAATACCGATATCGCCATTAAACAACCCAAGCGCGCTGTCATTACGGGCAATCATCACCGGTCGACCTTCGTACCAACGAGAGTGCGGATGACGATGAATTTTGCGCTTCTGTTGCATAAACTGCTCAATTCGCTCATTCAGTCCAGCCACGCCAAACGGCCCTTCCCGCAGCGCACAAAAGCTGGTACTCATTGAACGCCTGAATGATTAAATCCGGCTCGGCACGCGCTTGCAGCAGATCCAGATAACGTCCGTAACCCGCAAGAGCTTCCTCAAGCATCGCAATATAATCTTCGCCGCTCTGTAAAAGCCGTTTTTCGATATCAGTAAAATCCAGCTGGAAAACGGTTTTCACTGCCGTTTTATCACCACGGTTGATCGCCGCAGCTAACTGACCAATGCCAGAATCGCTGCCGAAACGATAGCTTTTTTGCAGCAGGCAGAGACTGTCGCGCAAAGATGCCGCTTCTGTGCCAGTTCCTGCCGGAACGTGAGTTCCCGTCAGGCGGCTTAGCTGCCTGGCACGCTCGGCGGTAAAGCCCGCGTTGGCATAAGCGCAGATATCGCCCAGCACAGCCCCAGCCTCAACCGAGGCCAGTTGATCACGATCGCCGAGAAAGATCACTCGCGCATGATCGGGCAAGGCGTCGATCAGTCTCGACATCATAGGCAGATCGATCATTGACGCTTCATCTACCACCAGCACATCAAGATGCAGCGGGTTACCGGCATGATGACGTAAACGCTGGCTACCCGGCTGCGCGCCCAGCAATCGGTGCAAAGTGCTGGCATCTTCCGGAATGCGTTTCTTTTGTTCATCGGTCAGCGGTAACTGTCGCAAAGCCTTGCCGAGAGATTCGGTTAAGCGCGCGGCAGCTTTACCCGTTGGTGCAGCCAGACGGATACGGCAGCGTTCGCCGTCGGCCATTTGAATTAACGCTGCCAGCAACTTCGCTACGGTGGTCGTTTTACCGGTGCCAGGGCCGCCGGAAATCACCGAGATCCGCCGCGTCAGCGCCACTGCCGCCGCAACTTTTTGCCAGTTAATTTCATCGCTTACTGGAAAAAGTTTGTCCAGGGTTTGCGCCAGTAGAGCTTCATCAACCTCAATGGCATGATTCACTTCGTTGAAAAAGCGCGCTACCGTCCGCTCGTTACACCACATGCGATTCAAATAAAGACGATCGCCACAGAGGATCATCGGCGTGGGTTCATCTCCCCGGCTGACCGCTTGTGAAGCCAGCAAGCATTCTTCCCAATTTTGTAGCTCACCGATTTCACTGACACAGGTCGCCAACAGCGGATGCGACGCCTCGTTATTTTCCAGTCGTGAAAGCGGCAAACAGACGTGTCCCTCTCCGGCATCATGACTTAACAGTGCCGCCGCGAGGGTGACGGCAGGATGTTCATCTCCCGCCACGGTCAGGGCAAATTGCACATCCAGCGGGCGTAGCTGTTTGTGCTCCACAGCTTCCAGTAATTGCTTTTGCAATTTCATTACGCCTCCTCCAGGGTCATACCGGCAAACATCTCATCCATCAGGTCAATCAACCCGGCGTTGGGTCGGGTTGTGTAAATCCCCTGTTGCGGATGTTCTTTATCAACACCACGCAGGAACAGATAAATAACGCCGCCAAAGTGGCGCTCATAGTCGTAATCAGCAATGCGATGGCGCAGATAACGATGCAGCGCCAGGGTATAAAGCTGATATTGCAGATCATAGCGGTGTGCCTGCATTGCCGCTGCCATAGCCTGTTGGGTGTAAGCCGAACTGTCTTCACCCAACCAGTTGGATTTATAGTCGAGCAGGTAATAACGCCCTTCGTGGCGGAACACCAGGTCGATAAAGCCTTTTAACATGCCACGTACCTGCATGAACTCCAGCGGCGGGCAGCCAGCGGATAGCGGGTCAAACTGGCGAATTAGTGCATCAAACTGGCTGGCGATGAGCGGTTCACTAATCGGCAGGTAAAACTCCATCTCCACCTGTTTATCGCGGTCGGAAAGCTGATTCAGGCTAACACCCGTTTCATTGAGAGGTGCCTGGAGGACAGCGTGATCCACTCGGTCAACACTGGTTCCCACTGCGATTCAAAGCCGCCGAGTTCCAGTTTTTCCTGTACCCAGTTCGGGTCAACCGGCTGGGTAAAATCGAGGTCTTCAAACAAACTGTGCAAGAATGTCCCTGGTGACGCACCGCGCGGGAACTGATGCGGTGTTAACGTCGGTTCTTCAACGACGCTGACCACGCCTGCGGCATCAACATCCAGCCGTGGCATCAGATCCTGAGCGATACCGTGACCACGCAGCTGCAAACCGGAGTAGCTGGTGACACGCCAGTTATCGCCGGGCAATCGTTGTAGCGTCCTCGCATTCAGTTCTGCAGTTAAAGCATCATTAACCTGCCAGGGCTGTTTATCACCCGTTTGTGCCGTTTGCCAGGCAATATCATCATCGCATAACGCTTCAATACAGGTGCGAAGCCCTGCCGCATCTTGCGGTTCCCCTTTTTGCAGCAACGCCCGAGCGCACTTTGGTGGACGTCGGTGTCACCTTTTTTATCGCCACGACGGCGCACCAGCGGTGCAACGCCGAGACTGCAATGCCAAACCGAACGTGTCAGCGCCACGTAAAGCAAACGCAGATCTTCCGCCAGACGTTCGGCCTCCGCGAGGTCGACGCTTTCTGGCGCAGCATTAAGATCCAGAACTGCCTCAAACGAGTGGCGATCGTGATAAAACGCCTGCTCCTGGACGCGGAAATTGGTGATAAACGGCAGCCAGACCAATGGATATTCCAGCCCTTTCGATTTGTGGATCGTGACAATCTGCACCAGATGTTTATCACTTTCGAGACGCATTTGTTGGCTGGAGGCATTACTGTCTGGCTCGAGGATATGTTGCGATAACCAGCGTACCAGCGCATGTTCACTTTCCAGCTGCGTTCCGGCTTCTTGTAGCAGTTCGCTGATATGCAAGATATCGGTAAGACGCCGCTCACCGCCTGCCGTTGCCAGCAAGTTTTCAGCAATGTTACGCGCCGACATCAGCGCCCGCAGCATCGGCATAACGCCACGTTTGCGCCAGATTTGCCGATAACCATCGAACTCTTCGACTACCACATCCCACGCATGTTCGTCATTGTTCAGCGTTTCGATATCCAGCGCGTTCAGCCCCATCATTGACGTTGCCAGCGCACTACGCAGGGTGTTCTCACGTTCGGGCGTCATCACCGCCTGCAACAACCAAAGCATTTCCTGCGCTTCCAGAGTTTCAAAAACACTGTCGCGGTTCGAAAGGTAAACGGAAGGGATTTCCAGCAACGTTAAGGCATCGCGCACCTGGGCGGCCTCCTGGCGGCTGCGCACCAGCACACTGATGTCCGAAGCACGTACCGGACGTGCATCATCGCCGTTCATCAGCAACGCTTCCCCGCGCTGCCCAGCCTGTAACCAGTCGCGGATTTGCGCAGCACATACCTGCGCCATGGTACTTTGATAGTCGCCAACGCCGCAGCTTTCGCCTTCCATCAGCCACATTTTCATCGCAGGCTGCGTTTCACCTTTAAATACAAAACGTAACGCCTGATTCTTCCCGGCTGATTTCACTGGAATAAACGGTATTTCGCGAAACATGAACGCGTAATCAGTCTGGCTGAAAAGCTTGTTCACACTGTTCACCATTCCTGGTGCGGAACGCCAGTTGATGTCTAAAGTGTAGTGGGCGTGAACTTCGCTACGCGCCTTCATATAAGTGAAGATATCCGCACCCCGGAATGCATATATGGCCTGCTTCGGGTCGCCAATTAGCAACAATGCGGTTTCCGGCTGATGGTACCAGATACGGCGAAAAATTCGGTACTGCTGGGGGTCGGTATCCTGAAATTCATCGATCATTGCCACCGGGAATCGCGTACGGATCGCCGCTGCCAACATCTCACCGCTTTCGCTACGCAGCGCGGAATCGAGCCGACTTAACATGTCATCAAAACCCAATTCGCCACGGCGGCGTTTTTCACGCGCTACTGTTTCGCGGATCTCAGCTAATGCGCGAGTGATCACCAGATCGCGGATCGACAATGGTTCTGCAAGCAGTTGATCGATCGCCTCAAACAGTGGATGTCGCGGGGTTTCCCCCCCGGCTTTCGTGCGATCTTCTAAGAAACGCTGGGAGAATTTTTCCAGCGACTCCGGCAACTGATAACTGTTGGTCTCTTCTTCTGCCCAGGCGCTGATCTTGTCGATCCATTTAGCCTGATTGCTACGGTTAAACTTGCGTCGATCAATACCAGAAGATTCGATCAGCGCATCCAGTTCACCCACTGCGTCGCGCCACTGCTGTTTTACCGTAGCAATACGCGCCACAATTTGCGCGTGGCGGGAAGCCAGCGTTTCATCATCGGGCGGCGGTGCTTTGATAACCGGCGCTTCGCCTTGCAGATAACGATTAATATCGCGCAGCAACGCCTGCGGCCCTTTCCAGGTTTCAAAGACGACCTGGGCTATTTCACGCGGCAGCGGGTAGCAGTGGCGACGCCAGAAATCGGCGCAGGCCTGGTAACGTAGCAGAGACTCATCTTCAATCAGCTGCTGCTCAAACAGCATGCCGGATTCAAAGGCATTCAGGTTGAGCATGCGCTGGCAAAAACCGTGAATAGTAAAGACTGCCGCTTCATCCATCTGCCGTTCGGCTAACAACAACCACTGCGCGGCTTGCGCTTTATCGTCGATCTCTTCCAGCAGACGTTCGTACAGTGGATTGTCGGTGGTTTCACGCAGACAGGCGATGCGCAACTCATGGATATTGCTACGGATACGACCACGCAATTCTGCCGTGGCAGCCTCGGTAAAGGTGACCACCAGCAGTTCTTCAACGGTCAGCGGGCGGGGAAAGGCGGCGGAACCGCCTAGTCCAAGTAACAGGCGCAAATAGAGCGCCGCAATCGTAAAGGTTTTGCCTGTGCCGGCAGAGGCTTCAATCAGGCGCTCACCCTGTAAGGGCAAGCGCAAAGGATCTAGTGTCTCGGCGACATCACTCATTCTTTTCACTCATCAGGGCATTGTTTGCTGCAACGCGCTGACGTTCTCCCACACTTCCAGCCTTCAGGGTGTACATATTCGGCTTTCCCGTTCTGGCTGCCGGAATCTGCGACAGAATAGCCATGCCTTGCGGCTCGACCACCGCCTGATGGAAGAAATCAGCAAGTTTTTGCGGCGTCAGCAGTTTTATCTGGCCACGATTTTATCACGCGAATCGAAGCGCATATTGCCGCGATCGAAATCTTTACTTAACTTCGATGCTTCTTCGCCGAGCGTTTGCGGTGCCTGCAGCATCTGGGTAATTACCGCCTGCTGGATTTGCGCAAACTCATCTGGCTTCATCGCTCGCAATTTTGCCTCTGCGGTTGGGAAAAAACGCCTTGTAACGCTCCCACAAGAATGAAGGCTGTTTATCATTGCTTTGCAAAAGGAAGCCCATGCCCCACTGACGTCCCACGCTCATTGGAAACGCAAACACGGCATAGCCCAACTGTTCTTCGGTACGCAACTGATTGTAGAACCACGGCTGTACGATCTGCCCCAACAGAGAGCTATAGGCTGAGCTGGTGTATTCATCGTAGCCAGTCGGTACAAATACCGCTGCCAGTGCGGAGTCGGTGCTGTTACCGGCTTTTTCAAAGATGACGGATTGTTTTTTATCGACCACTACATCTTTGTTTCGACACCACTCTGAACCATCAGCGCCCAACTGTTTTTGCACATCGCGTGCCAGCGTTGTTGCCTGGGCCTCGGTCATGTTGCCGATAACCATAAACTCTGGTCGAGCCCTGATTTTAAGGCGTCGCGATAGGCCAGCACCTCTTTCAACGTAATGGAGGGCAAAATTTTACGCCGTTCATCTCGCGAGAAGTACGCACTTGCGAGAGCATCTGCGCGGGCATAATCGCCTGCTCAAACGCTTTACCCTTTTCTGCGGAATCCATCATCTGGTTATACCAGGACTTCGCCTGCTCAAGCTGATCTTCCGTAGCGGTATAGCTAAAGTACCCCTCGAGCAATGCCTGGAACAGCTGCGGCAGACGCTGGGTGTAACCATTAGCATTAACCATAAGGCCGTTGTTAGCGTTGGTGGAAAAACTTATGCCACCAACCGACGCCTGGTTGCTTAACTGATCAAGCGCCAGCCCTGCGAGATAATCATTGAGCGCAAACATCACCTGATTGCGGGCGCTGTCCATGGCTTTCGGATTACGCAAAATCAGGCTGACATCAGCTTTGGGCTCGCTGGCAAAATAACGGCTTGGCGCATACACCACGCGCAGATTCGATTCATCAACAATCAGCTCTGGATGGTCGTATTTCTTCTCTGACTTAATCAGCGAGAAATCATCAGGAATATAAGGGTTAAGCTCTGGCAAAAAGAGCGCAATGTCGGCGGCTTTTTTCTGCCAGTCGGCGAAAGTTTGTGCGCTGATTTTATCGACCTGATACGGCGCATCGACAAAGTAAGCCGTTTTGTTGTGCGGCTCTTTCGGCTGATATACCAGATACGCGCATTCTGCGGCGTCATCATCGCCAGACGTTCCTTTACTGCTTTAGCATCGTACCGATCGGCAATATTGACTGCATCCAGCGTATGCTCAACAGGAACGCGAATCATGGTATCTACCAGCCATTCGACGTAATCCATATCACGGGTGATCGACGGATAACGGAAGTCGATATCCAGCACATTCGCCAGTTCATCGAAGTATTGTTTATCAATGCCTTTTTCACGTAACAGATTGAGATAGCTAAAAATTGCCGCCACAACCTGATCGCGATTAGCCAGGCCTTTATCGGTTAAAGACGCAGAGATCGCTAATACGCCGCTGTTGCCGTTGACGATAGGATCGGAGTTGGCGCTAATGCCCTCAACTAATCCCTGCTTTTGCAGCCAGTCAGAAAGTGTACCTGGGCTGCGATTGCCAATCAGATAGGTAATCAATTCATCGGTTTTACTACGGAACTTCGCTGAGTTGTTATCGATGCGAAACTCAACGCGCAGAACTTTACGCGGCAACGCCGGGACGTAATGAATGATAATGCCCTTTTGCGCGTCGGTGACTACCGGCACGGTGATTTCCGGTTTTTTGCTCTCTTTGTTCGGCACGCGACCAAAGGTGTCCGCCGCCATTTTTGCCAACTCCGGCAGCGGTTTATTACTGTAAATAACCGCCTTCATCAAATTGGCGGAATAGTACTTCTCGTGGAAATCTTTCAGCGCCTGCTGCACCGGATTACCAGGTTTGTCGCTTAAAGTTTCGAGGTTACCACCAGAAAACTTTGAACCGGGGTGTGCCGGGTTAATGGTTTCTGCGCTGACCTGTGCCATGCGCATCCCGTCACGCGTACGCGCCATGGTTAATTCAGCGTTCACCGCATTACGCTCACGTTCGGCATATTTCTTGTCGAGCAAAGGTTCAGCAATAGCATCGGCCAGGCGGTCTACCGCACCAGGCAAGGCGTCGTTCTCAACTTCCAGATAGAAAGCCGTGCGATACGGCGCAGTGCTGGCATTGTGACTACCGCCGTGCATTTTGAGATATTCGGCCAGACTGTCAGCCTGCGGGTACTTTTTCGACCCCATCAGACTCATATGTTCAAGGTAATGTGCCAGCCCTGGTACGCCTCGGGATCTTCCAGCGACCCAACGGGCACCACCAGCGCCGAGAGCGATTTAACTGCCTGCGGATCAGAAACCAGCAAGACCACCATACCGTTATCCAGACGTATAGCCTGATACTGGCGGTTATCTTTATCACTTTTACGGATGGTTTCCTGAATCAGCTGCCATCCCGTTTCTGCCTGACTTAAGGGTGCCCAAAGGGCAACTAACAACAATAATGCTTTGAACCAGGTGCTGCGGGGCATTCACGGACCTCATAATCAACTTAATTTTCTGTCCAGATTCAACACGTTAACGCAAATCATCTGCCAGAATTTAATCTTGTGCTGCACGAGTCAGCCTATGTTTATATAACCATCAGTCCGTGACTGGTGCGCATCATAAAGTAAGCGGATAGATTGCGCAATTTTTATACAGCACTCATGACTGATTAAAGCGAAACAGCGGTAACAGGAAACGTTGCGACTGTTCAACGATGGCCTCCATTGTCTCTGGTGTTAATTGCCGCCAGAGCCTTTGATACCAGATATCATCACCTTCGCCACGCACCATCATGTTGCCTTCGTAAGCCTGAAGGAATTTCGTACGGGCTTTTTGCAACGTGGAATCGTCATCCAGCATGGCATCGTTTTGCGCGTCATAACAGGTTTTTAGCCACGCGCCGCCACTTTCAGGTAACACCAGCAATGGCGCGGACATCCCTTCACGATACCCCTCAATCAGTTGTGAGAGGTAATGCAAAGCCTGTTCGGCTGCAAGCGGCGGAAAACGCCACTCGCCGTCTTTGCGTAGAAAAAGGCGACTTTCACCATTACCACCGCTGGCACAGTAGACAAGGTGTTCCAGCCAAAGTTGCATTCCCTGCGCCACACTTAATAAAGAGGGACGCCAGCGCAACAGGCCATCCGGCTGCACCTGCGGCAACCAGCCAGTTATCTGCACACCGTTGCAGGCGAGATCAATTTCCATACTCTGCCCCGGCTGGCGACAGGCAATGACTCTGTCGGCAAGCTGCTGCATCTCCTGGCACTGTGTTTCCCAGAAAATTTCACCAAAAGCGCCATACGGTAAATCCCCTGCCGCCCGGAAGCGGCGGAACAAGCGTTCGGCATCATCCTGCTCAACCAGTGCATTCAATAACTGCTGATTGATTTGATAACGGCTAAGCCCTTCCAGAATAAATGGCTCGGTGTCTGGGATTTCGCTGTCTTCAGTACGGAAGTTCACCTGCAAACGCATCTGGAAGAACGCCCGCACCGGATGTGCCCAGAATCGTTGTAGCGTTTCCAGCGGCACGGTTTCCGGTAAGGTAAACGGCAGCGGCTGAACAAATTCAGAATGTGCTTTACCAGCTGGCTGGCCGCAGGTAGCCATTCACGAGCATAGCTTTGTCGTTCGCCTGGCTGGTAGTTTTGCGGATCAAACGGCATCCGGGTATGGAGCAAGTAAGATGCGCTTTTACCCTTGCCTCGCTTTCATCACAGTTGAGCGCTTCATCGCCCGGTAGATAATGACTTTGCCCGATGTAGTCGATCAGTTCCTGCACCAGTACCGACGGGAAACGCTCACTGTTATCCTGAATGGAACGACCGATATAGCTGATATAGAGTTTTTGCTGCGCGGAAATTAACGCTTCCAGGAACAGATAGCGGTCGTCATCGCGACGGCTACGGTCGCCACGCTTCGGTTTCTGGCTCATCAGGTCAAAGCCCAATGGCGCAAGCTGACGTGGATAAACGCCGTCGTTCATTCCCAGCAGGCAAACCACTTTGAACGGAATTGAACGCATTGGCATCAGAGTACAAATGTTAACCGGTCCGGCGAGAAAACGCTGGCTGATACGTTCTTGATCCAGACGCTGTGCCAGTTCATCACGCAATAGTGACAGCGGCACCGCGTCGCCATACTGCGCACCTAAACCTTCGGCGATAATCGCCTGCCATTGTTGTTCGATCAGCGTCATCGCCGCTTCGGTTTCCGCATCCGGCAGGAAGAAGGCGTTGAGCATATCGCGACAAACCGGCAACCACTCTTCCAGCGGACGCTCCTGTGCCAGCCCGCGACGCCAGATGTTTAGCTGCATTAGCAGTGAAGCCAGATGCCCCACCAGTTCTGCAATTAAGCCGCTCGATTCATCATAAGGTAGAACCGATTGCCACTCGCCCTGCGCGCTCTCCATCGCGTAGCCCAACAACATACGCGTCAGGCCAAATCGCCAGGTGTGTTGTCCGGTGGCGGGGAGTTCCAGCTCGCGAACGTTGTCGTCATCTATGCCCCAACGAATGCCGGATTCGTTGACCCACTGGCGTAAATAACGCAGCCTTCTTCGGTGATGTCAAACCGCGCCGCCAGCACCGGCACATCCAGCAACGCCAGCACATCCTCTGACACAAAACGACTGTCAGGCAGTGATAACAGCTGATAAACGCTTCCAGTACCGGATGTGACTGCCGCGCACGACGGTCGGAAATGGCGTAAGGTAGGTAACGATCCGCAGGTGCGCTACCAAACACAGCCTGAATAAACGGACTGTAGCTGTCGATATCAGCCACCATCACGATGATGTCGCGCGGAGTAAGTGTCGGGTCTTCCTCCAGCATCGCCAGCAGGCGATCGTGTAAAACTTCAACTTCACGCTGCGGGCTATGGCAAACGTGGAAGGTGATACTACTATCCAGTGGATCAAGCGGGCGTTTGTTATCGCTACGGGAAAACTCTTCGATGTTCACACCAGCAACGGCGCGGTTTTCCAGTTCCAGAATGTCAGACTGAATGTTATGCAGCAGGTTATCTGGCGTGACATCGACAAAGGCGTCCAGCTCCTGGCTGCTCTCCAGGTCAGAAAGGAGATAAATGTAGTCGCGCCCAAGCTTACCCCATGAAGCCAGCAGCGGGTTGCCGACATCCTGTTCACCATCGCTGTTAAAGAGCTGCCCGGCATTTTCGCTATCACGAAATAGCGGCAATTCGCGATCTTCAAAACTGTGTCGACGCTGACGGGTCAGCAGTTTCGCCAGATAAGCAGGATCTTTAATATCGCCCCAGTAATAACGGCAGGGGTTGGTAAACAGGAGATGGATTTCAATATGTTTACCCAGCGCCTGTAGCGCCTGGAGATAAACAGGCGGTAACGCGGAAATACCGCATATAAAGACGCGCGAAGGTAACCCCGGCGGGCAGGTCGTCGCGGACTCCAGCGTTTCGATAAAGCGCTGATAGAGATTGGCGCGGTGCCAGCGCGGTTGCCGAGTTGATGGGTATATTCCACCAGCGCCTTCCACAACGGGGCTTGCCAGGCCTGTGCTTCTCCCAGCCCTTCAACCAAATGTCCTGTTTCCCACTGTGCCAGCCAGTCCGGACGATAGACCAGATACTGGTCAAACAGGTCCGCCGCTTTTGAGGAAAGCTGGAACAGTTTTCGCTTGTCGCTATCGTCAGTCAGATAATGCCGCAACAGGGTAAAGTCTTCGCGCTCCAGCAATTGCGGCAGCAGAGTCATCAGTTTCCAGCTCATGCTCTGTTTGTTAAAGGCGCTCTCTTTGGGGATTTCCGGTAACACCCGGACGAACATATCCCAGATAAAGCTCGCTGGCAGCGGAAAATCAATGTTTGCCGCAATACCAAACTTTTGCGACAGGGTCATTTGCAGCCACTGTGCCATACCGGTACTTTGCACCAGAATCATCTCTGGTTCGAAAGGATCGTCCAGCCGTTCGCGTTCGACAATAAACTCCATCAACGCTTCCAGCACGTCCAGACGATTGGAATGGTAGACCCTTAACATAGCGGCTCCTGACTACTGACGATTCGGGCAATGCAGGCGGGTCATCTCGCCTTCTCTGCCCCGGGTGAAACTAGCGTAACGCTGATGCTGACACATCCCGCCTGCGATGTCTGCATTCGGTTGACCTGCCAGTTGGCAGGTGGCGAAATCGCGCGCAGTTGCATTTGCTGCCAGCCATGCCGCCAGAGCTGTTGGTACTGGTTTCTGCTGGCAAGACTGTTCATTAATGTTCGCTGGAAACCCGATAACGCAGTGACAATCATCACCATCAACACCATCGCCAACATTACCTCCGGCAGGCTAAAGCCTTGTTGATTCTTCAGGGAAGCTGACATAACGCCCTCTCTTTCAGCGGACAAAAATCGCTCCAGCCGCGTGGCGAAAAAACAATGTTTCCATCAATGACTTCGCCTGTTCGCCACAACGAAACGCCTTCATAACCGGCAATCAATAAGGCTTCATTATCTGCCAGTAAACGCAAACAAACCTGGCATCGGTTTCAGCGTACTGCGAGCACTGAACTGCTGGCTGCGTCTGCCAGGAGTGCATTTTTCCCCACGCCAGCGCCGACTGAACGATGGCCTGGCGGCGCAATGACTGACTTTCCATGCTCACGCGAGAGGCAAAACTGCGATCCTGTTGGCTCATTCCTTGTAATAGCAAACTACCCAAAACCAGCAGCATCAGGACCAGAGCCAGTGACGAAACACCCTTTTCGCGGTTCACAGGTTGAATCCTGTCACGCTATAGCTGGCATTCACCACGGTTTGCGGTTCAGACTTACTGGCAGCACGCATATTAACCGTCAACACCGGCGAGAAGCCGCTGACATCCTGACGTACGACCTGAAAAGTGTCGATAATGATGGCATCCGGATTAGTGACTTTATCCCAGCCCTTACCTTCACAGGATGTCGCACCGCGTAGCGTTTCCAGCACATGCTCCTTCAGACGAAATCCAATCTGGTCGGACTCTTTTACCGGTTCGCAATCCCAGATACCGTTACTGTTCGCATCCCACTGCACAATGACACAGTCACCCTGTCCGACAATTTCCAGCCCTTCGCCGGTACAGATGCCATGACAATAACCCGCCCTCTGGAGATGCTTCGCGACGGTAAATACCCGCAGCCAGATTTCATCTTCCAGCGCCAGCTTACGGGTGCTCGTTAAACTTCACGCTGTAACGCAGGCAGAAAGCGTGCCGCCCCCAGCAACAATACGCTACTGATCGCCATAGCAATCAACACTTCCAGCAGAGAAAAACCTTGCTCTTTTACAGGCATCCTTCTGTTTCTCCTTGCTGACAAAGCCGGAGTCTTCCCCACGGCGAAACCACCAGCCACCACTCGCCCGTTGAGTTTTTGAAGCGAATATGCCCGGCCCATGCGGTATTGCGCAGGCCAAAGAAAGCAAGCGAAGGTGTCAGGTCGCTCATTTCGACTTCGGGCCAGCGTGGCACAAAGACCAATGGTGAACTGCCATGACAGGTATTGGCCCCAGCAGCGGAACTCACAAGGCACCATAACGTCCCCTCCCTGATAACGCTGATACTGTGGTCGCGGTTATGCCAGTTGGCATCTTCACGTAAATAGAGCAAATAGTCCCGCGCCTGGCTGGCGGTTTGCCATAGCCGTTGCGACTGCTGCCAGTATTGCCAGCCATAGAGTCCACTTGCGCTTAGCATGACCAAAATCAGCATCGCGACCAGCGTTTCAATCAGCGTATAACCACGTTGTGTTTTCATGCCGGCAGTATGGAGCGAGGAGAAAAAAAGACGAGGGCCAGTTTCTATTTCTTCGGCGCATCTTCCGGACTATTTACGCCGTTGCAGGACGTTGCAAAATTTCGGGAAGGCGTCTCGAAGAATTTAACGGAGGGTAAAAAAAACCGACGCACACTGCGTCGGCTCTGGCAGGATGTTTCGTAATTAGATAGCCACCGGCGCTTTAATGCCCGGATGCGGATCGTAGCCTTCAATCTCAAAGTCTTCGAAACGGTAGTCGAAGATGGATTCGGGTTTACGTTTGATAATCAACTTCGGCAGCGGACGCGGTTCGCGGCTTAATTGCAGATGAGTTTGATCCATATGGTTGCTGTACAGATGCGTGTCGCCACCGGTCCAGACAAAATCACCCACTTCCAGATCGCACTGCTGCGCCATCATATGCACCAATAACGCGTAGCTGGCAATGTTGAACGGCAGGCCGAGGAAGACGTCACAGGAGCGCTGATAAAGCTGGCAAGAGAGTTTGCCGTCTGCCACATAGAACTGGAAGAATGCATGGCACGGTGCCAGCGCCATTTTATCCAGTTCGCCTACGTTCCACGCTGAAACAATAATGCGGCGCGAATCCGGGTCGTTTTTCAGCTGGTTCAGTACCGTAGTAATCTGGTCAATATGACGACCATCTGGCGTTGGCCAGGCGCGCCACTGTTTACCATACACTGGCCCGAGGTCGCCATTTTCATCGGCCCATTCGTCCCAGATGGTGACATTGTTTTCGTGTAGATAAGCAATGTTAGTATTGCCCTGCAGGAACCACAGCAGTTCGTGGATGATGGAACGCAGGTGGCAACGTTTGGTTGTCACCAGCGGGAATCCATCCTGCAGGTTAAAACGCATCTGATGACCAAAAATGGAAAGCGTTCCGGTTCCGGTACGGTCGTTTTTCTGTGTGCCTTCGTCGAGCACTTTTTGCATCAGTTCTAAATACTGTTTCATGGTTCCTCAGGAAACGTGTTGCTGTGGGCTGCGACGATATGCCCAGACCATCATGATCACACCCGCGACAATCATCGGGATGGAAAGAATTTGTCCCATGCTGATGTACTGCACCCAGGCACCAGTAAACTGCGCGTCGGGCTGGCGGAAAACTCAACAATGATGCGAAAACGCGCCGTAACCAATCAGGAACAAACCTGAGACAGCTCCCATTGGGCGCGGTTTACGAATATACAGGTTGAGGATAATAAACAGCACTACACCTTCCAGCAACAGCTCGTAAAGCTGTGATGGGTGGCGCGGCAGCACACCGTAAGTATCGAAAATGGATTGCCACTGCGGGTTGGTTTGCAGCAGCAAAATATCTTCTGTACGGGAGCCAGGGAACAGCATGGCAAACGGGAAGTTCGGGTCAACGCGGCCCCACAATTCACCGTTAATAAAGTTGCCCAGACGCCCGGCACCAAGACCAAACGGAATGAGTGGTGCGATAAAATCAGAGACCTGGAAGAAGGAACGTTTAGTACGGCGGGCGAAGATAATCATCACCACGATAACGCCAATCAGGCCGCCGTGGAAAGACATGCCGCCGTCCCAGACACGGAACAGATACAGCGGATCGGCCATAAACTGCGGGAAATTGTAGAACAGAACATAACCAATACGTCCCCCGAGGAAGACGCCGAGGAAGCCCGCATAGAGTAAGTTTTCAACTTCATTTTTGGTCCAGCCGCTGCCCGGACGATTCGCCCGTCGTGTTGCCAGCCACATTGCAAAAATGAAACCCACCAGATACATCAGGCCGTACCAGTGAAGCGCCACGGGTCCTATTGAGAAAATGACCGGATCAAACTCCGGAAAATGCAGATAGCTACTGGTCATCTGTCACCACAAGTTCTTGTTATTTCGCTGAAAGAGAACAGCGATTGAAATGCGCGCCGCAGGTTTCAGGCGCTCCAAAGGTGCGAATAATAGCACAAGGGGACCTGGCTGGTTGCCGGATACCGTTAAAAGATATGTATATGATCCGCGCTATAACCCTCCGCGAATCAGCCGCCCATGCCGCGACGCTCCATAAAGGCTGCAACCTGATGGCGAACTTCGGTCGCCAGTTGCGCTTCCAGACTACGCTGCGCAAGATTTTCTGCTTCGGCATAATCAATGCGCCGCAGCAGGTATTTTACCCGCGCTACAGAACGTCCGTTCATAGACAGATGGCGATACCCAAGCCCAATGAGGATTGCCACGCACATGGGATCGCCCGCCATTTCACCGCACAAACGGAGATCGATTCCATGTATTTCCGCTTCCCGGGCGATCATCGCCAGAGCTCGTAACATTGCAGGATGAAGACTGTCATAAATGTTCGCCACCCGGGTATTGTTGCGATCAACGGCCAGAATGTATTGAGTCAGATCGTTGGTGCCAACAGAGATGAAATCGACCCGCTTTGCCAGATGCGGCAGCATAAATACCATTGACGGCACTTCCAGCATGATGCCGATACGTGGTTTGGGAATTTCGTAACCGATCATCTCCTCGACTTCACGTCCGGCACGTTCAATCAGGCGGCGTGCTTCATCAACTTCATCGAGGCTTGTGACCATCGGCAACAGAATATTCAGGTTGCCCGTAGCGGCATTAGCACGCAGCATCGCCCGCACCTGGATCAAGAAGATCTCCGGCTGATCGAGCGTAATGCGAATCCCACGCCAACCCAGGCATGGATTCTCTTCGCTGATCGGCATGTAAGGCAGCTGCTTATCTGCTCCGACATCCAGCGTACGCAAGGTGACGGGTTTATCATTGAACATTTGCAGCATCCCCTGATACTGCGCCACCTGTTCTTCTTCCGACGGGAAACCACTTTGCAGCATGAATGGGATTTCAGTGCGATAAAGACCGATGCCATCAATACGGCTGCCCAGTTTTTCTTCATGTTCCGGGCTTAAACCAGCATTGAGCATGACTTTTATACGCTCACCGCTTTTTAACTGCGCGGGTAAATTGACGTCATCTTCCGCCAGACGGCTAAGCTCAATCTCTTCACTAATTAGCCGCTGATATTCTTGCAGCAGTACCGGCTCCGGATCGACCAGCAATTCACCGCGATAGCCATCAACGATCAGCGTCCTACGATGCAGCACCGAAGGCTGAATATCCGCGCCCATCACGGTAGGGATCCCCAGCGCACGTACCATGATCGCAGCATGGGAGTTGGCTGCGCCATCGCGCACGACAACACCGACTAAGCGATCCTGGGGCAGCTCAGCAAGCGTTGTTGCTGACAGTTCATCTGCCACCAGAATGAAACGTTCCGGCCAGGCGTTCGGCCCTTGATTAGCGTCATCAAGATGAAACAGCAATCGCTGACCCAGCGCACGTAAATCGCCAGCCCGCTCTTTGAGATAGTTATCGCTTAGCGCGGCAAACTGTTCGGCAAATTTTTCAATGACCGTTTTTACCGCCCACTCTGCCACCGAGCCTTTATCAACCTCGGCAAACAATTCGCGACGCAGCCGGGTGTCCGAAAGCAGGTGCGAGTAAAGATCGAAAATAGCCGCCGTTTCTTTTTGTGCACCGGCGGCAAAGCGTTTGCTGTAGCGGCGAAACTCGTTTGCCGCTTCTTCCAGCGCCCCGGTCAGTCGTTCGCGTTCCAGAGCCGGATCCAGCTTGATGCCTGATACACCTGTTCCATTAAAGGTAACGTGGCATCCTGCCAGCCTTCGGCAATCGCCACACCAGGTGCTGCCGGTAATGCGCGGATTCGCGTCTGGCGATATTGCCCAAACAAGGCAGTCAACTGCGACTGAGAAAGAATAGCTGCCATCTGGGTGGCAAGCGTCACCAGGAAGGATTCTTCACTTTCGTCATACTGGCGCAACTCTCGTTGCTGTACCACCAGTACACCAAGCAACTGGCGACGTTGAATAATTGGTACGCCTAAAAACGCGCGGAAACGTTCTTCTTTTACGGAGGGGATGTATTTGAAGCTGGGGTGCTTTTGCGCATCTGCAAGGTTTATCGGTTCCGCCAGCCTGCCAACCAGGCCGACGATCCCTTCATCAAACGCGAGCGTTACAGTGCGACCGCGTGGTTTTTTCAGCCCCCGGGTCGCCATCAGGTAGTAACAACGTCGATCATGATCGGCCAGGTAGACCGAACAGACCTCGGTATCCATCGCAAGACAGATGTCGGTAACCAGAATATTTAACGCCTCATTCAGGCGTGGTGCGCTGGCTACCTTTTCGACTATTTCGCGCAGGCGAGTGAGCATAATTGGCGTGACTTAACCTCTTTTACGTCGATAAGCAGATGCGTTTTGTGGTTTTGGCGTATTTTCCTGCAGTGACATCACCACACTCGCGAACTCTTTCATTACCCTACGGTAGACATCACGTTTAAATGACACCACCTGTCTGACCGGATACCAGTAACTTACCCATCGCCAGCCGTCAAACTCTGGTGTACTGCTGGTTTGCATATTGATTTCTGCATCGCCGCTCACCAGCTGCAAGAGAAACCATTTTTGTTTTTGGCCGATACAAACCGGCTTCGTGTCCCAACGCACCAAACGTTTCGGTAATTTGTAGCGCAACCAGTTACGCGTTGAAGCAAGGATTCGAACGTCTTTGCGGCTTAATCCTACTTCTTCAAACAATTCACGGTACATCGCCTGCTCTGCGGATTCTCCGGGGTTGATTCCGCCTTGCGGAAATTGCCAGGAGTGCTGACCAAATCGCCGGGCCCACATTACCTGCCCCTGGCGATTACAAATCACGATACCTACGTTTGGGCGGTAGCATCGTCATCAATCACCGGACTACCTCAAAATAAAGCTTTATATACGAATGATTGTTTCATACTCCAGGAAGACGGTAAACCACTCTCTGCAGGGCATTACACACTAATAACAATTGAATAACTCACAGTTATGTGCAGAGTTATAAACAGAGGAAGGGGTGGATAGCCGTTTTTATTCACCTTTTCTGTGGATAGAGTTGTGAAGAACTACGGAATTACTACGGGAAAACCCGGAGCATTCTGAATAAGCCCGATATAGACATTTTAAAATATTCATTATTAGTCAATGCATTACATGTAATTTGAGTAATGAAAAAGAGTAATTCGTGACCCAGGTCACACCTCTCATTTACGGGTTGGCGAAAGATCAACCAATGCCGTATTTATCCACAGAATGTGCCACTAAGTTAAGCACTGAACCACTAAAAACTGGAGTTTCGTCGCACGTCAAGGCTGTAAATGGAAACAGTAGTGGAGGTTTTTCACAGTTATCCCAGCTTTCTGTGGATAACATGGTGTAAGATCCTGTTTATTTTCAGTGACCAGATTTGGAAAACCCGTTGCAGTGTTGCGCAACTCGATTACCGGCAACCTAAAAAGCAATATAAATCAGAGAATTGAACAACGCATGTGGAAAAAGTTACACTGCGAATATTCGGCACATAATTGCTGTTTGTTTTTTAACCAAGGTATCATGACATGTCCCAACCTCGCCCACTGCTCTCTCCTCCCGAAACTGAAGAACAGTTGTTAGCGCAAGCACAGCAACTTTCTGGTTATACATTGGGAGAACTGGCGGCACTTGTCGGGCTGGTTACGCCAGAGAATTTAAAACGCGATAAAGGCTGGATTGGCGTGTTACTGGAGATCTGGCTAGGTGCCAGCGCAGGGAGTAAACCTGAGCAAGATTTTGCTGCTCTGGGCGTGGAACTTAAAACTATCCCTGTGGATAGTCTTGGTCGTCCGCTGGAAACAACATTCGTTTGTGTTGCCCCGTTAACGGGCAATAGCGGGGTGACCTGGGAAACCAGCACGTGCGCCACAAACTCAAACGCGTACTGTGGATACCGGTTGAAGGCGAGCGCAGCATCCCGCTGGCGCAGCGTCGCGTTGGATCACCGTTGCTGTGGAGCCCGAATGAAGAGGAAGACCGGCAGCTACGCGAAGACTGGAAGAATTAATGGATATGATTGTTCTCGGTCAGGTTGAGCGGATTACCGCTCGTCACGGGGAGTATTTACAGATACGACCGAAAGCAGCGAATGCGAAAGCGCTTACCGAAGCCATTGGTGCCCGGGGCGAACGGATTCTGACGCTGCCACGCGGCTTTTATTTGAAGAAGAATTTCACCAGTGCGCTACTGGCCCGTCATTTTCTGATCCAGTAGCCATCGCTTTGACCTGCCGCTTTCCGGGCATATAATTACCGCTTCATTTTTTTGGCAGGGCTTTTTAGATGTTATTTGCATGGATAACCGATCCTAACGCCTGGCTTGCGCTCGGTACGCTGACGCTGCTGGAGATCGTTCTTGGGATCGACAATATTATTTTCCTTTCTCTGGTGGTGGCAAAGCTTCCCACAGCACAACGTGCTCATGCGCGCCGTCTGGGGTTGGCGGGAGCCATGGTTATGCGTCTGGCGCTGCTGGCATCAATCGCCTGGGTTACGCGCCTGACGAATCCGCTTTTTACAATATTCAGTCAGGAAATTTCCGCCCGTGATTTGATTCTGCTTCTGGGTGGCTTGTTCCTTATCTGGAAAGCCAGCAAGGAAATCCACGAATCCATTGAAGGTGAAGAAGAAGGGCTGAAAACACGCGTTTCATCATTCCTCGGCGCTATCGTGCAGATTATGCTGCTGGATATTATCTTCAGCCTCGACTCGGTGATTACCGCTGTGGGTCTGTCAGATCACCTGTTTATTATGATGGCCGCCGTGGTGATTGCCGTAGGCGTGATGATGTTCGCCGCGCGCTCGATTGGTGATTTTGTCGAACGCCATCCTTCGGTAAAAATGCTGGCGCTCTCTTTCCTGATTCTGGTCGGCTTTACCTGATTCTGGAAAGTTTCGACATCCACGTACCGAAGGTACATCTACTTCGCGATGTTCTTCTCTATTGCGGTTGAAAGCCTCAACCTGATTCGCAACAAAAAGAACCCGCTCTGATACTCCGTACGCTCTCCTGCGGGAGGGCGTACTCACTCCTGTTACCCTCACAGTTTAAGATTTTCCTGCTTTCAAGATATATAACGTCGGTTTATAAACAGACTATTATCATAGGTGAGCCAAATGAGGATAACCGGATGAAAAAATGGGCAGTAATAATTTCTGCAGTCGGACTGGCGTTTGCTGTTTCCGGGTGTTCCAGTGATTACGTCATGGCGACCAAAGATGGCCGTATGATTTTGACCGATGGAAAACCTGAAATTGATGATGATACCGGGCTGGTGAGTTATCACGATCAGCAAGGTAACGCGATGCAAATTAACCGTGATGATGTTTCGCAAATTATTGAACGTTAACAAATAAGGTCAGCATCCGGCTGGCCTTAAGATTTTTCTCTTTCCCTTTTCCCTTCCCTCTGCCATTTTTATATTCCTTATGTCGTGATTATAAAAAAGGAAACGGCTATGCAATATCACCGTATACCCCACAGTTCGCTGGAAGTCAGCACGCTGGGGCTTGGCACGATGACGTTTGGTGAACAGAACAGCGAAGCCGACGCCCACGCACAACTCGACTATGCCGTTGCTCAGGGCATTAACCTTATCGACGTTGCCGAAATGTACCCAGTACCTCCGCGCCCCGAAACGCAAGGGTTAACCGAAACCTACGTCGGCAACTGGCTGGCGAAACATGGCAGCCGCGAAAAGTTAATTATCGCCTCCAAAGTGAGCGGACCGTCGCGCAATAATGACAAGGGCATCCGCCCGGATCAGGCGCTGGATCGGAAGAATATCCGCGAAGCGCTGCATGACAGCCTCAAGCGCCTACAGACTGATTACCTCGATCTTTATCAGGTGCACTGGCCGCAGCGCCCAACCAACTGCTTTGGCAAACTCGGTTATAGCTGGACGGATTCTGCGCCTGCAGTTTCGCTGCTGGATACGCTGGACGCACTGGCAGAGTACCAACGCGCGGGAAAAATTCGTTATATCGGCGTGTCGAACGAAACTGCATTTGGCGTAATGCGCTACCTGCATCTGGCGGACAAACACGATCTGCCGCGTATTGTCACCATTCAGAACCCCTACAGTCTGTTAAACCGCAGTTTTGAAGTAGGTCTGGCAGAAGTCAGCCAGTATGAAGGGGTCGAACTGCTGGCCTATTCGTGCCTGGGTTTCGGTACGCTGACCGGGAAATATCTCAATGGTGCAAAACCCGCTGGCGCACGTAATACGCTCTTTAGTCGGTTCACCCGCTATAGCGGTGAGCAAACGCAAAAAGCCGTCGCGGCGTATGTTGATATTGCCAGACGTCATGGCCTGGACCCTGCTCAAATGGCGCTCGCATTTGTACGCCGTCAACCGTTTGTTGCCAGCACTCTGCTGGGCGCAACCACGATGGAGCAGTTGAAAACTAACGTCGAAAGTTGCATCTGGAGTTAAGCGAAGACGTATTAGCTGAAATTGAAGCTGTGCATCAGGTTTATACTTATCCGGCACCATAAGATTAACGCCGGTTAAAACCGGCGTTAAATATTAATGACGGCGCTGCCAGATCCACAGCGCCGTTATTGCCAGCGCAAACAGCGCACCGAAGCCAATGCCAATGGGCACGACCGGGATGCCTACCATTACCGCCAGCGAGTAAATGCCCAGCATCAACAACATGGCGCTGTTTTCGCCAAGGTTTTGTACTGCAATCGCATTCCCCGCCCCGACGCTTTTTTTACCCCGCTCCTGTAGCAACGCATTGAGCGGAACGACAAAAAAGCCCCCCAACACGCCAATCAGCATCAACAAGGCATAGGCTGGCAGCAGCTCGTGTTGCAGGGAGAAAATCAGTACCACCACGCCAATCAAAATCCCGGCTGGCATACAGCGTGACACGGTTTCCAGCGTAACCAGCTTCGCTGCCGCACCTGCGCCAACCACGATACCAATCGCTACCATCGCGTTGAGATAGGTCGGCGTAGCGTTATCGGTAATGCCCAGCGCCACCGGTACCCACAGCACCAACAGGAAACGCAGCGTGACACCCGCTCCCCAGAATAAACTGGTGCCCACCAGCGAAAAACGCGTTTCACCATTGCGCCATAGCGAGGTGCAGGCATTCAGGAAACTGCGGGTCATGTTGATGAGATTCCAGGACTGCCCCGGACGCGCCGCCGCCAGTTTGGGAATGTAGATATTGGCAACGACCGCACCACCGTAGGCCAGTGCGCATGCGGCCAGGGCGACGAGGACATGCCAGTCAGCCAGCACACCACCGGCTACGGAACCGAGTAAAATCGCCGCTATGGTAGAAGCTTCCATTAAACCGTTAGCTTTTACTAACTTACTACCCGTGGTTAATTCGCCGAGAATACCGTATTTCGCCGGTGAATAGGCTGCAGCACCAACACCCACCAGCGTATAGCCGAGAAACGGATTGATACCAAAGCAGATACTGGCTGCGCCCAGCAGCTTCAGCCGTTGGCAAACATCATCACCCGGCCTTTGGCGAAGCTATCCGCCACCTGCCCGACAAACGGCGCAAAAAGAATGTAAGCACCTACAAACACCATTTGCAGGATGGGCTGGCTCCACTCCGGATAGAACTGCGCTTTCAGTAACGCCAGAGTGGCAAACAGTAGCGCGTTATCGCCAAACGCAGAGAGAAACTGCGCCACGATAACCGCTTTCATCCCCTTCGACCACAACGAAGTGTTAGTGTGCACTGACTCACTCATCGTGTTGTTCCGCTTCGTCTACCCAGCTTTTCAACGTGACAAAGTCAGGTTTGCCGCTGCCAAGTAATGGCATCTGTTTCAGATAGCGAATATCGCGCGGTACAGCAAGCTCCGGCACGCCGTGCTCGCGGGCATACTGTTGCAACTTATCGCGCGTCAGTTCGTTATCTGTGGTGAAAAGCACCAGTGCCTCGCCTTTGCTGGCATCGCTCTTAATCGCAGTGGCATGGACTTTATCTGGCGAAACACCAAGTGCCAGTTGTTCCACCATTTCCAGCGACACCATTTCGCCTGCAATTTTGGCAAAGCGTTTTGCGCGGCCTGAATCTGCACAAAGCCCTGCTCGTCAAAACGCACAATATCGCCAGTGTCATACCAGCCGCGCTCCATTTCGCCGCGAACATTCTCGGCGGTGGGCACTTCCAGTACACCTGGCTTCTCCACCCGCAGATAGCCGTTCATTATGTTCGGCCCTTTCAGTTGCAGGCGTCCGCCCTCTTCGATACCAGGGACCGACAACAGGCGCGCATCCATTCCTGGTAGAATACGCCCTACCGTACCGGGTTTCGCCGCCATCGGTACGTTGATAGAAACGACAGGCGCGCATTCGGTCACACCGTAGCCTTCAAGGATGCGCAGGCCAAATTTATCCTGCCAAAGCTGTTTGGTACTTTCTTGTAGTTTTTCTGCGCCTGCCACCACATAGCGTAGACGATAGAAGTCATACGGTTGGCGAAACGCGCGTAGTGACCGAGGAAAGTCGAAGTGCCGAACAACACGGTGCAACTGCGGTCATACACCAACTCCGGCACAATACGGTAATGCAGCGGGCTTGGATAAAGAAACACTTCTGCACCTGTGAGCAGTGGCGTAAACAGGCCTACCGTCAGCCCAAAGGAGTGAAAAAGCGGTAACGCCGACATAAAGCGATCGTTGGTGGTGAAGTCGGCAATCGTTTTAATCTGCTCGACATTCGCCAGAATGCTTTTATGGCTATGGACGACGCCTTTCGGATGGCCTTCAGAACCGGAGGTAAAAAGGATCAGCGCCTCTTCTTCCGGCTGCTGTTTAACCTGTGCCAGACGCGGCATCAGCAAATGAGCGAAGATCCATACTTTGTCGGCAGTGGTGACATCTGCTTTTAAATCTTCCAGATAGACCCAGCGCACCTGAGTAAGTTGCTCCGGCAGATGCCAGAGTTTGCCTTTATCGAGAAACTGGCGGGAAGTGAAGATGGTTTTGATTTCAGCCGCCGTAATAGCACTGGTCAGCCCCTTTACCCCAGCAGTGTAGTTCATCATTGCGGGAATGCGGCGACGGGCGATGGCCCCAAAAATCACTGCCGCACTGATGCCTGCATTGGGCAGCATTAAGCCGATGCGTTCGCCTTCAACACTGTATTTTTCAAGGATGCGTCCAACAAACAGCGTTTTCGTAAGCAATTTGCGATAGGAGTCTGGGGTAAAATTGACTCTTCGACACATTTCCTTCCCGGCTCCGAAGCGGTACATTGCACTCAGTAAAGATTCGTACAGCGTTTCACGCGGGCGCACCGCCATTCGCGCTTCCATCATTATTTGATGCAGCATTTCGCCAGCGATTTTGCGACGGTCACGGGCACGCGGCGCATCCGGCATCTCCACCTGCGTTGGTGGCAAAATATGCAGAGTAATTTGCGGGAACAAGCGACGTTTAACCAGACCTTTCAGGCGGCTGAAGTGCGTAAGTTCCGCCCCTTCAATACGCACAGGAATAACCGTTGCACCAGACTTCGCCGCGACAAAACCCGCGCCATCGTAGATTTTCATCAGCGAGCCTGTAGTGGTGATGCGTCCTTCAGGGAAAATCACCACTGGTCGGCCCTGTTCCACCAGACGTACCAGATGTTTAATAGCCATAGGTTGCGTCGGGTCGAGAGGAACAAAGTCGATAAATGATTTCAGCCAACGCATATACCACTGTTGGCTTATTGAGGTGTAAACGGCAAACACTGGACGCACAGGTAAAAACAGTCCAAGCAAAATGCCATCAATAAAAGAGACGTGATTAGGCGTAATTAGAACGCGCTCGCCCTTCAGTGCCTGGGTGTCACCCGTAACGCGAACGCGATACAAAACACGGCACAAATTTCGAAAAAAGCTAAAAAGCATTCCAACTCCCTTTGCTCTAATTCAGTAAAAGCGAATGGAGGGAGATTACACGAGATAAAGAACGCGAGCGACAGTAAATTAGGTGCGAAAAAAAACCTGCGCATCCGCGCAGGTTGGTGCAAGAGACAGGGTACGAAGAGCGTACCGCATAATCTCACCAATCAATACCTCTGGGATCTTGATTGTGGTCTGCACGACGACTCTTCGCCAGCGAGAAAACGCAAAGGAATGAAGGGAAATGCAACGAGGTGTGTAAATTGTCGGTTACTGTTACAGATTGATGACCGGCAAAAAAAAACCTGCGCATCTGCGCAGGCTGGTGTAATTCATGTGCTCAACCCGAAGTTGACTTCACCTATCAATACCTCTGGGATCACCACTTTAGCAACCTGAAGCCAAACGCCACCAGCGGTCAATCGCAACAGCGTTTCGCAAAGTGTAACCAAAGGTTTGCAATCTCTTTTTTTGTCTTACTTATTTGCGTTTGGCTCACATTCCCACGATGAAAACACGCCACCCCTTGAACCAACGGGCGTTTTCCGTAACACTGAAAGAATGTAAGCGTTTACCCACTAAGGTATTTTCATGGCGACCATAAAGGATGTAGCCCGACTGGCAGGCGTTTCAGTCGCCACCGTTTCCCGCGTCATTAATAATTCACCTAAAGCCAGCGAAGCTTCCCGGCTGGCTGTGCATAGTGCAATGGAGTCTCTTAGCTATCACCCGAACGCAACGCCCGTGCGCTGGCGCAGCAGACCACTGAAACGGTCGGTCTGATCGTTGGTGATGTTTCCGATCCGTTTTTCGGTGCAATGGTGAAAGCGGTCGAACAGGTGGCTTATCACACCGGTAATTTCTTATTGATTGGCAACGGTTACCACAACGAACAAAAAGAGCGTCAGGCTATTGAGCAACTGATCCGCCATCGCTGTGCTGCGTTGGTCGTCCATGCCAAAATGATCCCGGATGCCGATTTAGCCTCATTAATGAAACAAATGCCCGGTATGGTGCTGATCAACCGTATCCTGCCTGGCTTTGAAAACCGTTGTATTGCTCTTGACGATCGTTACGGTGCCTGGCTGGCAACGCGTCATTTAATTCAGCAAGGTCATACCCGCATTGGTTATCTGTGCTCTAACCACTCTATTTCTGACGCCGAAGATCGTCTGCAAGGGTATTACGATGCCCTTGCTGAAAGTGGTATTGCGGCCAATGACCGGCTGGTGACATTTGGCGAACCAGACGAAAGCGGCGGCGAACAGGCAATGACCGAGCTTTTGGGACGAGGAAGAAATTTCACTGCGGTAGCCTGTTATAACGATTCAATGGCGGCGGGTGCGATGGGCGTTCTCAATGATAATGGTATTGATGTACCGGGTGAGATTTCGTTAATTGGCTTTGATGATGTGCTGGTGTCACGCTATGTGCGTCCGCGCCTGACCACCGTGCGTTACCCAATCGTGACGATGGCGACCCAGGCTGCCGAACTGGCTTTGGCGCTGGCGGATAATCGCCCTCTCCCGGAAATCACTAATGTTTTTAGTCCGACGCTGGTACGTCGTCATTCAGTGTCAACTCCGTCGCTGGAGGCAAGTCATCATGCAACCAGCGACTAACCGCAGTTAAAGCAATTCCAGCGCCAGTAATTCTTCGATGGTCTGGCGACGGCGAATCAACCGCGCCTGACCATTATCAAACAGAACTTCTGGTAACAGCGGACGGCTATTGTAGTTGGATGACATTGATGCGCCATATGCCCCTGTATCATGCAGTACCAGATAATCACCTGCCTTCACTTCCGGCAAGGCGCGGGTTTCAACATTTCCCCCTTCCTGCTGGGTAAAGACATCGCCCGATTCACATAACGGTCCGGCGACGACGGTTTCCACCGTTGGCGCGTGTTCCAGAGAACGACCATCAGCTGCCAGGGCACTGATATGGTGGTAACTACCGTACATTGCCGGGCGCATCAGATCGTTGAACCCGGCATCAACCAGCATAAAGTGGCGGCTCCCCATTTGTTTGACGCTCCGCACCTGAGTAATTAATACGCCAGACTGCGCTACCAGGAAGCGACCCGGTTCAATTTCCAGTTTCACAGGGTGGCCCAAATGGCGGGCGATTTGCTCACGCGCGGCATTCCACAGACCATAATAATGTTCGGTATCAACCGCCTCTTCACCCTGTTGATAAGGAACAGAAAGCCCACCGCCCGCAGAAATAGCCTGTAAATCCTGACCGAATTCGATGACCTGACGCACCATAGCACCACACACCTGTTCCAGATGGCATAATCAACGCCAGAACCAATGTGCATGTGAATGCCGACCAGCTGCAGATGATGACGTTGTATCACGTCCAGTGCGGCGGGCAGATCGGTGTACCAGATACCGTGCTTGCTGTTTTCGCCACCGGTATTGGTTTTTTGGCTATGTCCGTGACCAAACCCCGGATTAACGCGCAGCCATACCCGATGCCCTGGCGAAACCTGGCCCAGTTGGTCGAGCATATCAACAGAACCCGCATTCACCGGAATTTGCAATTCACTGACGCGTTCAAGCGTCGCCTGATCGATAACATCTGCCGTAAAAACAATATCATCGGGGTGCGTTTGCGGATTGTAACCCGCCGCCAACGCACGCTCTATTTCGCCTAACGAGACGGAATCCACTTTCACGCCCTGCTCACGCATTAAGCGCAAAATATGAATATTGGAACAGGCTTTCTGTGCAAAGCGCACCACATCAAACTGTTTCAGCGCTGCAATCTGCCGACGAATAATTTGCGCATCGTAGACCCACACCGGGCAGCCAAATTCAGCGGGCAAACGCAGCAGATTTTCGGCGGTGAGATCGGTATCGGTGCTGAACAGTGAATGTGGCATAACAAACTCCAGATAAGTGCTTTTTTATGATTACGCCACATCATAAAAAGAATAAAAAATATCGATTTATGTCGAGTCTATGCAAAAATGATATGGATTACCGGATTGCGAGAGAGCGCTAATGGCCGCCGTTAACTTACGTCATATTGAAATTTTTCATGCGGTAATGACCGCCGGAAGCCTGACTGAGGCGGCACACCTGCTACACACCTCACAGCCAACCGTCAGCCGCGAACTTGCGCGCTTTGAGAAGGTGATCGGGCTGAAATTGTTTGAGCGCGTACGTGGGCGATTACATCCTACCGTGCAAGGACTGCGTCTGTTTGAAGAAGTGCAACGATCCTGGTACGGACTGGATCGCATTGTCAGCGCCGCAGAAAGTCTGCGCGAGTTTCGCCAGGGAGAACTGTCTATTGCCTGCCTGCCGGTCTTTTCGCAATCTTTTTTACCGCAGCTCCTGCAACCCTTTCTGGCACGTTATCCCGATGTCAGCTTAAATATCGTGCCCCAGGAATCACCGCTACTTGAAGAGTGGCTCTCGGCCCAGCGTCATGATTTAGGACTCACTGAAACGCTCCATACGCCTGCGGGAACAGAACGTACCGAATTACTCTCTTTAGATGAAGTGTGTGTGTTACCTCCGGGTCATCCGCTGGCGGTAAAAAAGGTATTAACGCCGGATGATTTTCAGGGTGAGAACTACATCAGCCTTTCCCGTACTGACAGCTATCGCCAGTTGCTGGATCAGCTATTTACTGAACATCAGGTTAAACGACGCATGATCGTAGAAACCACAGCGCCGCGTCAGTCTGCGCAATGGTACGGGCGGGGGTAGGTGTTTCGGTGGTTAACCCGCTCACCGCACTAGATTATGCGGCAAGCGGTTTAGTGGTGCGGCGGTTCAGTATTGCGGTTCCGTTCACCGTCAGCCTGATCCGCCCCCTGCACCGCCCGTCATCAGCGCTGGTTCAGGCGTTTAGTGGGCATTTACAAGCGGGGTTACCGAAACTGGTCACTTCTCTTGACGCTATTTTGTCGTCAGCTACGACAGCATAAAAGCGACAGCATCCTCGGCATGGATCGCCGCGGTATCAAACACAGGCAAAACACTGCGCTCTTCTGGCACCAGTAAACCAATTTCTGTGCAGCCAAAAATGACGCCCTGTGCGCCCTGTTCTGCAAGGCGAGCAATCACTTGCGCATAATAAGCGCGTGACGCTTCGGTAAATTGCCCCAGACACAGTTCTTCAAAAATAATCTGATTAATTTTCGCCCGTTCATCCGCTTCAGGAATAAGACAATTGATGGAAAATTGTTCCGTCAGCCGCCCGCGATAAAAATCCTGTTCCATGGTGTAACGCGTACCCAGCAGCGCCACACGAGTCATTCCGGCCCCGGTAATTGCACGTCCGGTGGCATCCGCAATGTGTAAGAAAGGCAGAGTGCAACGTGACTCAATGGCATCCGCCACTTTATGCATCGTATTGGTACATAACACAATACCTTCTGCGCCCGCCCGCTGTAAGCCAAGCGCCGCCTCAGCCAGAATGTCCCCGGTTTTATCCCATTCCCCGCGACGCTGGCACTCTTCTATTTCATGAAAATCGACGCTATGTAGCAGCACTTGCGCAGAGTGAAGCCCACCAAGCCGCTGTTTAATGCCTTCATTTATCAAACGATAGTAAGGAATGGTGGATTCCCAGCTCATTCCTCCCAGCAAACCAATTGTTTTCATTCCTCTCTCCTGATGTGTGTTACCGCAACAAGGCTGAATAAGGAACGAGACAAACGCCTCAACGGCCAAGTGCCCAATCTCTATTAACGAAAAAAGGGCCGGATGTACAGCACATCCGGCCCGTGAAATCAGACGCCGATATTTCTCAACTTCTCGCCTGCCATCAGTTTGCGTTCGATATGTTCCAGCGTGACATTTTTGGTTTCCGGAATGAGCCAGAAAGTAATGCCCACAAACGCAATGTTCAGCGCAGTGTAGAGCCAGAACGTACCGGCAGCGCCAATGCTATCAAGCAGTGTCAGGAAGGTCGCGCCGATAATCATATTCGACACCCAGTTTGTCGTCGTCGAACAGGTAATACCGAAATCGCGGCATTTCAGCGGCTGAATTTCAGAGCACAGGATCCACACCACTGGCGCGGCGCTCATCGCATAACCGGCAATACACATCATCGTCATGCCAACAGAGAGCCAGGACAAGCCACTGGAAGCCGTACCGTTATCAAACTGCATCAGGCAATAGCCCAGCACCAGAGTGCCTAACGCCATCACGCTGAAACCAATTTTCAGAGCCGGTTTACGACCTGCTTTATCTACCGTAAAGACCGCAATGAAGGTCGCGAACATAAAGGTCAGTCCCACGACCAGAGTCGCAATCATCTGTTGTTCTGTGGTCGTAAAGCCCGCCATTTTGAAGATACGCGGCGCGTAGTACATGATGATGTTCATACCGGTAAACTGCTGCATCGCCTGCAACAACATACCGAGAAACACAGCACGACGGACGTTACGGTTGATCTTAAACAGTGCCCAACCGCCCTGTTTTAACTTCAGGCTTTCACGAATTTCGTTGAGTTCTTCTCGCGCTTTTTCCGACGTATCGCGCAGCATACGCAATACTTCTTCCGCCTCAATATGACGCCCCTTTTCCGCCAGCCAGCGCGGGCTATTTGGCAGGAAGACCACCAGAATAATCAGCAGGACTGCTGGTAAAGCAAGAACCCCCAACATTGCGCGCCAGTTACCGCTATAACTGAACGCTGTATCGGATAAAAACGCCAGCACGATGCCGAGTGTGACCATCAACTGGTACATACTGATCATCTTACCGCGAACGTTTTCACTTGCCATTTCAGAAAGATACAGAGGAGCGGTGTAAGACGCGATCCCGACAGCAATGCCCAGCACCACACGAGCGGCGATTAACATCTCTACGCTGGTCGCAAAAGCGGACCCTATAGAACCGAGTACAAACAGGATGGCCCCCGCCATCAGGCTGTATTTACGACCCAGGCGGAACGACAGCCAACCATTAAACAGCGCACCAATTGCTGCGCCGAGCATCATGCTACTAACCACCCATTCCTGCAAACGACTGGTCAGCACAAAGTGATCGGTAATGAACGGCAACGCTCCGGCGATTACGCCGATATCAAGACCAAATAACAATCCTGCGACCGCAGCAGCTACCGAAACAAACATATTCATACGCCGCGTATCCCGCAAAGAACGTGGCGTTAAAGCAGATTCCGTATTGATAGTAACCATTTTTTCCTGCCAGCAGAGAATAAGACATAGTGAAAAATACGTGAACAATTCACACAGGTGTCAGGTCGGAAATAGCATAAATATGGATTAAATTGCTACGACATGCCGTTATGTGATGGATATTCCAATTTTAAAATTAAGTTGAATTATTGAGATTATTATTAACCACCTAATTTTAAAGCAGATAAAATTCATAAAGTTCATTCATTGATAATTGATATGGATTATTTCATAACCATGATATGGATTATGATGATCTACAGATATAAAAACCTGCCATGCGGCAGGGTCATAAAAGTAAGAAGAATGAATTAACGCGCCAGCCAACCGCCATCCACGGCAATGGTATAACCATTCACATAATCTGAAGCGCTGGAGGCAAGGAACACTACCGGCCCCATCAGGTCACTCGGCAGTCCCCAACGACCAGCTGGAATGCGGTCGAGAATTTCCGCGCTACGTTGTTCATCTGCCCGCAGTTGTTGAGTATTGTTGGTCGCCATGTAACCCGGAGCTATCGCATTAACATTAATGTTGTGTTTAGCCCATTCGTTCGCCATCAATCGCGTCACGCCCATCACACCGCTTTTTGATGCGGTATAAGAAGGCACACGGATCCCGCCCTGGAAGGAGAGCATTGACGCGATATTGATAATCTTGCCGCCATTGCCTTGCGCGATAAAGTGTTTCGCCGCTGCCTGAGACATGAAGAATACGCTCTTGATATTCAGGTTCATGACATCGTCCCAGTCCTTTTCGCTGAACTCGAGAGCGTCTTCGCGGCGAATCAATCCGGCGTTATTCACCAGGATATCAATATGACCAAACTCCGCTACCGCGCGATCCAGCAGTGCTGGAATACCATCAATCTTTCGCAGATCGGCGGTCAGGCTTAAAAAACGACGCCCCAGCGCTGTGACCTGCTCGATGGTTTCAGTCGGTTCAACGATGTTAATGCCAACAATGTCACAGCCCGCTTGCGCCAGCCCCAACGCCATCCCCTGACCCAGTCCAGTATCACAACCAGTGACGACCGCAACTTTACCTTCGAGAGAAAATGCACTTAAAATCATAACAATACCTTATTCGTTTATGCCCACAACTAGCGCAAATCTTTAACGGCCACATGTCCATATCATCAAAGACCTGGTTTTCACCGACCATGCCCAGATAAAGGTATAAGCTTTGGTTCCGACACCGGAATGGATCGACCAGCTCGGGGAGATCACCGCCTGCTCGTTATGCATCACAATATGACGCGTTTCTTGCGGCTGCCCCATCATGTGGAAAACGCAGGCGTCATCATCCATATTGAAATAGAAATAAACTTCCATCCGGCGCTCGTGGGTGTGACACGGCATGGTGTTCCACAAGTTACCCGGAGCCAGCTCCGTCAGCCCCATACTCAATTGGCAGGTTTCCAGTACATCCGGGACAAAATATTTGTTAATCGTGCGACGGTTACTGGTGAGGTTATCGCCTAACGTGACTGGAGATACTTCGTCCGGTGTGACTTTTTTGGTGGGATACGTCGTATGCGCGGGTGCGCAATTGTAATAAAACTTCGCCGGAGTGCCGGTATCAATACTGGCAAAGACAACTTCTTTTGCACCTTTACCAACATACAGGGCGTCGCGGTGACCGATTTCATAGCATTGGCCATCGACAGTAATCGTACCGGCACCGCCAATATTGATAACACCTAACTCGCGACGTTCAAGGAAATAGCTTACGCCGAGTTGTTTACCAACTTCCCCGCCAACGGAAACCGTTTTAGTTATCGGCATAATGCCGCCAACAATAATTCGGTCAATGTGGCTGTAAACCATGGTGTACTCATCGGCGACAAATACCTTTTCAACCAAAAATTCATTGCGCAGCCCTTGGGTATCCAGCGTTTTTGCGTGCGCACTGTGGATGCTCTGTCTTACGTCCACATCAACCTCCGATAATCAGTGAAGCGTGAAAATAGAAAACGATAGTGAAACACTGTTTCGTTTTCTCTATAAAGGGATGATATGCCCATGGGCTAGGGTTTTCAATTAAAAATAAAACAATGTTTCATTTTTAAGTTAAGGATTAAAAAAGTGCAGTGTCGATCACGAATATGTCATGAGAATGGAAAATGAGGAGCCAGAAATGTATGTCGACTTGCCAGCATCATTATTCAACAGATTAATGACGGCAGATATTTATCGGTAAGGAGGAAATGCAGAGCTATTCGTCACGTTCAATGGTCAATGCCACACCCTGGCCCCCGCCGATACAAAGCGTTGCCAGTCCTTTGCGGGCATTACGTTTCACCATTTCATGAACCAGAGAAACCAGGATTCGGCAACCGGAAGCGCCTATCGGGTGACCAAGTGCGATCGCACCACCATTGACATTGACCCGACGCTCATCCCACTCAAGCATCTTGCCAACCGAAAGCGCCTGTGCAGCAAACGCTTCATTAGCCTCGATAAGATCGACATCAGCCAACTGCCAGCCTACACGCTCTAGGCAACGGCGGGTCGCATACACCGGCGCAATTCCCATCAATGCCGGATCTACACCAACGCTGGCAAATGCGCGAATGCGGGCCAGCACGGGTAAATTCAACGCTCGTGCTTTGGCTTCGCTCATCATCATTACCGCAGCTGCGCCATCGTTTATGGATGATGCATTACCCGCTGTCACAGAACCGAGACTATCAAATGAAGGATTTAAACGGCTAAACCTTCTGCACTGGCGTCAGTGCGTGGCTGTTCATCGGTATCAACAACCAACGTCTGACCGTTACTTTGGGTCATTACCGGGACGATCTCATCTTTAAATCGTCCGGCGTCAATCGCCGCTCGCGCTTTTTGTTGCGAGCTAAGTGCGTAAGCATCCTGCAATTGACGGCTGATGCCATATTCGCGAGCCAGATTTTCGGCGGTGACACCAATATGATAATCATTGAAGGCATCCCATAACCCATCATGCACAAGACTGTCAACCAGCTGGCTATTGCCAAGCTGTGCACCGGTGCGGCTATCAGTCAGAACATGTGGTGCGCGGCTCATGTTTTCCTGGCCACCGGCGATGACAATATCAGCCTCGCCACACTGTATCGCCTGAGTAGCCAGATGCAGTGCTTTAAGTCCGGAACCGCAGACGTCATTAATCGTGATTGCAGAAACGCTATTAGGCAGACCACCTTTAATAGCCGATTGCCTTGCCGGATTCTGCCCTGCCCCTGCAGTCAACACCTGACCAAGAATTACTTCATCCACCGCATATGCAGGAACGCCGGTACGTTCTATTAACGCTTTCACGACCAGACTACCAAGTTCCACGGCGGAATGACCCGCTAACGCACCGCGAAAGCAGCCGATAGGTGTCCGTAACGCCCCGACAATCACAACGTCTTTCATCACAACCTCGCACCAATTAACAGTGCAATAGTAAATGATTGTTAATTACAGTTATCTTAATTGTTTGAAAAAAGTGATTTTTATCACAAAGGAAATATGCCTGAGCAGTAGTCAGAGTCATAACTGGCACGTAAGGTTTGCAACCACTAACCACCAATAGAGGGGTAGATAGGGCGTTAATCTCCCATACTTAACCTGGTTTATGGTAAATTGCCCTCCATTTTGTTTAATTTGTAGATGATACGTTCAGATAATGTCTAATATTTGGTACAAAAAGAAGAAAACTTCTGTGGGAAGTTTCGCCGCTCTTAACCGGGCACAAGGCCCGGTTTGGT
>ENA-OQIG01000157-OQIG01000157.1-human-gut-metagenome-genome-assembly--contig:-NODE-157-length-38423-cov-2.599828_pt1 | contig 38423 bp, 47 predicted proteins | sample MGYA00242576_ERZ504741 | MGnify/ENA primary metagenome ERZ504741 (study PRJEB26092, sample SAMD00036436) | human gut metagenome | host: Homo sapiens | study: EMG produced TPA metagenomics assembly of... | reverse complement strand
TATATTTAAATAAAAGAAACAATTATGTCGCATATTTTATACCAAATTTCCACTTATATCTTTTTGATACATATTTAAGTACACAAACCCATAAATGAAAATAAATCCACAACATATTTCAATGATAGTTGAATATAAACGTTCATTTTGATAGTTACTTTAATTGCTCAAATAACAACATCACAACTCATACAAAATAGCTTATTAAGAGGATTCAATATAGAAAAGATAATTATTCAAAACTATTTCCTATTTTTGCACTCATTATATATAAATAAGGTATAAGATGAACTACGGATTTGTGAAAGTAGCTGCAGCCGTGCCACACGTAAAAGTGGCTGACTGTAAATTCAATGTAGAGAAGATAGAAGTCTGATTGCAGTGGCTGAAGGAAAAGGAGTGCAGATCATTATTTTCCCGGAAATGAGTATCACCGGATATACTTGTGGTGACCTATTCGGACAACAACTTTTGCTGGAAGAAGCAGAAATGGGGCTGATGCAAATTCTGAATAACACCCGTCAATTAGATATCATTTCTATTGTTGGCATGCCTGTCGTTGTCAATTCGACAGTTATCAATGCAGCCGTAGTGATTCAGAAAGGGAAAGTGTTGGGAGTTGCAGCCAAGACCTATCTGCCGAATTATAAAGAATTCTACGAACAACGTTGGTTCACATCAGCGCTTCAGTTGGCTACAAACAATGTACACCTGTGTGGACAAATCGTTCCCATAGGTGCAAATCTGCTTTTTGAGACTTCAGATACGACTTTTGGCATTGAGATATGCGAGGACCTTTGGTCTACTATACCTCCAAGTTCCTCACTGGCACTACAAGGGGCAGAGATTCTGTTCAATATGTCTGCTGATAATGAAGGCATTGGAAAGAACAATTATCTTTGTTCTCTTATCAGCCAACAATCTGCACGTTGTATTGCCGGATATGTATTCTCGTCTTGTGGCTTTGGAGAATCTACTACCGATGTGGTTTTTGCCGGTAATGGGCTGATTTATGAAAACGGTTCACTGCTTGCACGCAGCGAACGTTTCAGTATGAAAGAGCAACTGATTATCAGCGAAATTGATGTGGAACGCATCCGGCAGAACGCAGAATAAATACTACCTTCGCCGCTAATCAGGCAAATTTAGGAGACAAGAAGGCGGTTTCTATCGCAACAGAATTTGTCAACAGCAAAGAACTGACCTTAACCCGGAAGTTCAATGCCCATCCTTTCGTACCACAAGGAATTGAGCTAAATGAACATTGCGAAGAAATATTCTCTATCCAAGTGGCCGGACTAGCACAAAGATTAGTTCACACCGGAGCCAAAACAGCTGTAGTGGGTATTTCAGGCGGACTAGACTCAACACTGGCACTGCTCGTCTGCGTGAAGACCTTCGATAAACTGGGATTATCCCGGAAAGGTATTCTCGGAATCACGATGCCGGGTTTCGGAACGACTGACCGCACCTACCATAATGCGATCGATCTAATGAAATCATTAGGTATATCCATCCGTGAAATTAGTATTAAAGATGCCTGCATCCAACATTTTAAGGACATCGAACATGACATGAATGTACATGACGTTACATACGAGAATTCGCAAGCGCGCGAACGTACACAAATACTAATGGATGTGGCCAATCAGACTTGGGGAATGGTTATCGGCACAGGGGATTTATCCGAACTTGCATTGGGATGGGCTACTTACAACGGCGATCACATGTCCATGTACGGGGTAAATGCGAGTGTTCCCAAAACACTTGTGAAATATTTAGTACAATGGGTGGCAGAAAACGGTATGGACGAAAACTCGAAAGCTACTTTGCTTGATATTGTAGACACTCCTATTAGCCCGGAATTGATTCCGGCGGATGAGAACGGAGAAATTAAACAGAAAACAGAAGATTTGGTAGGTCCTTATGAACTGCACGACTTCTTCCTATATTATTTCTTACGTTTCGGCTTCCGGCCTTCCAAGATATTCTATTTGGCAAAAACGACATTCAAAGATATGTATGATGAAGAAACCATCAAGAAATGGCTTTCCACTTCTTCCGTCGTTTCTTCAATCAGCAGTTCAAACGTTCTTGCTTACCGGACGGACCTAAAGTAGGAAGTATTTCTATTAGTCCACGGGGGGATTGGAGGATGCCTAGTGATGCCAATTCAGCTATGTGGCTTAAAGAAATAGAGAATTTATAGGGAAGTACAAACATCAAACTATTCTCACTGCTATGAGAAAAAATACTCATTACTATGAGAAGATTTTCTCATTATAGTGAGAATTTTTTCTCATAGCAGTGAGAATAGTTGAGAAAATATAACGCCTCATCATAGCTTCGATACAACATTTTAGCAAGACATGTATCTGCACAAAATTACATACTAAAATCCCTCTGTACACATAACTTTTCTTCTTATTTGCTCTATATCCGCTTCTTTAATCCTCCGAATGATATTTTTATAAATACGATGAAAGCCAAAACCGCCTTCAGTCATTTCATGAATCGCGTCTTCTTTTGAAACATTCTGAAATACCACTCGATAAAGTGCGCAAACAGCTCCTGTGCGATCTGATCCGTGATGGCAATGGATAACAATCGGCGCTTTACGATTCTTTATAATACGCAATGCTTCAATCAACTGTTCTTCATTGATGGAATGAGCTTTGGTCTTTACCCGATGAAGCTTTACGTTCGTTCCTGCGGCTTCATCATCATCGCTATGTCTATTACGGAGATTGAGAGCTTCGCCAATACCATACTTTTCTAAAGCTTTAAAGTCTTCATGCGAAGGTTGCTCTGAACGATATACACCCGAATCGATCTTGTACAGATTGGTTAATTCACTATCAGGAAGAGTAATCTTCTCTACTTTCAAATTCTGACTAAAAATAGATATAGAGAAGATTACTCCCAAAAGTAGGCTTAACAGGATTCTTTTCTGCATAAGTCTATATTGTTATTATAAAAAGATCAAAGTACTCCCTTGCTGGATGGAAGTTCAAAATGATAGATATCTCTTTTGATTGCCATTTTCAAGGCACGGGCAAGGGCTTTAAAAATACCTTCTATCTTATGATGTTCATTTTGTCCTTCCGCCTTAATGTTCAGATTCATTTTTGCCGCATCACTTAGTGACTTAAAGAAATGAAGGAACATTTCCGTCGGCATCTCCCCTATCTTCTCACGCTTGAATTCGGCATCCCAAACCAGCCAGGGACGACCACCAAAGTCCAGACAAACCTGACAAAGACAATCATCCATCGGTAAAGCATAGCCATAACGTTCAATTCCACGCTTACTACCTAAAGCCTGGTAAATACATTCTCCTAATGCAATAGCGGTATCTTCGATCGTATGATGTTCGTCTACCTCCAGATCTCCTTTTACACGGATCGTCAAGTCCATACCGGAGTGTTTTCCAATCTGCTCGAGCATGTGGTCGAAAAAGCCAAGACCGGTAGAGATGTCACAAGTGCCGTTTCCATCCAAGTTCAAAGCCACATCAATATCTGTTTCTTTGGTTGTACGACGTACTTCCGCTTTCCGTTCTCCGGCAAAAAGGAACTCGGCTATCTGATCCCAGTCAGTTGTTGCAAGGGCGCAGACTTCTTCCAATCCTTTTTCTTTCAGGGTTTCAGGTGAATTTTGCAGATAGATTGCCCGACAACCCAAATTCTTGGCAAGTTCCACATCCGTAGGACGGTCGCTATCACAAAACTTCCGGCAAGATCGTATTCCGGATTATTTAGATACTTCGTCAGCATTCCGGTACGTGGTTTACGGGTGGGCGCATTATCTTCCGGGAAACTACGGTCTATTAGAATCTCATCAAAAGTAATCCCCTCTCCTTCTAATGTTTTAAGCATCAGATTATGGGCAGGCCAAAACGTTTCTTCCGGGAAGGAAGATGTACCCAATCCATCCTGATTGGTGACCATCACAAATTCAAAATAGAGTTTGCTGCGGATAAAACCTAAATTACGGAATACTTTCGGATAGAATTCCAGCTTCTCCAATGAGTCGAGTTGGTAATCTACGGGAGGTTCGATCACCAACGTACCATCTCTATCTATAAATAATACTTTCTTCTTCATAAATTATCCCGGGTATTTTTTAAGGGTGGCTAATAGTGTATTATTCTCTACACGGGTACCGACAGTCACACGCAAACAGTTGCAGCAAAGCGAAATGTTATGGCGATTACGCACAATAATTCCTTCACCTACCAAATAATTGTAGATTTTCACGGCATCCGTCACTTTTGCCAAAAAGAAATTCGCATCAGACGGGAACAGTTTAATGGTACATGGAAGCTTTTCAAATTCCGCTTCCAAATAGTCACGTTCTTCCTTCAGAGTTTTCACCCAACGTTCTATCTCATAATGTTTATGCAACATGGCGATGGCTTGCTGTTGAGTCAACTGGTTGACATTATAGGGATATTTGATTTTACTAAGAATATCAATAATCTCTTTGGAAGCAAAAGCCATTCCCAAACGGATAGCAGCACATCCCCAGGCTTTGGAGAATGTCTGGAATACGACGAGATTGGGATATTTATCCAACTCTTCGAGGAAAGACGGAGCTTTAGAAAAATCATTGTAAGCCTCATCCAACATTACCAATCCTTCAAACTGACAAAGAATCTTTTCTATTTCGGAACGAAGCAAATCATTTCCTGTCGGATTATTAGGAGAGCAAAGGAAAATAAGTTTGGTATGCTCGTCGGTAGCTGCCAGCAATTTGTCAGCAGAGAACTGGAAGTCATCATCCAACAATACTTTCCGATATTCCACATCGTTTACATCGGCACAGACCTGATACATTCCATAGGTAGGATCGATAGCTACTACATTATCTTTACCCGGTTCGCAGAAAGCACGAAAGACCAAGTCGATGGCTTCATCACTGCCGTTTCCGAGAAAAATATGTTCGGGAGATACTTTCTTAATTTTCGACAACAATGTTTTCAGTTCACACTGCATAGGGTCCGGATAACGGTTGTGAGGCGTATTGTACGGATTTTCGTTTGCATCCAGGAAAACAGAAGCGGTGACTCCTTTATATTCATCACGTGCCGAAGAGTAAGGCTTTAATTTCCAGATATTCGGCCGGGTTAATTCTTGTAATGTTTTCACTTCTTTAAATTTTAAATTATGAATTTTGAATTGCTTTGAGACGAACTGTGACCGCATTTTTATGCGCATCCAAATGTTCGTTAGCCGCCATCTCCTCAATAGCAGGACCAATAGCCTTTATTCCTTCCGGGAGAATTTCCTGGAACGTAATCTTGCGGATAAAACTATCCAGACTGACGCCGCTATATGCTTTGGCATAACCGTTGGTAGGCAAGGTATGATTTGTTCCGGAAGCATAGTCACCGGCACTTTCGGGAGTTAACGATCCAAGGAAAACAGAACCGGCATTTGTTACACGCTCTGCTACTTCCATGTAGTTTTCCGTTTCTATAATTAAGTGTTCCGGCGCGTATGCGTTAGTCAGTTCCAATGCTTCATCCAAATCCTTTACTAAAATCAGTTTACTATTCTCTAATGATTTTGCAGCAATTTCACGACGGGGTAATTCGGCTAATTGACGTTCTACTTCCGCCATTACTTCTGTTTGAAGCTTCTCGGAAGTGGTAATCAATATAGCCTGACTATCTATTCCGTGTTCTGCCTGTGACAAAAGATCTGCTGCTACAAAAACCGGGTTGCAGATGCATCAGCCAGAACTTCGACTTCAGAAGGACCGGCAGGCATATCAATAGCTACATCACGCAGGCTTACCAACTGTTTGGCAGCTGTCACATATTGATTGCCTGGGCCAAATATCTTATATACTTTAGGTACACTCTCCGTTCCATAGCCATAGCGGCAATAGCCTGCACACCACCAGCCTTGAATATTTTACTGACACCTGCCAGTTGCGCAGCAAAAAGGATAGCCGGATGAATATTTCCATTCTTATCGGGAGGCGTGCAAAGTACGATTTCCTTGCATCCTGCAATTTTAGCCGGAACAGACAACATCAATACAGTTGAGAAAAGTGGTGCTGTTCCACCCGGAATATACAATCCCACTTTTTCGATTCCTACCGATTTTTGCCAGCAAGTCACACCGTTCATTGTTTCTACCTTCTTTCCGATAAAACGTTGGGAAGCATGAAAGGTTTCAATATTTTGTTTTGCCAGGGAGATGGCTGCTTTCAGTTCATCGCTTACCAATGTTCCGGCAACCTGTATCTCTTCAGGAGTCACAGCAAGCGCAGACAAGGTGACTTTATCAAAAGTAGCTTCATATTCCAAGACGGCTTTGTCACCTTCTGTTCTTACCTTATTTATAATAGAGCGAACAGTATCGAACAAATTTTCCGTATTCAGTGCCGGACGTTTCAAAAGTTCCGTCCACTGTTCTTTTGAGGGATATTTAATCAATTTCATAGTTTATATCTTATTAGATGCCTATATATTTATACAATCATCTTTTCAATTGGCAGTACTAAAATGCCTTCTGCTCCCAGTCCTTTCAGTTTTCCAATGATTTCCCAAAAACGTTTTTCATCAAGTACTGTATGGACAGAGCACCAGCTTCCTGTGCTAACGGCATCACCGTAGGACTCTTCATACCCGGCAATACAGCAATGATTTCTTCCAGTTTATCTTTCGGAGCATTCATCAATACATATTTTTTATCTTCGGCTGTTTTTACTGCATTCATGCGGAACAGCAGTTCTTCGAGCACTTCTTTTTTCTCGTCGCTCATATTCTTGTTGCCAATCAGCAATGCTTCCGACTCCATTACGACTTCCACTTCTTTCAAACGGTTACTTACCAACGTAGAACCGGAGCTTACAATATCAAAAATAGCATCAGCCAATCCAATTCCCGGAGACACTTCTACGGAACCGGTAATTACATGAATTTCAGCATTTACACCATTTTTCTTCAGGAAGTTGCGAAGAATAACCGGATAAGAAGTAGCGATCTTCTTACCGTTAAACCATGACAAACCGGGATATTCAATATCTTTCGGCATAGCCAATGAAAGGCGACACTTACTGAATCCCAAACGTTTGATGATTTCCGCATCTTCTTCCTTTTCCATAAATTCGTTTTCGCCAACAATTCCTAGGTCTGCCACACCGGTAGCCACTGTCTGCGGGATATCATCATCACGAAGGAATAGAACTTCAATAGGGAAATTGGAAGACTGCACCAATAAGGTACGTTTTGTAGTGCTCAACTTAATATCCGACTCTCCTAAAAGTGCCATTGTCTCTTCGAAGAGACGTCCTTTGGCTTGTACTGCGATTCTTAACATGACTTTATTTAATTTTTAATTATAATATGCGTTGAGAAATAAAAAAAGGCTTACCGTATTCGGCAAGCCTTAGTTATCGTTTATATAGTTATACACAATATCATCCACGCCCACCGATTATTCGTTAGGAAAATGATGATGATGATGTGTAGTTGTATATTTCATATTTCTTTTATTAACTGCGACAAAAGTAAAGCATTTGTTTGAAACCACCAAACATTTATCACAAAAACTTGAGTTTTTATTTCAAATTAAAGGCAATATCTCTTCCGGCTCTACATCACATTTCGTAAAATGCATTTCGTCTTTCGACTTTTCTTTCGAGAAAGTAAAGTAGGTACAAACCGATTCTGTGCATACTTCTCCATCCTCATTATATAATTTTGCTTCAACAATGACAATGTTCCGCTTCACTTCTTTAATAGAGGCGCGCAATACTATATGAGAATCTTTGGTATCAACAGATTTTCGGTAACGGGTTTCCATCTTCGAAGTCACTCCAGTCGTTTGTAGTTTACGAAGCACCACCCACGCACAGATTTCATCCATCAAAACTGCTTGAATACCGCCATGCAAAGTGTCAATCCAGCCTTGATACTCGGGACGTGGCTTCCAAATGCTCACTACTTCGTCACCATCCTCATAAAATTCCATTTTTACTCCGGCTTCATTATTAGGAGCACAACCGAAACAATTGTACCCTTCCAAACCCTTCCAGGGATTTATTATCTTCTTCATAGTTCTCTCTTTTAGTTAGTTTTACTTCCCAAATTATTAAGCAATTTATGAAAAGGAGATGCATTTTCACTGATTTACTTTCTAATACAACGAATAGCGAAAGCTTTCGTATCAATACCCGCATTAGATTCTTCTATGATATTCGTATCACTTTTCATGTAGAAAACCTTAGTATCGATGGTGGCATTTGTATTGTCCAATGTCCAATATGCCAAATGTTTGTTCTCATAATCTGCTTGAAAAGCCCCTACATACATTCCTACAGGAATACCATTAAAACCGGATAAATTAGTTGCAGGTTGCACTTGTTCTTTCGTCTTCAGGGACAACCAGGTCCCTGACTTCAACAAAGAAGCTTCCCCCTTCAAGTAGTCTTTTAAAATATTCCAGTCTTCCCAATTCGGTATACTCCAGTGAGTTGGCAAGATCCTACCGGAAAGCGCAACATTAGCGGTATAAAAATAATGCTCTGTAGTAGATTGCAAATATCCAGCTATATTTGCTGTTACCTGATTCAATTTAGGGAGCGCATCACCGTTTACATATAAAGATGTCTCCAAATTACTCCTCATCCAGTATTGAGTTCCGATCTTCACTAGCGGATAATTATGGATGACTCCTCCACGAACATCACGAACAATATCTTCCTGTGCCAAAACAGGTAACACATCATCTGCCAGTGTTACTGATAAGGAGATTGTTCCGTCTGCCAGCACATAAACATTATGACGAGCCAATAAGGTGCCATCCACATAGGTTAATGAATGATCTTCCATATTCCATGATACACTTCCACCATTTACTTTTCCTGATTTTCCTAATAACTGTGCTACAATCCCTTGAGATAAATTAACGCTACCGTCTTCTTTCATCGGATAGGCAACAATCGCTTGAGAAGAAAAATCCGGAGTAACAAGATACTCTTTACATATTTCGGCTACTTGTTTTCCCGAATGTATCACTTTGTACACATTCGATTTTTCAAAAGTCAGCTTCGATACATCTATGTATTTATGCAAAATACCCGATTCGGTATGATCCACTTCTGTTCCATCCCAATCCCCGATTTCTCCGTTCACTTTACTCATTAATATATCTTCGGCCGATACAAACGTTATTTCCAACTCTCTCTGTTTTCCACTTTCCAATTGTAAAGTGGATGGTAATAAACTGGTATATAGTTTGCCGGCAGCTTCCAATGTTATGTATTGGTATCCGGCTGTCGCCTCTTGAGGGATCAAAATAAGCTCTTTTCCTACCAGTCGACCGTCTTTTATTTCCCATTCTCCTGCAGGAGTAATATCTTTCTCTTCAGATAGGCAGAGAATGTTTTCTTCTGAAAATCATAAATGGTCTTAGTATAAAAGCCACTCACCGAAAGTGTAGGTTTCACAGATAGTATTTCTTCTATATTCTCTTCCTCTCCGGGAATAAGAACAATTTTCAGACGAAAACTGATGATTATAGGTCAGAGCGACCGCCTCCTTACTGGCTAAGACCTCTTCTTTAGAAGCAATTAGGAAATCAGAATGTGAATAATCGTCAGGAATATTTTGAGTCGTTGAAACCGCCACCTGCATGGTGCTCTCCCCTATCCCCACGCCACTCTTTTGATAAGGATAATAACTGATTAAATTCAATGTAACTCCATCATCCGGATAGTATACCGACTCGTTAGATTCAAACTCACCATTGGATGAACGTATGAAATGAAGATTATCCACATAACGTTCTTCTTGCATTGTAGTGGTTCCGGCAAGAGCAAACAGACCGACTTCATCCCCTTCAGCAAAGTTATTATTTGCCATACGGGTACCAACTGATTCACGAATATCGGCAATAAATTTCAATGGAATATCTCCATTATTAACACTATCCTCCTCTTCCTCCGAAATATGGTTCACACAAGCACTAAGCAAGATAGTACAAAAAACAAGTAAACCCACGCCCCTTTGTAGGTTATAAAATAGTTTCATCATATTTTATTTTTTTAATTTTCCAATAGAAACTTTTGATTGAACAGAAAGAATAGCATAAGAGGAAGTATTCGCTTTCGGTTATGGGATACTGAACAACACGTCTGTTGTACTGAGGAATCATCAATTTCAAGATATCATTTTGATGTCTTGAAAGCAAAAGTATATAATTATATTAAGTCGGAGTATAGTTTCTATAGGAAAATTTCACATTTTCATCTATAACGCAAACAATCAACAAGTTACAAACGACTAGTCAGGAACAAAGAATTAAACTCTCACATTATTATATTAAGAGCCTGCTAATTTCAGAAAGAATATCCCACTTCTATTCCGGCAATGTGTCTGCCTTGCGAAGATGCATATTGATAACAATAGAATGCATCCAACGACCAACGTTTGGCCAAAGCTATTTCTACTCCGGGACGATAACGCATACGATCGGCTCTCCAAAAAGAAACGTCATCCAAACTCTGATAGATTTCAACAGAGAAATAGGGAGAAACAATTCCTTTTGTAGGAGCATAAGATAATTTCAAGCGGGAACGCAAACGAGTTTCAGAGTTGCCACGATCAAAAGTCTGCTGAAATCTTTCCCTTACAGCTACTTTCAACCATTGATAACGAAAACTGACAGTAGCAGTTATATGATAGCGATGCCTGAACTTCCAGTCCGAGTCACCCAAATTCCGAAGATGGGTTTCATAGCCAACCCCCAGATTCAAAAATGAATAGGGTCGGTAACTTCCGCCAACAGTCAGCCCCCAACGATCCAATTTACTCACATCATCTTTCATGCGCAATTCCAAATCACCTGAAACTGAAAACCGGGAATCTATCTTATGGTTTACCTTGAATTTAGTCCATGTATTAAAATCGTCACTTTGTGCCCATGCAGAAAATGATATTCCAAACAACAGCACAAATAATAGCCAAGTCTTAGTATTTAATATTATTCTACTCATTGATTTTCGGGTTAAAGTTACAAAGATAACAAATTATCTCCGGCAAAGAAAAAGCATGATACTGAAATAATACTGAAAAACTGTTTGCGTTTCATTAAAAGGAACATGTTGTTTCTCGGTGTGAAACAGGTCGTTCCTTTAAAAGAAACGACCCGTTGGTTTAAAAGGGAAAAGTCCCTTTTTATAAAGCATTGTTATTCAAATCATTACTTCGGCTTCACATTCCACACCAATAAAGCGAAAAATACAGACAATAAAGCCACTCCTATCCAAAACCAATTGATATAAGTGAAATCATAAACATCGACTCCATTCTGAACCGTCTTTTGCCCCTCTATCAGAACACCACTCATTACATCCTGTAATCCGGCCCCAATATAACTGGCAATGCCGACTACCCCCAATGCTGCTCCCGACGCATTACGGGGAGCAATATCGACTGCCATCAGGCCACCCAGAAAACAAATGAGAACTCCGATACCCAAACCGAAAAGAACCATAGCCAACACATCTATCCAAAAGTGTACACCGGGAACCAACAAGAACAGGCTAAGTGCAAGAACATTCATCAATCCGAAAATCAGGGCGGGAACATTTCGACGACCGCCAAATAACTTGTCAGAAATAACACCCGAAAATATGGTACCTACGATACCACAGACCGGACAGATGGAAATAATGAAGCTGGCATCCAACGTGGAATATCCTTTTTGCGCTTCTAGATAAAAAACACCCCAGCTATTGATAGCATAGCGACTGATATACATAAAAGCACTCGAAAGAGCCAGTATCCAGATGGCAGGCATCATCAATACCTGGCGTTGGGCTTTATTAAAGTCTGTCGTTTCCACCACACTCATCTCCTCTTTCTGTTTTGGAGCATTTACAGGAGGAAAGCCCTGACTCTCGGGAGTGTCATGGAAGAACTTCCACACAATTAAAGCACCAAGCAAACCAACAATACCGGCACCGAAGAAACCGTACCTCCACCCCAATACACTAACGATAGACGCAACAATTAGGAAGGTCAACGCCTCACCGATATTGTGGCTGGCAGACCAAAATCCGTAATAGGAACCTCGTTCTTTGTCCGTGAACCAACGGGAAAGTCCCACTACACAAGAAGCAGCACCCATAGACTGAAACCAGCCACTAATCCCCCAAAGGAGAGCAAACAGAATAAAAGAATGGGTAAAACCCAGGCACAAGTTCACTAAAGCAGTTACCAGTAAACCGGTAGTCATAAAGCGGTTGATATTGCTACGGTCAGCCAGAAAACCATTCGTAAATTTTCCAAGGGCGTAAGTAAAGAACAATACCGAACCGATAATTCCCAGTTCCGTTTCGGAGAAAATTCCTTCATCTACGATGGGCTTCTTCACGACATTCAGGCTAAGACGACAAACATAGTACATGCCGTAACCGAAAGTGGCTGAAAGGAAAGTAGACCATTTCAGGTATTTCAGACGACGGGCATCGGAATGAAGATGTTGTGAGCCGGATGAAGACAAAGCTTCCCCGTTACAAGGTCTCGGTGAAGAGACCTTGTAAAAGTTTATAAGTTGTTTCAACATGAAAAAGTCTATTTAGTCGTGAAGTTTCTTTTTGCGCAGATACTCCAATAAGAGGGCAGGACGGTCAGTTTGAATTAATTTGGCTCCCTGATTAATGATCCATCCCCAGCTTTCATCCGGTTGATGAAGTTCTACTGCACGGTCGTCATCATGACCACCACATAATTCGGGCCAAAGAGAGTTTATAAACAACTTAGAACCCGTATCACGCACTTTTTTTATCAGGTTAAGCACCTCAGGACTATCATTATCAAACACTAACTCATAAGCAGCAGGCTTCATGTGAGTCTTGTAACTGTCAATAATAGCTTCGGCTCCTTTTTATGCAACTGTACAATAGGCATAAAAATCACTTTATCCAATACAGCACCGTTTTCGGCTTTCACTTGTTCATAAGGAAGGCCGGCTTTGATAACACACTGGTCAACCGTTCCCGTCTTTTCGAGTACAATATAAGCTTCCTGAAAATAATCATACCCCTTATCAATATTTACCATGATCTTACCTTTGCAGAGCAACATCACTTCTTCCAATGTAGGAATCTGATGTCTTGTCTTACAAGCTACTCCATTTTTAAGACGCATTGCTTTCAATTCGGCCAATGTATAATCTTCCACCAGTCCTTTTCCAGACATGGTACGATTGATCGTTTTATCATGCATCACTACTAAATGTCCGTCTTTGGTTCGTTTCAAATCGATCTCCACCATATCGACACCCATATCAATGCAATTCTGTATACCTTGCAATGAGTTTTCCGGGGCATTACGCCAGTCAGCCCGGTGGGATACAACCAATATTTTATCTGGATGATTTCCCAGCAGATTTTCTCTGATTTCAGCTATTCTATTTTGAGCAACAGCCAGTTGCACCAAACACAGAAGAAGTATGAAGTTACATATCCGTTTCATAAGTTCAAGCATTAAGAATTTTAATTCAGTTTATTGTTTTTCCAGACTAGTTTTTCTCCCCACATTGGTACATAAGTCTGTTCACAGTTAATCTTCGAAGCCCGTTCGAGTGCCATATCCAATGACCATCTTGATTCATCAACACCTGCATGAGCCAGTTCCAAGATATGTGATAACAAGACATAATCGGGCTCCACCTGTCCCGCACCTGAACCCAGAATATTATTTTCGGTCAGAGCATTGGGAGCATAACGCGGTATCAAAACATTCACATGAGAAGCCAGATTCGTATATTGTTCCGGTTTATAGTTAGAGTCTCCTACATGCATAAAAACGAAATTACCGGTATCTTCCCCACAATTGATCGAAAACACAGTCACAAAATTAGATAACCCGGCATTGTTATGGTCAGTGATACAGGTTTAATCTTGAATTTTCCAATTTCATAATCTTTATCCCCCTTTGCAGTATAAGGATATGTCGTGTCTTTCAAATAGTTGGATAACACCGGTTTACCTAAATCAAACATAGCCTGGATAAGATCATTACTATAATGATCGGAGTGCTTGTGTGTAACACAGAGAAAATCAATATAAGGTGCCAGCTCTTTCGCCCAACGATGAGAAATGTCAATAGCAAAACATCCTGACGGAGTTTTTACCACATACCCCATATTATAGAGTAACCAGATCGCTGCCGTACCATTTTCTACTTTTGAGTTTTTAATTCCATCCATTACACGATCAAATGCACTCCGATAAAAATAGATAATCGGATCACACTTTTCCATACTCGTACTTGCCTGATCGAAGCCATTCAGATAACTGATGAAATAATCATCTTTACACTTATCCGCATATCCCTGGATCTTGGTCAAAGTAGTGGTACGTCCGGTATTGACAATCAAAGGAGAAGAACTCCACAACTGTTGTGCAGTGGCATCTACTTCCTCTGCCAATTGCGTAAGAATTCCTTCATGACCAGTTTCGGTACTGTTGTTGTCATCATCATCACAAGCAACAAAACCTATTGCCAAAAGACAAAACAGTAAATATTGTATTTTTCTTATTATATCCATCTTATTTCTGATTTTTATAGTCATTAATTATTTTATTGAAAGTCTCAACCACCCGTTCCGGTGTCGGACGCGTATTGTCGTTTTCATGGTCTTTGGTAGCTTCATACATGAAAACCCCTTCATAGCCGATTCCTTCGAGTGCATGCATTAACTTTCCCCATTGAATGTCACCTTGTGTAGGAAGCCAATGACACTCGTTGACAAAATCAAAGTCCGAAGCGTGTATAGTACCTATACGTTCACCAACAGTTTCTACAAAATGCCCTGTCGTCCCTTTAGTATAATGATTGGTATCAAAACAAACCTTCACACCCGGAGTATCTTTGATTATTTCCAAAAGCTCTTCAGGAGTATTACCCAGACAAGTTCTCGGCAGATTTTCGATGCACAACTGTGCTCCTATTTGATCCGCATATTTTTTCAGATAAGCGATAGACCTGGAAGCGTTAGTTATTCTTTGTGCCCGAATACTGTCAGCAATAGGCTCGGAACTAGGATGCAGTACCAAACATTTCGGCTGAAACTGAGCGCACTGTCCAATCATCTCCGCCATAAAATCTACATTTTCTTTCCTTTTCTTTTCATCCAGCACCGATATATCCAACGTGCGTGAGAAAGGAAGATGTATAGACCAGACCTTGATACCGGCACTATCAATTTTTGCTTTCATATCCCGGATACGAGGAACAACTTCATCTGCCGGAACTCCTCTATAACACTGGTTAAATGCTACTTCCACATACTCTACCCCCACAGACCGGGCTTGAGAAAAGTCTGTGGAAGCAGGTACTTTCCACAAAGCTGTAGTCGTACCTACTTTATATTTCTGTGCATATAAACCATTGTCATCGCCATAAATAAGATAAAAACAAGGAACTCTCATTATCGCTTACTTTTGACTGGTTTGTACCTTGAATATCACCACCACGAATACTCCAGGAGTCTGTTGCTAATGTCTTATTGACAGCAAAAGCCTTTATCGAACCGATATTATTAGATCCGATCGTTCCGCAATAAAGCCGTCTGTCCGGACCAATGCTAACAGCTGCCATGACCTGTTGTCCCACAGTCTCTTCAAAAACAATGTTTCCATTAGTGATGTCAAGTCCCAGCACTTTGTTATTCGATTGGGTACCTATATAAAGAATACCATCCGTACTCAAAGCACCTCCACTGTAGTTCAAATTGTTACCCACATTTTTCTCCCAGATTTTAGATCCGCTGGCATTTACTGCATGAACAGTCTGCGATCCTTTTTCAGTAAAATAGACATTGCCATTTTTATCAGCAATCGGGAAATAAGCATCTCCTTTTGTAGTCGGATACGTCCATTTCTTTGTTCCGTTTGTCATATCAACAGCAACGAGTCCTCCGTTTTTCAAAGTCGCATAAAGTACCTGATCCTTCAAAGCAAACGTAGCCTGTTCTGTCACATTCACTTCTTCCAATTTCCAATTCTGCTCTTTATTCGATTTAAAAGAATAAATGGCTGCACTTGTACCTGCATAAACATTTCCGGCTTTATCAATAGCCACAGCACTACCGGTTGCTCCGTCAAGCGATTGTTGCCATTTAATAGCACCACTGGATGCATCCAGCGCATACAACGTACTCTTATTGGTGAGACAGTAAAGAACACCATCGGCCGACAATGCAGGGAAAGCTCCTATCGCAGCATCCAATTTTACTGCCCACTTTTGAGTTCCGTTCGGATTAATAGCATATACATTATTAATAGTGGCATTTCTTACACACTGATAGATTGTACCATCAGGAGCCACCAACGCACCTCCGCCATAAGTTATCTGACTGATAGCAAACACCCACTTGAATTCACCGCTCACTACGTCAATAGCAAATAAATGACCCGCAGGAGTAGATGTCGGGATATACATTGTTTTTCCATCCGGAGAGAACACTGGATTGGAGGTCTTTACATATCCGGTAAGTCCACCGAAGTTCAAATCGACAGAATTCCATTTATAATTGCCGACCGTGACAGTCAGACTGCCCGACTCGGTGGTATTATTAACATAAGTCACCGTTACAGCCACTGTATAAGTACCGGTAGTAGTAAAAGCATGCACCGGATTGTTTTCTCCCGATGTCGTACCATCACCAAAATCCCAACTTACCGATTTCACTTCACCAGCCATGAAATACATATCGTTATAAGCAAAGGTAGAAGGCTCCCACACAACCAGTTCCGTACTAGCGAGAATAGGATAGATCAATCCGGGAGTAGCAGAAGTTTCCACCGCAATAGAATTGCCTGTAGGATAAACACAGACTACATTGAATGTATATTCCTGATCGTTAGTCAAACCATCAACGATGTATTCTTCCAATGAAGTATCATCCAGATTGATAATCTGATTACCGGGATTCACGGTAACCTGATAGCGAGTGAAACGTTCACTCGCAGGTTTCGTCCATCTCAAACGCACTCTTTCATTGCCGGCTGCTGCCGTCAGATCAGAAATCGGATATCTTGCATTCTTCGGTGTACAGGCAGCAGTAGTTTTACTGGCCAATCCTCCCGCATAACGAGGTTGCACAGAAAAAGTGTAAGCAACATCGTTCACCAGATTATTGATAGTGGCAGTCATTGTTTTTGCATCCACAGTCATCTCGTCTCCTTCCGCTTCTGATGATCCGGAAGTCCAAAGAATCAAATATTCATTCGGACGGGCATTCTCGTATGCTTCCCAGGAAAGAGTCACATTCATATCTCCGGCTGTTGCCGTTAGTGACTTCAGTTCATATAAATCGAAACTTGCCTTTGGCAGATCTTCTTCACAAGCAGTAAAGACTACCGTGAAAATAAACAACAAGCTATATAGTATTTTTTTCATCGTTTGATTTCTTTTAGTTTAATCCTATTAATATCCCGTATTCTGCCACAACAGTTCTGTGTTGTTTATTCTTTCCAACTCCGTTTTTGGAATAGGATACAGGAATTGATAGTCCTGAATAATATGTCCTTCTGCTTTCATAGCCTCCTTAGCACCTCCCATACGTACCAAATCGAACCAACGCTGTCCTTCATAAGGAAACTCCTGTTGACGTTCCAACATAATCGCTTTACGGAAGCTATCCTGATCGGGAAGCTCTGTTATCTGAAGCGGAGACAATCCGGCACGAGTATGCACAGCATTCAAAGCAACCATAGCTTCTGAATTCTGCAAATTACTATAACTGATTTCATTCAAAGCTTCAGCGTACATTAACAGCACATCGGCATAACGGAGAATAATCTGGTCATTACCGACTGTATTATAGGTCGCACTTTTGACATCCTTAAATTTATTCATCACGCATACTTTATCTTCCACCTTTACATAGGTAATCAGATTCTTGCGCTTATCCCCATCTTTGTAGCACTCTTTCAGAGACTTTGTCTGATTGGTATCATCAGTCAGATTAATAATAGAGAACCAATATCCATGTCCTTCTCCTTCAACATCCTTATTAAAGCGAACAGCAAAAATAATCTCATCGTTCATTTTATTGTTCACGTCAAACACCTGTTCGGGAGTAGTCATTAAAGAATACCGACCCACTAGTTGAGATAGCACATTGCGAGCCTCCGTCCATTTATGGAAAGTCAGGTAAATCTTGCCGAGCAATGCCATTGCAGCACCGGAAGTCACTCGTCCCATATCGGCACTTGTATAAGAAGACGGCAACATATTTTCATTAATAACCTGATTCAAATCACCGACAAGAAAATCATAAACCTGTTGATCGGAACTGCGCCCGATTTTAAGAGCTTCAGCCACCGTCACCACTTTATTAGTCATCGGTATCCCTCCCCATAAACGATACATATTAAAATAAGTAAGGGCACGGATAAAAAGAGCTTCGCCTTTATATTGTTTTTTCAGAGTTGCGTCGAAGTTGGCCTCATCAATTCTATCTAATACAAGATTGCAACGATAGACTCCATTATTAAAGTTCGCCCAGGCATCTTCCAAAATTCCGTTAGAGGCTTTATCTGCAAACTGATCGATATCATAACGGTCTTGTGTTCCGGCAGTGGGCGCACTCAATGTCAAATTATCACTCCGATATTCGCAACACTCTGTAAAATAGGAAACTTGTGTCTGCAATTTGGAGTAACATCCTATCACGGCTACATTAAAATCTTCCGCTGTCTTATATACCTTGTCGGTAGGCACACTGCTACTCGGTTCTAAATCGAAGAAACTATCTGTACAAGCAACTGATAACAAAGCAGTTGACAGGAATAGTATTAGTTTATATTTTTTCATATAACGTGTATTTTAAAGGATGATTAAAGTGTTATGTTCAGCCCGAACAAGAATGTTTTAGCCAATGGATAAGTTCCATAATCCTCACCCGGTGAAAGAGAATTACTCGGACGTGCATTTACTTCCGGATTATATCCGCTATAATTAGTCGAAGTCCATAAGTTTTGTCCGGAAACGTAAACTCTTAATTTTTCCACGAAAAAGCGTTGAGTCAAGTTCTTCGGCAAAGTATATCCTAGTGTCACATTCTGCAGTCGCAGATAAGAACCATCTTCAAGATGCCAAGTTGAAGTACGACCATTATAACCCTTTGACTTACGATTGGCACGGTTCACCTGACCGTTTCCCGGATCTTCCGGACTTTTCCAACGATTCAAGGCTATAGTGGTGCCATTGGTATTACCTTCCAGATTATCAATGTAACGACGATTCAGATTCAGAATCTCATTACCATATACTCCTTGAAAATTAAAATCAAGGTCAAACCCCTTAAACCAGACTTTACCACCAAACCCATAGGTAAAATCGGGCATATAGTTACCCACGATTGTACGATCTTTATCCAAATCCATCACTCCATCCCCGTCTACATCCACAAAGCGGAAATCTCCCGGCTGGGTATTGCTGAAATGAGGATACTTTTTTAATTCTTCTTCATTGGAGAAAATTCCATCCTGCACCAACAGATAATAACATCCGATGGGTTCACCGACTTTCGTTATGTAATAAGCATGATCTACGCTACCGGTAGATATGATAGGAGCATTACCCGGACCGAGTGCCTTCACTTCGTTCGTATTAGTGGCATAATTAGCATTAAACGAATAACCGAAATCTTTAGTTATATTCTTCTGTGAGGTCAAAGCAACTTCCCATCCCCTATTATTCACTTTACCGATATTCATCAATGCAGTGCTATATCCGGTCAAGTGGGGAACTGGTACATTCAACAACATATTAGAGGTATTGGTATTATAATAATCCACAGTCAGTCCCAGCAATCCTTTGAACATCTGCAAATCAACACCCACATTCACCATCGCATTCTTTTCCCAACTCAAATCTTCATTCTTTATGGTACTTGGCTTATAACCATTCACCAATTGTCCGTTACCTGTGCCAAGCACATAATTATCCAAAGCCATCAGAGACAAATGATCATAATTACCAATCTGGAAGTTACCGGTCACTCCATAACTCGCTCTTAACTTCAAATCATCAACAAACGACAGACACTTAGCCTTCATAAAGAAGTCTTCTCCGCTTATTCTCCACGCCAAAGAAGCTGAAGGAAAATATCCCCACCGATTATTCTTGCCAAAACGGGAAGAACCATCTGCACGAATAGCCGCCGAAGCCATATATTTACCTTTATAGCTGTACTGCATACGCGCCAGATAAGAAGCAATCGTCCATTGGGTTTTATCGGATACACCTTTCGTCACCGTACCTCCGGAAATTGTTTGTATATAGTCGTTCGGGAAATCGGTCGCCGTCACATTATCTCCTTTATATGTCTCTTTTTGAGCCGACTGTACTAAGACCACATTTGATGGAATGAGCATTCTTTAATCGTTGTGTTATAATTGATTTTATTCTCCACCAACCAGTTGAAATAAAAACCTGATGAACTGTAGGCTGTCGGATTTGACTTTACATCATAATACTTTTGTCCCAATAAAGGAAGTTCCGAAGAACGATATTGGTCATTATGCGAACCATAATAATCGCCACCAAAAGAAATGTTATAAGTAAGCCCCTTATACAACTCCAATTCAGCAAAAACTTTTCCGACAATCGCCATACGGTCTACAACATCCGATTGTAAGTTTGCCATGGCTACCGGGTTCAATACGGCATTATGCTGATAGTCATTTCCAATTCTCCAATAGCCGTTTCCCTGATAATTATAGCTGCCATCCGCATTATACACCGGCCATACCGGAGGCATCATCAATGCCGATTGCACAATACCATTAGATCCGGAAGCATCTACCGATTGGAAGTAGAATAGGAAGGCGAGAAATTCAGACCAAATTTCAGTCTTTTATATTTCCCGTCCAAATTCATACGCATACTATATTTCTTAAAGTCGGAATTAATTATAATACCCTCTTTATCATAATAGTTGGCAGAAATGAAATAGCCGACTGTTTTTCCTCTGCCGGAAATAGAAACATTGTGGCTGGTAGTAGCAGCAGTACGAAAAATAGCATCTTGCCAATCCGTATCCGTCAACCCCTTATCACCATTCAGATAGGGAAAGAGTTCGGTAGGAATACGTTCCCATGAGTTCGGGCGCATTCCGTTCGGGTCATCCGGTGACCTCCGGGATTAGCATCCAGATAAGCGTTGTCATGACCATCCTTTGCAAATTCGGCAAACTGATATGCATTCATCATTGAAAGTTTCTTCGAAACACTCTGGATGCCATAATATCCATCATACTGCACTTTCATCTTTTCCGATTGTCCCTGCTTGGTCGTGATAATAATGACACCGTTGGAACCGCGACTACCATAAATAGCTGCCGACGAAGCATCTTTCAAAACTTCCACAGATTCGACATCATTATTATTCAGATTGGCAAATCCACGTTCTACCGGCACGCCATCAATAATATAAAGAGGATCACTACCGGCATTAACCGTACTGATACCACGAACACGGATACTTACACTTCCCTCCGGATCACCACTTGGCTGTGTAACCTGTACCCCCGGCATCTTACCCGCCAACGCCTGACGAAAGTCTGAAGCAGAAACGTCCGCAATTTGTTCAGCTTTCACGGAAGAAATAGAAGTAGAGACGTCTCTTTTCCTCTGAACTCCATATCCCACCACTACTACCTCATCAATCATCTTACTATCTTCTACCAACGTGATTTTCGCCGTATTTTTATCCTTTGCAGAGATATTTACCGTTTTATATCCAATATAAGAGATGGTCAATGTTGCAGACTCCGGTACATTCATGATTGAGTAACGTCCGTCGATATCGGTAATCGTACCACTACCCTCTCCCTTAATCTGCACACTGGCACCAATCACCGGTTCTCCTTTATCATCTGCAACAATACCTTGTATAGTACGTGTACGTTGAACAGTTTCTTCTTTCTTAAGCGGCTGTTTGCTAACAGCAATTGTATGATCGGTCCTATTGAAATAAAGCTTGGCCTGGGAAGTAATTTCTCCCAGAATCTGTTTTAATGAAGCATTTTTAATGTCGAAAGAAACTCTCGGAGCCTTGTTCACCGTCTCCTGATCATAGAGAAACTTAAAATTAGTCTGTTTGCTGATTTTATTGAAAACACTCTCTACCGGCTCGTTTTGCACACGAAGCGTAATATCATGCTCTTTCAATGTCTGAGCAGCAGCCGGAGCTATTAAAATGAAGGTGAATAGTAAAAAAGCTAAAAACGAACAGCTATTTTTACTTATCCCTTTACAAATAAGAAGATTATTCATAAATTTGTGCGTTTTAGTAATTGACTAAAGTTATTAAAAACAAGCAATGCGCGATACGTTATTCATTTGGGTCGAAGCTTATGAATATCCGTCCGGATTGCGGATAGAGGCATTCCTTTGGAGTGCTTCTATCATTTTGGGGAGGTTCATGAAGGAGCTGTTTTCATCTATTATTTTTTAAAAGGTTAAACATTATCTATTATTCATCTCATTCTTTATAAAGAAGCACATGGATGCCCTCTTTCTTATATTTGATATCACCGCTGATAAATTCAATGGATTTAAGTACCGCTTCCAAACTCTTGTTATCATGTTCGCCGGTAATCAAGTTGTTGAAATCCTGACCGGAAGCAAAAGTAATCCGGCAATTATATACCCGTTCCAGTTCCTTTGCCACATCGCGGATAGGTGTACTGTAAAAACGTAACCCGCCTTTCATCCAGACAGCCACTCCCCTATCCTCCGTTTTCTTACTATATTCTCCGGAAACAGTATTGATAAGCACCTGTTCTTTAGCAGTCAGCCTCATCATCGCTTCCGGTAAATCAACCTGTACCTTACCACTCTCCACACTCACAGACACTATTTCATCTGTTGAATAGGATTTTACATCAAATCGGGTACCTAACACCTGAACATCCAGCCGCTTCGTCCTCACAATAAATGGCATCTTTTCATTGCGGGCAACACGGAAATATCCCTCACCTTCAAGTTCCACTTCACGGAGATCTCCAACAAAACGATCCGGATAACGCACTTGCGAACAAGAGTTCAGAACCAAAAGAGTTCCGTCCGGCAAAGTCACTTGTCTTTTCTCACCAAAGGAAGTGGTGATTTCAGCCAGTGTGACCTGTTGTGCATTCATATACCGGAAAAAGTTGACACTCCCTATGATAATGGCTATTACAGCCGCTGTACTGACTGCCACCACAGAAGCCCGGCGGAACCATGTACGTTTTTTGTGTTCAATACGCTTCAGTAATTGGCGTGCCTCTCTCTTATATTTTTCCCGCTCCAAATCATTACCAGGTTGCAGGTTCCCGGATTCTTCCCAAACCTCTGCTGCCAGTTCGTCCAATATATCTTGGTTTTCTGAATCCTTAATACTTTGCAACAACTGTGAAGCATCATCCCGGTATAAAGATCATCCAGATAGCGATGCAATTTATCTTTTTCTGTTTTAGTATCTTTCATCATATATTCAAAATAAGGATATTAATTTCCTTCCCTTTGTATAAGTAATACACAAAAGTAAGAAAGAGCTAGGGTGTGATTAACATTTATTATAAATTCAAGCACAATAGAATCAAAAGTACATCGGCTGATGTACTTGAATATTTAGTCAAATAGGAACGAATCACTTTTAGAGAAAGAGAAATATGTTCTTGCACTGTATGAACTGAAACGCCCAATGCTTCGGCTATTTCTTTATGAGACATCTGTAGTTCACGGCTCATTTTAAATACCTCACGCTGGCGGGGCGTTAATTGCTCCAATGCACGGGCAATAATCTCTTTCAAATCATTGAGCAGAATATGATTATTCGTTTCGTTCGTTGAATCGATCGCTTGAGAAAGAATCTGCTCTTTCAGCTGATCTTCATTAGCCATATCCCGCAACTGATTCAAAATACGATTACGCACAATAGTATAAAGATAGGAAGAAAAAGAGGCTTCGGGATTGATGAAACGACGGGTTTGCCAAACTACCGTAAACGCATCCTGAAATATATCCTCCGCAAATTCATGCGACTTGACGAATTTCAGGGCGAAGTAGAGCAAACGATTCTTATAAGCGGCATAAAGTTCGCAAAAGGCCTCTTCATCTCCGTCTATCAGACGGAGAACCACTTCCCGTTCATCCATTAGAGTGTCTGTTGCGTACATACTTCTTTATTTTTGGCCACAAAGGTATTGTTATGATGTTACAAACGTATGTATTTTTTCTGAAATAAAAAATAAAGCTCCCTTCTTATTAAATCTCCCGTTAAGAACTTTATCTACCTTTCCATTGTTATTAGTAATAGTAAAGTGCAAATAAGACGCACACCAAGTTCTATTAAAAAAGAAGGAAGATTATGAAAAAAGTAATCGACAGAGCTTCATCAAGAGGCTATTTCAATCACGGCTGGCTCAAGACCCATCACACATTCAGTTTTGCCAACTATTATAATCCGGAAAGAATTCATTTCGGAGCATTACGAGTGCTGAACGATGACAGTGTAGACCCGTCTATGGGATTCGATACACATCCGCATAAAAATATGGAAGTGATTTCCATCCCCCTAAAAGGATACCTGAAACATGGTGACAGTGTACAAAACACTAAAACCATCACTCCAGGTGATATTCAGGTTATGAGTACAGGTAGTGGCATTTATCACAGTGAATACAATGGCAGTGATAAAGAACAACTGGAATTCCTGCAGATATGGGTATTTCCACGAGTTGAAAACACCAAACCGGAGTATAACAACTTCGATATTCGTCCGCTCCTGAAACCAAATGAACTGGCGTTAATCCTGTCTCCGAACGGGAAGATCCCGCTTCTATCAAACAAGATGCATGGTTCTCTATGGGAAGCTTCGATACGGAAAAAACAATCGAATATAAGATGCATCAGGAAGGTAACGGAGTATATATCTTCGTACTTGAAGGAGAAATCACAGTGGCGGAAGAACGGCTGTCCAAACGTGATGGTATCGGTGTTTGGGATACAAAAGAATTCCCGATACATATATTAAAAGGAACCCAACTTCTATTAATAGAAGTACCCATGTAATTTTCGCTAAAATTTCAATTTATTCTATTCAAAAAGCGGCCTCATCGAAAAGATGAAACCGCTTTTTATTCATTGTCCAAGATTGGTCATTATCGGAGAAATCGTTATTTTCCTTTCTTATAATTCTCCAATCCGGTCTGTAAGAATTCAATATACTTAGGAATATCTTCGTTATAAGCATACGACTTATTCAACGGTTTACCCTGATTGTCCAGCAATACATAGAAAGGCTGGGCATTAGCTCCGAATTTCACACGTTGCAGATAGCTCCATTTATCGCCGACAGTACGCAAAGTACGTTCTGTACCGTTTTCGATAATCTTCACAGGTTCAGTCAACGGAGTTTTATTATCTACATAAAGTGTAATCAATACGTAGTCGTTATTAATCAAATCACTCACTTTCGGGTCAGTCCATACCGCTGCTTCCATCTTACGGCAGTTTACGCAACCATATCCGGTAAAGTCGAGCATAACCGGTTTTCCGTTCAGACGGGCATATTCCATTCCTAAATCATAGTCATCGAATTTCGCGTGTACATCATTCTTATGCAGATTGAAATCTTGCGTCTGCATAGGCGGAGCAAATGCAGATACGGCTTTCAATGGTGCTCCCCACAAACCGGGAACCATATATACGGCAAATGCTAAAGAGATTAACGCCATAAAGAAGCGGGTTACTCCCACCTTATTATCATCGTCATCGTGCGGGAATTTGATCTTGCCCAACAGGTAGAATCCAAGCAAAGCAAAGATGACAATCCATAAAGCCAGGAATGTTTCGCGGTCAAGCAATCTCCAACCATAAGCCAAATCAGCAACTGACAAGAATTTAAGTGCAAATGCTAATTCGAGGAAACCCAGCGTAACCTTGATAACATTCATCCATCCGCCGGACTTTGGCATCGATTTCAGCCAAGACGGGAACAGGGCGAAGAGTGTAAACGGCAATGCCAAAGCGATGGCAAATCCTAACATACCGATTGCCGGAGCAACTACGCTTCCTGTTGTAGATACCTGTACCAGCAAGAAGCCGATAATCGGACCTGTACAAGAGAAAGATACCAATGAAAGCGTGAAAGCCATCAGGAAAATACTTAGCAATCCGGTCGTAGATTCAGCTTTGCTATCTACTGCATTTCCCCACTTCGACGGCAGCCTGATTTCAAACGCTCCAAAGAATGAAGCAGCAAAAATCACCAGCATCAGGAAGAAGAGAATGTTGAAAATAGCATTGGTAGATAAAGCGTTTAATGCACTGGCTCCGAAAATCAAAGTAATAGCCAAGCCCAATGCCACATAAATCACTACAATAGATGCACCGTATGTCCACGCATCACGAATTCCTTTCTTTTTGTCTTTACTACGTTTTAAGAAGAAACTGACTGTCATCGGAATAATCGGCCATACACAAGGGGTAAACAATGCCAATAATCCACCCAGAAAACCTGTTATGAATATATATATCCAGGACATGTCTTCCTGACCATGTTCTTCTCCTAAGGCTTGTAAATCACTGATTACCGGTTTCCAAAGATCACCCGATGCAACAGCAGGCTGAATATCCGTAGCAACTTCGGTTGTAGTTGCAGGCACCAGTTCCATCATCGCAGAAGAATCTTTCGTAACAGCAGGAACGGGTTCTTCTTTTTGCTTATCCGCTACCTTTTGCTCCGGTTGCTCTGTTTTTGTTGCAGCGGCATTTCCGGCTTTTGCTACTCCGGAATACTTAAACGGCACCTGAGTAGGAGGCAGACAACTCTCGTCATCACAAGCTCCATATTCCAGATAACCTTCGATTGCGTAAGCTCCACCCGTGAATTTTACTTTCTGCACAAACTTTGCTGTATTCTCGAAATAGCGTACCTTCATTTCGAACAATTTATCGAAAGTAGATACTTCTGTGCCTACAGGCTTCAGTTTGCCTACAAGCTCGACACCCGATTTATTATCAACATTGAATGTTGCGGAAATAGGGCCGCCATCTCCCAGATCGGTAGAATAAACATGCCAACCTTTATCCATGGTAGCTGTAAACACCACTCTGCCTCCGTATCGGAGAGAGCTGTCAGCTCTGTTTTAAACTTTACCGGATCTTTGATCTGCGCTTGCAATGCATATACAACAAAGCTTAAAAGCAGGAAAGAAATTATTTTTCTCATCTTTATTTTTGGGGTTTATAATTCATAGTCTACGCACGCACGGCTCTCCTTCGTTTCAGCCAGAATCTTTCCGGCAGCTACGTGGTCGGGATGTGTTGCGTAGAATTTAACATCTTCTAGTGTATCAAACTCACTGTAAAGCGCAATATTCCATGTTTCACCAGGATTCATATTCAATCCGACCTCCACTTTGCGAATTACAGAAATTTTAGCAGGAAGAGCTTCTATCGCTTCCTTGAATTTAGTCATGACTTCCAGTTTCTCTTCAGCAGGAACTTCGTCTTTTAACTTAAATAATACAATGTGTTTTACCATTACGTTGTTATTTTAATGAATTGTTTCTATATTTGTCTTGTTAATGCGTTTACCACATTAATAATAATGCAAAAATACTCTATTTGGTTCAAATATACATTTAAAGAGATGTTAATTATAGGAATAGCAGGCGGAACGGGCTCCGGAAAGACCACCGTCGTACGGAAAATTATAGAAAGCCTCCCCGCAGGAGAAGTAGTACTCTTACCACAGGATTCATACTACAAAGACAGTAGTCATGTCCCGGTTGAAGAACGCCAGAATATCAATTTTGACCATCCGGATGCTTTTGAATTGGAGTCTGCTATCCAGCATGTCATGACGCTGAAAGAAGGGAAGAGTATCGAACAGCCCACCTATTCTTATCTCACATGCACGCGCCAGCCCGAAACCATTCATATCGAACCTCGTGAGGTGGTTATCATTGAAGGAATCCTTGCCTTATGTGATAAAAAGCTGCGCAATATGATGGACCTCAAAATATTTGTTGATGCCGATCCCGACGAACGCTGATTCGTGTCATTCAGAGAGATGTCATTGAGCGCGGACGTACTGCCGAAGCTGTAATGGAACGCTATACACGGGTTTTAAAACCTATGCACCTGCAATTTATCGAACCTTGCAAACGATATGCCGACCTTATTGTACCGGAAGGAGGCAGTAATAGGGTAGCTATTGATATACTGACTATGTACATCAAGAAGCACCTTAAGAATTAAAAATTGAAAATTAAAAATTAAGAAATGAATGTCAAGACACTGAGTATTCCTTTATTTCTTATTCTATTTTGTTGTATGCTCGGATGCCGGAATAAGCATCATAACAAGATGGATGAGACAGCGCGTGATCTTCCACAAATAAAAGATAGTGGCGAACTCGTTGTATTGACATTATATAGCTCTACTTCCTATTTCATTTACCGGGGACAAGAAATGGGGTTCCAATATGAACTTAGTGAACAGTTTGCCAAAAGCCTGGGACTAAAACTTAGGATTGAAGTAGCCAACAGCGTCGACGAAATGATCCAAAAATTATTGGCAGGTGAAGGAGACATGATTGCCTATAATCTGCCAATCACCAAAGAGTGGAAAGACAGTCTTCTTTATTGTGGCGAAGATGTAATTACTCACCAGGTAATTGTTCAGCAAGGAAGAGGAAAACAGAAGCCGTTGAAAGATGTAACCGAACTGGTCGGAAAAGATATATACGTAAAACCAGGGAAATATTATGACCGCCTCGTCAATCTGAATAGTGAATTAGGAGGAGGTATCCGGATTCATGAAGTCACCAATGACAGTATCACTATTGAGGACTTGATTACGCAAGTAGCGCAAGGAAAAATTCTGTATACGGTGGCCGACAATGATTTAGCCAGACTTAATAAGACCTATTATCCCAATTTAAATATCGGCCTGTCCATCAGTTTCGATCAACGTTCTTCGTGGGCGGTACGAAAAGACAGCCCCGAGCTGGCAGCCGCCGCTACCCAATGGCATCAGGAAAACATGACTTCTCCTGCTTACACAGCGAGTATGAAACGTTATTTTGAGAATAGTAAAATGATGCCGCACTCTCCTATCCTCTCCTTAAAAGAAGGAAAGATATCTCATTATGACCATTTATTCAAGAAGTATTCCAAAGACATCGGCTGGGACTGGCGCATGCTTGCATCATTAGCGTATACAGAATCCAATTTGACACTACCGCTGTATCTTGGGCAGGTGCCAAAGGACTCATGCAGTTAATGCCTGCCACAGCACGTGCAATGGGAGTACCTCCCGGCAAAGAGCAGAATCCAGAGGAAAGTGTGAAAGCGGCTATTAAATATATTACTGCCACCGACCGGAGTTTCAGCATGATTCCCGATAAGCAGGAACGGCTCAATTTTATCCTGCATCTTACAATGCCGGTTTGGGACATATATATGACGCAATGGCACTAGCCGAAAAATACGGGAAAAACAAATTAGTATGGAAAGATAATGTAGAAAACTTCATCTTGCTTAAAAGCAATCAAGAATACTTCAACGATCCTGTCTGCAAAAACGGATATTTCCGTGGCATCGAGACTTACAATTTCGTTCGAGATATTATGTCGCGCTACGAATCCTACAAAAAGAAAATAAAAGCATGAGATAAAGTATTAAGTATTAGGTGTAATACCTAATACTTATTTCCTATAGGTCATCAGACTGATTACGACAATAGCCAATACAGATAATGGTAAGGCAAATAATATCGGGTCAATCACAGGGAAAGGATAAGTGGTAATCAACACATCCCGTCCGAATAACGCTTTACAGATACCTAATGCTTCAGATTCTTTCTGATGAAGAAACACAAGAGCAAACAGAACTGCCGATTGTTCCCACCCAAAGACTTGCCATGACACCTTGTTTAGTAGCTTTCTTCCAATATAAAGCACAGAAATAGGCAGGAAGAAAAGCGGCTGCACAAATTCCCATAAAGATAGAAGTTCCGCGGGCTATAATATCATGAGGCAACATATAACAAATAATATAGCTGACCAGGATAGAGAATAATACGCCCAGACGGATCACATTGGTAAGTTTATTCCGTGAACGGGGTTTATAAGTTCCGTAAATATCAGAGCCTACCGAAGCACCCATCGTATGGAACTGCGAACTTAACGTAGACATACTGGCTGAAAGGATGCACAACATAAAGAGTGCGGCAAACCAGTCGGGCATCGCTTTATTAATAAAATATGGAATTATCTTATCAATATCCTGCACAACTTCGGTAGCAACCGCTCCTTCTGTTTTCAGGAAGAAAAGATTACTCAAGGCTCCAGCATGATAGATAGCCCCTACTGTTATAATCAGAAAGAAACAACCGATAAATACACCGCGGTTCAACTGCTTGCTACTCTCCACGGTCATAAAGCGAACCACTAACTGCGGCTGTGCAAGACAGCCGATTCCTACTCCTAAAATGAGAGAAGTTACCAGCGAATACCATTGTGGAGAACCTGTGATGGGCATTGCAGTCCATCCTTGATGTCCTAGCGCTTTAAACTTTTCCGGAACTAGCGGAGCAATGGCAGTCAATTCTTTATTAGCTTCGATAAAGTTCATATCAAGCACCTGATACAAAGAAAACAACAGAAATAACATACAGCCAAACATGATAACTCCTTGCAAAGCATCTGTATACATTACTCCTTTCATTCCCCCTGCTATGACATAAGCAGCAATAACCAAGGTAAATATCAATAAGGAAACATTGAAATCAATCTGAAAGATTTGTTCGATGAATACGGCTCCACCTTTCATTACAACCGCTGCATAAAGCGGCATTCCGATGAAAATAACAGCAGCAATAAATACCTGTATATTACGGGAACGGAAATGACGGCCTAATAATTGAGGGAAAGTACTACACTTCAACATTCGCCCCCATCACGCCGTACGCAAACCGAAAAGAATAAAAGACTATAAACCACCCCAAACAAACATCAATTAGAGGAAACAGAGCCAACTGAATACCCATTCCAAAAAGCAGCCGCCACTCCTCCAAAACCTACAATAGCAGATGCAGAAATAAACGTAGCACCATAAGAAAGTGCCATTACGATAGGATTCATCTGACGTCCGCCTACCAAATAGTCACTGGTATTCGTTGTTTTCTTATATCCCAAAAAGCCGAGGTAGGCCAGTGACAGCAGATAAGCTACCACAATTAGTCCAAGAGTAAATGTATTCATCGGGTTTCGTCTTTTTCGTCGTCCTTATTCCAATATTTCAGCCCAAACCAGGCAGCGAAAATCACACATACCACCGAAAGTAGGTAAGGCAGAATAATAAAAGGGTCGTCTATTCCAAACATTTGCGTATCAGATTTTAATCAATTTGGACGCAAATGTAAGGAAATTATTGAAAAGACAAAACTTTTGTTTACTAATACTGATTATAATGTATCTTTTTCTCGTCAAATTTCTGTTTCGGGTTCTCTTTTGTAGCCGGATAGCCAAAAGGAATGACACAAAGCGGAAGAATATTATCGGGCAGGTTAGTATATTTACGCACTACTTGCATACGGTCTTCATAAGGATAGGCCGCTGTCCATACAGCACCCAATCCCAGACTTTCAGCAGCCAACAAAATATTCTGTGCTGCTGCAGAACAATCTAAATACCAATATGACGAGCGTACTGAATCTCCACAGACGATGATGGCGTTACGGGCCTGCGTCAGCATTTTGGCATAAGGAAGTGCTGCTGCCATTGAATCTAGTTTGGCACGATCAGATACTACCACAAATTCCCATGGACGGATATCCCTACCGTAGGAGCAGCCATTCCGGCACGAAGCATAAAGTCGATTTTCTCTTTCTCTACTCCTTTATTCAGATAAGCACGCACACTTTTGCGCTCGAAAATATTATCCAACACAGCATTTCCGGTTCCGGATGTTCCTTTTTCTTCTTTTGCAGAAGAACAGGAGGTCATAGCAGTGACTGCTACAATCAGACATAAGAAAGAGAAAATCTTTTTCATTGTGACAATGTTTAAAACAGGTTCAACTTATTTTTCTGTGCTTCTTCCAACGAAACAGTTTCACGCTTCATCAGCCCACTCTTTTCACGGAGTGCTTCATATTCTGTTTCCAATTCATTCACCAGCTCGGCTTTTGCCTGCGGGTTGAGCAATTTGGAAGCGACACTTGCATTTTGGGAAGCATCTTTCAGGTGTACTACCGGAGCATGATAAACAGGAGCAATCTTTAATGCCGTATGCATCTTCGATGTAGTGGCTCCACCAATCAAAAGAGGAATATCCAAACCTGCTTTTTCAAGTTCAACAGCCACGTGAGCCATTTCTTCCAAAGATGGAGTAATCAGTCCACTCAACCCGATCATATCTACCTTTTCTTCAATAGCACGCTGAACGATGGTTTCTGCAGGAACCATTACTCCTAAATCTACAATATCATAACCATTGCAGGCCATCACTACAGCTACAATGTTTTTTCCGATGTCGTGCACATCCCCCTTTACAGTTGCCAGTAGCACTTTACCTGCCGAAGCACTTCCTTCCACTTTTTCCGATTCAATGATCGGTTGCAAGATAGCTACGGCTTTCTTCATGGTGCGGGCAGTCTTCACAACCTGGGGAAGAAACATCTTACCGGCACCAAACAGTTCACCAACATGGTTCATTCCATCCATCAGCGGTCCTTCAATTACATCGACAGCTTTATCATAAAGAGGCAATGCCTCTGCCAAGTCCTGTTCCAGAAAATCTCCAATTCCTTTCATCAAGGCATACTTCAAACGTTCCTGAACAGTTCCTTCTCTCCAGGCATCTTGCTTGACAGCCGGTTGTCCGGCAGTTTCGCTCATGTTTGCTTTCAGAGATTCCGCTAATTCGATAAGCCGTTCCGCCGCATCCAGACGACGGTTTAAGACAACATCTTCTATCTTTTCCAAGACATCAGCCGGAATATCAGTGTACAATACGGAAGTTCCCGGATTCACAATCCCCATGTCCATTCCTTGTTGGATGGCGTGATAAAGGAACACTGCATGCATGGCCTCACGGATATAATTGTTGCCACGGAAAGAGAAAGAGAGGTTGCTGACTCCTCGCTGATGTGTGCACCAGGGAGATTTTTCTTTATCCAAGCGGTAGCTTCAATAAAATCTACAGCATAGTTATTATGTTCTTCAATCCCCGTAGCTACAGCAAGCACATTGGGGTCAAAAATAATATCGTGAGGATTAAAACCAATTTTGTCAACCAAAAGAAGGTAAGCCCGTTGGCAAACTTCGATTTTACGGGCGGCTGTATCTGCCTGTCCTTTCTCGTCGAACGCCATGACCACAGCAGCGGCTCCATATTGCCGGATGATTCGGGCATGTTCAAGGAAAACTTCCTCTCCCTCTTTCAAAGAAATAGAATTGACGATTGATTTGCCCTGAAGACACTTCAGTCCGGCTTCAATAACTTCCCATTTGGAAGAATCGATCATAATCGGAACACGGGCTATTTCCGGTTCGGACATGATAAGATTCAGGAAAATAGTCATCTCTGTCTTTGCCTCCAACAATCCATCGTCCATATTGACGTCAATCACTAAAGCACCGTCCTCCACTTGTTGGCGGGCGATAGAAAGGGCTTCATCATATTTCTTTTCATTGATGAGACGAAGGAACTTGCGCGAACCGGCTACGTTGCAACGTTCGCGACATTCACAAAGTTTATTTCCGGCTTCACCTCCAACAGTTCAAGTCCGGAGAGCCACATACAATCCGGCGCAGAGGCAGGAACGTGTGGTTTAGCTCCTTCTACAAGGGCGGGATATTCAGCAATATAAGCATCTGTCGTACCACAACAGCCACCAATAATATTGATTAATCCTTCTTCAATATATTCTCTCACTTCATGAGCCATATCCGCAGGTGTCTGGTCATACTTACCCAGACTATTCGGTAACCCGGCATTCGGATAGGCACTAATATAATAAGGTGCACGGGATGCCAGCTGTTCCAGGAACGGCTTCAACTGACGGGCACCGAATGAGCAATTCAAACCGACTGAAAATATATTGGCATGTTGCACAGAAGCCAGAAATGCATCCAATGTTTGTCCGGACAATGTTCGTCCGCCAATATCAGACACTGTTACAGATAACATGATCGGCACTTCTATGCCTGTCATTTTCATGGCTTGTTCGGCAGCAAAAATTGCAGCTTTGGCATTTAGGGTATCAAAGATTGTCTCAATCAGAATGGCGTCTACCCCACCTTCGAGCATTGCTTCCATTTGTTGCTGATAGGATGCAGCCAGTTCGTCGTAACTCAAAGCACGATAAGCCGGGTTGTTCACGTCCGGCTCATAGAACAGGTTTTATTGGTAGGTCCTACGGAGCCGGCCACAAAACGTGGTTTATCTGGATTCTTGGCTGTATACTCGTCAGCAAGGTCACGAGCCAATTTTACGGCTGCAAGATTCATCTCACGTACGTATTCTTCTACGTGATAATCAGCCATAGAACTGTGGTTGAGCTAAATGTATTGGTCTCGATGATATCCGCACCCGCTTCCAGGTATTTACGATGAATATCCTGAATCACGTCGGGACGTGTCAGACACAACAAGTCATTATTCTTTCAGCTGTCCGGGAATATGCGCAAAACGTTCACCACGAAAATCTTCTTCTTTGAGATTATATTGTTGAATCATTGTACCCATTGCCCCATCCAGAATAAGGATGCGTTCGGATACGATCTGAGAAATTGTCTTTTTCATTACCCTATCACATTAATACCTAATTACCACTCTGCCAACATCTGCCAGACCTCTCGTAGTCCGGCGTTTTATCTTATAGCGTTTTTTACTTACCGCTTGAACATTCTTGCCATATCTCTACGGTCGTCTTTCTCCTTTATAGATTCTCGTTTATCATATTCCTTCTTACCTTTCGCCAAAGCGACTACCAGTTTCGCCAAACCTTTCTCATTGATAAACAAGCGTACAGGGACAATCGTAAAGCCGGGATTTTTCATCTCCCGCTGAAGTTTTTCCAATTCTTTTTTACTAAGCAACAACTTCCTCTCTCTACGTGCCGTATGATTATTGTACGATCCATAGAAATATTCGGCGATGTGCATATTCTTCACCCACAATTCGCCTTTCGTAAAATAGCAAAACGTATCTACCAGACTGGCTTTTCCCAAACGAATGGATTTTATTTCCGTACCGGTCAATACGATACCTGCTGTGTAGGTATCTATCAGCTCGTAATCAAACGTAGCCCGTTTATTCTTTATATTTACAGGAGGTTGTTTCATCTTTACTCATTAATTAAGTATAGCCGTCAGTCTATTAAACACGATCTGTATCACCGCCGGACATAGTATTAACAATACAGACGACAAAAGGGTGTATTTTAATCGTTGTTTTTCTTCTACTCCCATCAGTATAGGAACTCCCTCCCATACCACATAGACGATGTAGAACTGCAGCAACCAAGCAATAATTCTAAAATCAGGTAATAGTCCGGTTACTATCTGAAGCAGGAAAGACACAACCAATGCATATCCTGCAAACTGTTGTGTCAACGGCATATTGCTATGCAGACCAAACATCCTTGTTCCCATTTCATTGATGGCATAAGCTGCCAGAAAATAGCCACCGAACAGGGCTACAGCTACGGCGCAACAATTGGTCATAGCTATCTGGAAACTTTGCGGACCTCCCCACCCATTCGTCAATAACGAACCGATGAATACGGACAGACCGCATAAACCAATCATAGGATAGACAAAAGCCATAAATACTTTTCGCCTATCCTCTTCCATAGAAATTTCCTCCAGCCTTGGCCGGAGAGGAAATCAATTTCATTGCTATATTAAATAATTCTTTGTAGTTCAATTTGTTTTAAGTGTTTCACTCCACGTTGAATTTGCGGCACCATCCAAAGAATTCTTTGAGGAGTTGGTCTTTGCATTTACTTTTATTTTAGTTGGTTCTACTCCAGTAGCTTGTTTGAATGCATAAATAACACTAGACAGATTATATGCCTTATAAGTAGAAGTATACTTATCACGAGTCACAGTCTCCTCTGAACCATCTTTAATCACATGATTAAGATTCAATACAAGTTCAGTTGACCCTGATGCCAATTCATCAAAATCATATGTGAGTATAAAAGAATGCTTATTAAGTTCTTCTTTCTGCTTTTCGTCTGTACTCTCTACTTTTACCCAATACATAATAGGAATTACAAGATATTGATCAAAAAGTATTCCCGGCTGAGTTGATGTATCGCTATTAAAAGTATATAAAGGTGCAGTAGCTTCGTTATATCTGCCGCTTTCTCTGGTCCTTCAGTAGATTTTGCACTAATAGAAGTCGGAGTACTTCCTGCATAAAGTGTTACATCAAGAGTCTGAGAATTCCCTGGCTGTTGCGCTGTGTCAAACTGATAGTAAAAGAAATAGATTTCTCCTATATTCAAGTTAGACATTGACAATTCATTCACAACTAATTTCTGCCCATTAGCCAATTCAAATGTAGCAGGAAAATAGTTTGTACATTTAGCGAACGCAGGTCCGGTATATATCGTATTATCATCCCCATTCATACAAGAAGTAACAGACATCCCCATTAAAACCGTCATTAAAGCTACTAATAAAAATTTCATTTGTTTCATAAACATATTTTTTAGAGTTTGCAAAGATATAAATTCTAATTCACAATTAATAAATGCAGATACTTAAAAAATACTGCATCGTTTACTTTATTATTTTTGCAAAAAGTTCCAGGTGATTATCTACATAGCTGGCAACCAGTGTTGTCACTTGTTCCTCCATATCTAAATATGCCTCTTCCAAATCATCAAAAGCCTCATATTGCTCATACATCGCCATGAATTCATCATCCGTCCGTTCTTTTTCCAGATCCTTCCGGTTGGCATCATATATCTTCTTGGCTTTATATACCAATTTAGAGAACTCTTCCGCCCCCCACAGGCGCATCACTTTTGCAAAGGATTATCAAAGATATATCCGCCATAACCGTTCTGAATCAACTGACAGAATCCGCCGAACATTATTTCATCACGAAAAATCTGATAAGCCAGCAATGAATGCTGTTCACCTGTCAACAACGGCATTGTGTCAGCAGTCAATTCACCACCGATTATTTCCTTATATTTATCAGTAAAAACCTGGATAAATTCATCCATTCCTTCGCCCGCAGCTTTCTGTAAAGCGGACTCCATAACTTCTATCATAGCTTTGTTCAATAAATTATTCAGCAAAGCTACTAATTTTATTCTATATCTATCTAGTAATACCGCTACATTCTCACTAAAACATACCTGTTGGCGGAATTAATTTAATTCAAACCCATGAAAACAGGGTATCTCATTCTGCTTTCCGATATCCGCCAGATAATTGCATGCCGATATACTTTCCCTTTCCCGGAAAAGCCTTTAAGCACATTTCTTTTACCGTTCAATAGTATGCAAACAACCCTATAATAACCTGCTTTACAACTATTATTGTCGCATTTTCAAAGGGAGTTCTTCATCTTCACCCAGGTGAACAAGCATGTCCACCTAGGTGCGCAGACCTGTTTACAAGGGTACAACGATCGGTTCACCCGGGTGGAACGATGAAGATGTCGGTAAAATAACACACGAATAAAGGCATCAAATGCCATAGAGATAAGTAACATAATATATAAACAACAAGTAAACAGCAACCAAGATGCTAGATGCATTCGGCAACTACTTACGCAAAGGGCAAAGAAATGGAATGAGGGATATCCCCAAAAAGAGTGAGAGATAGACTGAAATGAAGCGATTCTAGGGAGAAAATAATGAGAGATACCTATTTAAAAAGTATCTCTCATTCTGTAATATACTAATTATATGCAGATTACACAAAAACAGTGAGACCGTGAGACTAAAATATTTTTTTCTTTGCAGGAGTTAGCTGAAAGAAGGAACTCTTTTAAGTCTATCTAATGCAAAAACATATAACTATTTATGCATGTAAATGCATTCCTATGGCCATACCTATTAAATAAGGTATTAACCAAATGCACCAAACGACGATACTAAAACGATTAAAATGCCTTTTCGCCTCGGCAGATCCCTTCACATAAGTCCATATCGCCCATGAAGCATGTACAAACATCAGAAGAATGGCAATCGTCCCCGTTACCGTGTGGATTTCATCATGCAAATGCGTTAATTCGGCAATATGCTCCATCAGGCTGGTCCCGACTGCATCGGACACCAATCCTAAAAGAAAGAAAATAATATGCCATAACTTCAGTTTCTTTGCAGCCTTTCTCCCCATACACCGATAGTATAA
>ENA-OQIG01000156-OQIG01000156.1-human-gut-metagenome-genome-assembly--contig:-NODE-156-length-38430-cov-4.614234_pt1 | contig 38430 bp, 51 predicted proteins | sample MGYA00242576_ERZ504741 | MGnify/ENA primary metagenome ERZ504741 (study PRJEB26092, sample SAMD00036436) | human gut metagenome | host: Homo sapiens | study: EMG produced TPA metagenomics assembly of... | reverse complement strand
TAAAGCTCATATCATTATTTGGAATTTCTATAGTTTGCAATTTATATTCCGAACTTCACCGACCAGATTATTAGACAACTGATTATATTCATTTGTATAATGCAGAAAAAAACAAAGAAGACACTATGATCAGAATTGTCATGGGGATCATAGTGCTCAGAAGCATCCACTTCATCTTGGTTTCCAGCTTCTCCTGCTTTTGCCTCATGAATCAGACTTCTCCTCTCGTCTTACGATACTCACTCGGAGTCATTCCCTGAGTTTTCTTAAAAAGATAGCTGAAGTAATGCGCATCCTTATATCCCACTTCCCCTGCAATCTCACTGGAACGTTTGGAAGTACAGCGAAGCAGCTCCTTTGCCTTGTCCATACGAAGCGAAGTCACATACTCAATAAATCGTCTGTCCCATATTCTGACTGAAAAGCGCACTGAAATGATTGGCACTCACATTCGCCGCATGCGCCACTCTATTCAGAGAAATCTCTTCATCCATATAATGTCCATCTATAAAATCTATTGCCTGCTTCAACACACTTCTGTTCTGACTGCCTGCATTTTCATCACGGATTGCAATGGCCCGTTTCAAGACTTCCTCTGCATATGCAACAGAAGCTTCTGTAGACTGGCTTGTCTTCTTCACAACATCATCTGTCTCTTCTCTGGACAATTCCGTATCATCATATCCAATTTTCTTAAGAAATGACAGTACAGAAAAACGCACATTCAAAACCACATAATTACGGAACACCAGTGATTTCATCGGTTCCCTGCCAATAGCATGGAAATAATCATGGACAAAACTGTCTACTTCATCTTCCAGACCACTGCTTAAAAATTTCTGAAGGATTTCCGGATTCAGGGCATTGATATTCACATTCTTAAGCTGAACAGCTTCTGTTTTTGAAGTGTCTGCTGAATTCTCCTTTACCTGCTCAAGCATATTGTAATAAAGAATATGCCCGTCATACAGATAACGGAATACATAAGTTCTTGCAGCCGTGTGATAACTCTGCTTAATTCTGCTCAGACGGTCTGCCTCCTCGCCGACTGCCACAAACCAGTCCACATTTGCTCTGGTTTCTTCCATGATCTTCTGAATTGTTTCCACACATTCGCATGTATTCTTCTTTATCGTATCTCGCTGCCCCTTGACCAGAATCGCATAACTGAACACCTGATGTCTGAAAAGCATCGCAACCGGATGACTGAGGAAATAATTCTCAATCTTCTTATGTACTTCTGCCTCCCAGTCTGAATATCCTTCCGACGAATTACAACTGCTGTCTGAAGCATCCGGTGTAAAAATCAGAATATTATAAGCCTCTGCCACAATATCAAGATTCAAACGATCTGCTCTCCGATAAATCTCTTCCAGATCAAAGTCCGCTCTCACCAGAGATTCAAAGAAATCACGGCTCGCATTCCTCTCATACTCCTGCATCTCCAGTTTGAATTTCTCATAATATTCCTTCTGCGTCTTCTCATGTTCATAACGATTATGAATCTCCTCCAAACGCTCAATAAATGCATTCTTAGTAATTGGTTTCAGCAGATAATCCTCCACACCAATATTGATTGCCTGCTTCGCATAGTTAAAGTCATCATAGCCACTAAGAATCACAATCTTAATGTCCGGCAACTCCTTCTTCACCAATTTACATAATGTCAGACCATCCATAAACGGCATCTTAATATCAGTGATCAGAAGATCCGGTTTGCTCTTTAATATCAACGGCAGTGCCATCTCCCCATCAGATGCTTCTCCTGCCAGTTCAAATCCATACTGCTCCCAGGGAATCATCTTCTTAATCATCTCCCTGATCACAACTTCATCCTCTACCAAAAACGTCTTTAACATCTAATCAAACTCCTCCTCAAAACTCACGCGCCCATCTAAACTCACTGAAAATATATATAACTTTAATACATGTTGCCCCATCAGGCAAGTTATTTTTCACTAATACGCCCCACCGCCACTTTTCCCACAGCCAGTCTCCAGCGCGAAGCAGCATCTCTCTGTGGGTGAATTTGGAGGGGCTTAGTAACTCTTAGGTTTGGGGAATCCGCGTTATGAAGAAAAATAGCAACGTGTCTGAGCGAAGTCGGAGGCGGAGCGAGTTTTGCATTTTTCTTCATGCCCTTAGCGGATTTTCCAAACCTTAGAGTTACTTAGCCCCCGGAACTGAACCCACAGAGAGATGCTGCTTCGCGCGTCCCCCTCCGAAAAAAGGCACAAAAAACCTCTTGTCCAGACAGGGGGTGACCAGACAAGAGGCTTTTCTGCAGCTATATAGTTATATTTTCAGGTTAACGTTTTTTAATAAATAAGTTTACATCATACCCTTCTATTTGGTATGAAACAGCTCCTCAGCCTTCGGTTTCCAATGCTCTGCATAAGCATCACACTTCGCACAAAGATGCTCCACAGACTCCGGAGACTGCAAATCTGTAGATCTCGCACCGGATTCTTCAACCATCTTACGAAGCTTCTGCGGATTCTCAAGCATCGGGCATGGACGAAGCATATTTTCATTAAATGGCTGACCATCATGATATGCCATGAAAATCGGGCTCTTCAATGCTTCCAGCAGACTCTCTTTGTAGATATTTGCATTAGAATAATGAATAAATACACAAGGATCCACATCACCATTGGCATTGATATGCAGATAACGTCTTCCACCAGCGATACATCCGCCAACATACTGCGCATCATTCTGGAAATCCATGCTGAAGATTGCTTTGTAGAACGATACTCTCTGATCTTGTGATACATCTTTTCACGCTGCTGTGGATTCGGCATCAACTCTACCACTGCATCATTACCTGTCGGCATGTAATGGAAGAACCATACAAACAGAGCACCACAGTCGATCATATGGTCAAAATATTCCTCACTGCTTACACTGTCTACGTTTGCAGAAGTATAGCAAGTAGATACACCAAACGGAAGTTTATGTGATTTCAGAAGTTCCATCGCATGCATAACCTTCTGATATACGCCATCTCCACGACGACCATCATTTGCTTCCTCAGAACCTTCCAGACTGATTGCCGGTACGAAGTTCTTCACACGAAGCATTTCCTGACAGAACTCTTCATCGATCAGAGTACCATTTGTAAAGGAAAGGAACTCACAATCCGGATATTTCTCACAGATACGGATTAGGTCTTTCTTACGAACCAGAGGTTCTCCACCTGTATATATGTAACATATAAGTTCCGAGTTTTCTTCCCTGCTCTACGATAGAACAGATGGTATCAAAATCAAGATTCAGCTTGTGACCATATTCAGCTGCCCAGCATCCTGTGCAGTGCAGATTACATGCACTTGTAGGGTCAAGCAGGATAGCCCACGGAACATTACAGTTGTTTGCCTCCGCAGTTTCCTCCTGTAATGCACTTCCCTTTAAGCTGGCATTGATAATAAAGTTTGTAAAGAACGCCTCACGTACACCCGGATCCAGATCATAAATTCTGAGAATCAGTTTATACCAGTTGCTGTTTTTATCCTGGATTGCATTACGGATTGCATTTCTCTGTGCCTCATACCAGCCATCCGGTACTACTTTATCTACAAGTTCCATCAACTTCGGTATATTTACTTCCGGATCCTTCTCCAGATAACCCAGACCTGTTTTAACTGCTGCTACAAGTGCAGCCTGTTTTGCTTTGTCCATTAACTTCATGTGATTACTCCTCCTTGTTGTAATGTAATATATCTCAACACCGGTGCTTCGTATAATAATTCCTGCCATAATGGACATTTTTTATTTACGCTGTACCAGCATAATTTTTATTTCTGACTACCAATAAGATCTTTTTTGCTTCCAACAACGTACGTATCTGTCTCTCTATCTTATTCAATACTCATCCATATCTATGATATCCTGCTTCTGATTTTTAATAATTTTTACAGTATAAATTGCCACACACAAATTCAGAATTCCTTCAAATAGAAGTGAAACTCCAACCAGAATCATCATCACCTCTGCAGCCTCAAACGGTCTCACCAGAAGCAACAATCCCAGAGTTCCTGCAAGGATTGCCATCAGCAAAATTCTCCACCAGAGACTCAGTCCAAACTTTTTTGCATCTATAGACGTCTGAATCTTAAACAGAGCATCCGCAAGTATCAGAATTCCAAATATTCCAAAAATCAGATTCACTACCACGTTTCTACGTATAATAATAACGACACCAACTGCCGCCAGCAGTACACCAAAGGCAAGATCAAACTGAAATGCCAGACAGTAAAAATCTCTGGAAAAATATCCTATGATTTTTATGGCACCATATACAATAAACATAATTCCTACTGCCGTACAAAATACTGCCATTGAGCAGTCCGGCCATATGATCAGGCAGATACCCAGGATCATAAACAGAACAGACATGATAATATATCCATTCTTCGCTAATTTTAACTGTTTCATTGCATTCACCCTACCTCTCCTCCTTCCTGAATTATCAGGCTGAATGTTCATCTCAGCCTCTTTGTTTTTCCCTCTTTCTGGCTGTTATTATAACTGTGATATTTTTAACAATAAATAGGCAAAAAAAAGCCCATGTCCAAAAATCAGACATGAGCTTGATTTTGTATAATATAAATCTTGCAGAATATTTTTTCAATTTCGAGACATAATGACAAACACAATAATTAATGCTCATCCAAAGCTCCTGTTCATGACGCACGGCAAAGATATCTGACGCAGGACTTCACGCTCTGATGGATTGGATTAATTACAGTATTTATAGTTCCAAAATTGACCAAAATATTAACTTGTTTTATTAAGAATCGAAGTCAGCTCCGGATGACGGTTCATCAGCTCAACTGCCTGGCGCATTTCAACCCCCAGATCATCCTCCAGCGCATTATTCAGCCACTCCATCAGAATTCCTATAAACAGACATTTGTAATATTTGATAAGAATACTGATTTCATCTCTGTTCAAATTAAATTTATCCAGATTCTTCTTAAAATATTCCGTAATAATATAGGTAGCAATCTCGTTCATATAAACAAGAAATGTATCTCTTTTTACTGATTTATAAACATTCAGCATCAGCTTTCGATTATCCCTGACCAAAGAAGCCATCTCCTCCATACATTCCAGGATTGACGTTTTCTCCTGTGGCGCTTCCAGAATCTCATCCCACTTCTTCTTCAGAATAAACTCAACGACATCCGGAATATCCCGGAAATGATAATAAAAAGTATTCCTGTTTACTCCGCATCGCTCCACAATATCCTTGACCGTTATCTTAGCCATGGATTTCTCTTCAAGTAATTCTGTAAAAGTCCTCGCAATTATTTCCTTTGTAAAACCAGACATATTATCTTTTCCTCATCACACTTATAATTTCCAACGGGTTTTTGAGTATTTCCATATTATGCCATAAAGAATTTTATTTTGCAAGCTTTCCGCGAATTGGTCTTACCTATTTGGAGTCAGCACAATTTTCTCAATTTCGAGGTTATCTGCTCCATAATAAAGTTTAATGTAGTGATTATGTCCAAATCCCATATTCAGAATCCGGCTTTCCTCCACCCATTTTCCATTGGTTCCCTGAACAGAAACAGTCATCTTATGAATATTATCCAAAAATACAGAAACAGGAGCTGCGCCAACTCTCCAAGATCAGACTTCAGCGTAAACTTCATTGTGAAATCACCCATAAAATCATTGGTAACTGCCAGTACATCTGCATTCCCCTTCGCAGGATGCAATAACGCACCATCAATTACAATCTCCTGTGTCTGTGGATCACTCTCAATATTCACCAGACTTCCGGCATCCACGTCATCCTCTTCTTTCGTATTCATAGCTTCCAGCTCCTCTTCACAGATTCTGTCTACCAGAAGCAGAATAGACGGACTCTTTAACAAAAATCCCAGAATATTTGCCGCATTTCTCTGCAATTCACCCAGAGTAATCTTTCCTGCATGAAGCATCTCCTCTACATCATCATTCTCAGGATTTGCCTTCGCATCACTTACTACCATATAAATATCATTCTGAGCCGCTACCATCGGTGCTTTCACCGGCACTTCAGCCTGATGTCCTTCGTAGTTGGACTTCGCCCACCAGTCAGTCATCACAATACCATCAAATCCCCATCCTTACGAAGAATAGTCGTACACAAATCATAACTTCCAGCCGTCCAGAGCCCGTTCACGCTTCCATAAGTCGTCATCACAGAACGCGCACCGCCCTCTTTTACCGCAATCTCAAAACCTTTCAGATAAATCTCACGCAAAGCTCTCTCAGAGATCACAGAGTCCGAAGTACTTCTTCCAACCTCCTGATTATTACCACAGAAATGCTTGATCGTACTTCCGATTCCAGACTTCGCCATAGCCTTCACCTGAGCTGCACAAATCCTGCCTGTAAGAATCGGATCCTCAGAAATATACTCAAAATTACGTCCGTTCAATGGATTTCTGTGAATATTCATACCCGGTCCAAGAAGGGAATCAATCTTATTCAGACGAAGCTCCTTACCGGTCATTTCATACAATGCACCCACAAGCTCCACATTAAAAGTACAGCCAAGAGAAGTTCCATTCGGCAGAGAAAACGCCTTCGTACCGCAATCCATACGGATACCAGACGGACCATCCGAACAACAGCCAACCGGAATTCCAAGCGCATTCAGAGAATCAGTCACACCACCAAAAGCTGCCGCCGTTCCCGCAGTAACCTTCGGGCTGCACATACCCTCACCACGGAACATCGCAATCAGGTCTTCCTCACTGATCTGCGCCACAAACTCCTCCATGGAAACCTTCTTATCCAGCACATCTACCAGCTTATATCCCTTATCGCCTGTATAGACATAAGTTTCCGGTATCTCATTCGCCCTACGCTCCTGAGGATCAATCGTACGGACCGGCACATCCTCAGTCACTGCCTGATAAGTCCCATCCGGCGACAAAACAGCCTTCATCCTCTGAAACTTCTCAACCGGCGCATAAGCCTCCTCAAGCTCCTCAATCACCCGGAACTCTTCCTCATAACATCCGACAGATACCGCACTTCTCACATCACTGCCGACAAAAATCTCATAAATTCCCTCTTCCAGAACATAACAAGACTTATGCCCGGTCACACCACTGTCATCATAAGAAGCCATATCATACTTCGGAATAACAATACAAACCTCTTCCTGCTCTCCAGACTCCAGCTCCTTCGTCTTCGCAAACCCAATCAGCTTTCTCGCCGGATTTCCAAGTTTCCCCTGCGGAACCTTCACATAAACCTGAACAACCTCTTTCCCCTTTACCTCACCGGTATTGGCAACCGTTGCAGACACCGTAATCTCATCCCCGGTATTCTTAAGACCTCCGCCTTCATCTCAAAAGTTGTATAAGACAACCCATATCCAAACGGATAAAGCACCTTATCCCTCGCAAACGTCTCAAAATAACGATATCCGACATAAATATCTTCCTTATAATAATTCTTAAACGGATCCCCGAAATTCTCAGTAGACGGATAATCCTTAATATCAGCAGCAATCGTATCCGTCAGCTTACCACACGCACAAACCTTACCAGTCAGCACATCAGCCACACCATTTCCACCTTCCTGGCCACCCTGCCATACATACAGAACAGCCTGCGGACGATACTTCTCCACCCAGCTCATATCAATAATATTACCAACATTAAGCACAACAACCGTACGCTCACTAACCTCACAGACACGGCGGATCATATCCTCCTCCGTCTCCGTCAGACAATAACTGCCAGCCTTCGCATTGTTATCCTGATCCTCACCCGCAGTTCTGCCAATAACAACCAGAGAAACATCATTCCTGCGCGCACAGTCAAGCATCTCCTCTGTCACATCCATCTCCTTCTGACACCAAGCACACGCCCCCAGCCCTGACCTTCATCATAAGGATTCTCCTTAATCCAATCCTCATAAATCCCCATCAGCTTCTCATCCAGATGAACCCCTTCACACTCCTTCAAAGCATCCAGAATCCCCACGACATACCTCGTATTCACCAAACCACCAGAGCCAAGCCCACTCTTATAATAATGAAACGCCATACGCCCAAAAACAGCAACCCTCTCCCCATCTCTCAACGGAAGCGCCTGCCCTTCATTCTCCAGCAACACACACCCCTCAGCCACAGCCTGTCTCGCCAATGCAGCATACTTCTCCAAATCCAGCTTATAACTATTCATAATATCTATTTCCTTTCTCCACAAAAGCCATCACAACTCACTATCAAAAAATCCCTCTCAGCAGCTCTCCCAATGACCGTTTTCCAACAATTTTCAATCTTCATCTTATCAGAAAACTCCCCCATTGAAAACACTAAATATTTCCAGTCAATCGGTATAGGAAATTCGCGTTATGAAGAAAAATAGCAACGTGTCTGAGCGAAGTCGGAGGCGGAGCGAGTTTTGCATTTTTCTTCATGCCTTTAGCGAATTTTCTATGCTTTAGAGTTACTTATTCCTCGGAACTGAACCCGAAGAGAGATGCTGCGTTGCGCGTCCCTTCCAGCAATATCAATTATTCTCTATGCACCTTCGGAAACTTCATACAGATTTCAGTTCCACTTCCCACCTCACTTCTAAGTCCAACACTACCATCCAAAGTACTAACCGCATGCTTCACAATCGAAAGCCCCAATCCAGTGCCCCCAATCTCCTTAGAATGACTCTTATCCACCCGGTAGAATCTCTCAAACACCCGATCCTGATCTTCCCTCGGAATTCCAATCCCCGTATCCTTAACCACAATCTGCACCTCCTGTGCCGTCTGCTCCAGAAAGATACTCACACTGCCATCATTCCTGTTATACTTAATCGCATTATCACAAACATTATAAACAGCCTCCTCCAGAAGAGTCCTGATTGCCTCCATCTTCATCGACTCTCCACAGATATAAAGATGCACATTCATCTTATATGCTTTCTCCTTCAGACTGTCAAACGCACTCTTACAAACCTGATAAACATCCACCGGCTCCCATACATAAGGCGTCTGCTCCTCATCAAGCTGTGAAATCTGGATCACATCTTCCACAAGCTGAAGCAACCTCTGTGACTCCTTATAGATACGTCCTGCAAACTTAGGAATATCCTCCTCCTTCACAAAACCACCCTGAATAATCTCCGCAAATCCGGAAATAGAAGTCAGAGGCGTCTTTAATTCATGGGAAACATTTGCAGAAAACTCCCTGCGCAGATTCTCCCTCTCAAGCTTCTCTGTCACATCCACAAGCAGGATCACCGCACCCTCCGTCTTCTGTCCCCGTATCACAGGATTGGCGATCAGCTGAATATCACTTCCATTTAATTTCAGGACAAGCTCCTCATGTTCCCCTTCCAGAACATGTTCAATTGCATGGCGGAAATCCTCCGCGCGATCCAGACAGTAAACACTTTCTCCCTGACGCACCTTGTCCATCCGGAACAGATTCCATGCACTGGAATTAGCCGAAAGAATCATCGTATATTTATCGATCACGATCAGACCTTCCTGCATATTTTCTGTAATCAGTGAAAATTCCTGCTGCTGCTGTTTTGCCAGTTCCAGCTGATTCTGAATCTCCCTGTTCTGCTGTGTATCTTACTCAATAATGGTGAAAGTTCCTCATAAATCTGATTCTCTTCCGGATGCTCCAGATCCAGTTCATTCACCGGTTTCACGATCTTCTTTGATATCACAGACGCAATAATTCCTGAAAGAACAAGCATAATAAGCAGAATCCAGCACAACGGCAGCACCAGGTTCTCCACCAGAGCAAACACCGAATCCTGCGTTCCCGAAACCCTGAGAACCGTACCGTCTTTCAGGCGTAGAGCGTAGTAGGTCGTTTTTTCGGAAAGAGTATCTGAATACCTCGAAGATTCTCCCGCACCATACTTCTCAGCCTTCTGAAATTCATCTCTGTCCCTATGGTTTTCCATCTCAGAAACATCTGCCTCATTGTCAAAAAGCACCGTTCCATCCTGAGCAATATATGTAATTCTGGCACTCTTATCCTTGATATTTTCAAGATAATCTGCGCCTGCTGTTCCACTCCATATTCCAGATAAGCAGCTTCTTTTACCAGTTCATCTCTCATCTGTCTGTCAAAATTTCTGTAAAGAATCCCCAGAACCAGTGCCAGTCCTGCTGCCAGAACCACTGCGCACACCAGCATCATAGATTTAAAAATTTTCTTTGTCACTTCTCTTCCCATCCCTTCATTATATGATTTCAGTTATATTACCATAGATCATTCTTTCTATAAAATAACCTATAGCAATTCTACAAAATAATGCAAATAAGACAGTCCAGCAGAGTGCGAAGGGCAAGGAAGATATCTGCCGGCGTGCTGGCGCACGACAAAGATATCTGACGCGGGACTTCACGCTCTGATGGTCTGGATTAATTGCATTATTTTTGAAAATTGCTATAAGTCAACAGTGTATTTACAGCCTTAAATATACTCAAATATCCGCAAACGGTTCCCGCCTGCGGATATATATCGTCTCTGTCTGCAAACTTTCGCCGCTTATAACACGAGACCTCCATCATTCAGTTAATTATTCAGATAATCCTGATGTTCATTATTCCTGTGCTGACCTGTGATAGAATATTCCACCCATTCTGCAATATTTACTGCATGGTCTCCGATACGCTCGAAATACTTGGCAGTCATAAGGAGATCCAGTCCGGTCTTGGCATCCAGTTTTCCCCCGTAGATCATATCTGCAAGTTTATCTTTGATCTCATTAAACGCATCATCCACCACATCATCTCTGTCAATGACATTTCGGCACAGCTCCAGATCACTCTTTACAAATGCATCCACACTCTCTGTCACCATACTCACTGTGTCCTCTGCCATCTTTGTAATCGTATCCGGTATCGCACTGGTATTCTTTGCAATATATAAGGAAAGATCTGCAATGTCTGCGGCCTGATCCCCGATACGTTCCATATCAGAAACTATCTTCAATGCGGCGGAGATTTCTCTTAAATCTCTTGCACCGGATGCTGATGAAGCAGAAGACTCAGACAGAGGTTCTCAATCTCTCTTTCCTTCGCATCAATGTCTCTGTCCGTCTCAAAACCCGACGAGCAATTTCCTCATTCTGCACCTTCTGGATCGCTTTTGCAGAAAAAGAAATAGCCTTCTCGCAGTAGCTTCCCAGAGTAATAAGCTGGACATGCAGTTCCTCCAGCTGTCTCTCAAAATACTTTGACATAATCAACCAAACCTTCCTGTAATATAGTCCTCTGTACGTTTATCCGCAGGCATGGAAAACAGCTTATCCGTATCTGCAAATTCAATGACTTCTCCCAGCAAAAAGAACGCTGTTTTGTCAGAAATTCGCGTTGCCTGCTGCATATTATGAGTTACCATAACAATCGTATAATCCTTCTTTAACTCCATTGCCAGCTCCTCGATCTTGGAAGTTGAAATAGGGTCAAGTGCGGATGTTGGCTCATCCATCAGGAGCACTTCCGGCTGAACCGCAAGTGCTCTGGCAATGCAAAGCCTCTGCTGCTGTCCACCGGACATTCCCAGTGCACTTTTTTCAGACGGTCTTTCACCTCTTCCCAGATAGCTGCATCGCGAAGGGATTTCTCTACGATATCATCTAGTTTTGCTTTAGAACGGATTCCATGTGTTCTTGGTCCATATGCAATGTTATCATAGATACTCATCGGAAATGGATTCGGCTTCTGGAATACCATTCCCACTCTTTTTCGTAACAGATTGACATCCATATCTCCGTAAATATCCTCACCGTCAAGCTGTACTTTACCGGTGATCACACAGCCCTCTACCAGATCATTCATTCGGTTTAAAGACTTCAGAAGAGTGGATTTACCACAACCGCTCGGACCGATAAAAGCTGTGATTTCTTTCTCAGGAATCTCCATATTGATGTTCTTTAATGCATGGAACTTCCCGTAATATAAATTCATATTCTCAACTGTTATTTTTGCATTCTCACCCATGTCTTTTATCCTTTCGCAATTCGTTTGGCAACCGCTCCGGACAGGAAATTGATCACAAGAACAAATGCCAGAATAACAACTGCTGTCGCAGATGCCTGATTCATATGAAGGCCCTCACCGGACAGCACATACATATGAAGTGCCAGTGTACGGCCGGAACCCATCAGATTCTTCGGTACTTCTGCAACCGTACCTGCTGTATAGATCAGTGCTGCTGTCTCACCGATCACACGACCGATTGCCAGAATCACGCCAGCCAGGATTCCAGGTACTGCTGACGGCAGAACGATCGTAAAAATTGTACGCAGCTTACCTGCGCCAAGTCCGAAACTTGCTTCACGGTAAGAATCCGGAACAGATTTCAAAGCTTCCTCTGCGGTACGCATGATCAGAGGAAGAATCATGATCACCAGTGTAAACGCACCGGATAAAAGTGACAGCCCCCAGTGAAGTGCTGTCACGAAAAACAACATACCGAAAAGACCATATACAATAGATGGAATACCGGAAAGTGTCTCGGCTGTGATACGGATCACATTTACAAGCTTGCTTCCTTTTTTCGCATATTCTACCAGATAGATTGCTGCAAAAATCCCCAACGGCGCCGCGATCACAAGAGAAACGACAGTCAGGATAAATGTATTAATCAGAGAAGGAAGTAAGGAAAGATTCTCTGAATTATAAGTTAAACTGAATAAGTCTGTTGACAGATACGGTACACCCTTGACCAGAATATATCCAATCAGAAAGAACAGTAATGCAAATGTCAGGACTGCACCCAAAAGGTAAGCAATGCAAGAACACCTGATCCCGGATGCTTAATATATGCCTTCATCTGATCTGAGAGCGAAGACTCATTCTGCTTTTTTTCTTTGGACAAATCAATTGCCGCTGCTGTATCAATTTGCATGTTCTGCCCTCCTGTTCAGTAAAGAAAGACTCAGGTTAATGATAAGGATAAAGATAAACAATACTACTGCTGTTGCAATCAGAGCTTCTCTGTGAAGACCTGTTGCATAACCCATCTCAGTAACAATGTTTGCAGTCATGGTACGGACACCTTTCAGGATTCCCTGTGGCATTCTCGGCTGGTTACCTGCAACCATTACAACAGCCATTGTTTCACCGATCGCACGACCGATTCCAAGCACTACAGCTGCCAGAATACCTGACTTTGCTGCCGGAAGCATGACAAAAAAGATGCTTCGCTCCTTGGTTGCTCCCAGTGCCAGTGAACCTTCGTAATAGCTCTCAGGCACACTGCGATTGCAGATTCCGTAACTCCGATGATCGTCGGAAGGATCATCATTCCAAGCAAAACACAGGCTGCCAGCATACTTGTTCCTGTTCCGCCGAAAATCTGTCTGATCAGAGGAACAATGAGAATCAGTCCAAAGAAACCATATACAATAGAAGGTACACCTGCCATCAGTTCAATTCCTGATTTCAATGGTCTGTAGATTTTCTTCGGACAGTAACGTGCCATAAAAACAGAAGTAAACAGTGCGATCGGCACACCCAGGAGAATGGCACCTGCAGTTACATAGATACTTGCTACGATCATTGGAAGGATTCCAAAAATATCATTTGACGGCTTCCACTTCGTTCCCAGCAGGAACTTCAGCGGACCGATTTTCCCGATAGCCGGGACACCATTTGCAAACAGAAATGCGCAAATCAGAAATACTGCCAGCACTGAAGTACAGGCTGCGATCAGAAACACACATTTCATTGCTTTTTCTTTAAAGTGGTTCATTCATTACACCTTTCTTTCCCTGTATCAAAAATCATAACCTGTCACTTTTACAGCAATTCTGAAAATATGATTTTCGACATACAAACAGCCCGCCTGCTGTATTATTTCATCCACAGGCGAACTGCTCTGAAACTAAATCTGTTACATATATCATATCTACGAATTGCTCCGCTGCTTTGCAGCTCCCGCAATTCTCAAACGGCTTTTTGATCTTTGTACCCTGATATTAATCACATTATTTAGCAAGGTCTTCCCATGTAGTAATCTCACCTGTGTATACAGCCTTTACCTGATTGCTTGTAAGTTCATCAATGTCATTGTCTTTGTTTACGATAACTGCGATACCATCTCTTGCGATAACTGTAGCTGTAAGACCAAGATCTTTCTCCTCATCCTTCAGGTCACGGGACGCCATACCGATATCTGCTGTTCCTTCTGCCGCCATGTTTACACCTGTTGTGGAATCGCTCTGCTGAACTTCTACAGTGACGTCTTTATTTACTGCTTCATAGCCTTCTGCAAGTTTCTCCATAACCGGTGTTACAGAAGAAGAACCTGCAACTACTACTTTACCGGAAACTCCGTCTGCTGCTTCATAAGCCTTAGCATCTGCTGCTTCTTTGATATATCCGTTGTCCTCTACGATCTTCTGTCCGTCAGAGCTCATGATGTAGTTTACGAAATCCTTTGCTGCATCGCTTTCTTTATCAGATGTAAGGATGTTGAATGGACGTGCGATTTTGTAAGAATCATTGGAAACATTATCTACAGTAGCTTCTACGCCGTCGATCTTAACTGCCTTTACTGTATCATCCAGAGAACCAAGTGAAATATAACCGATCGCATTCTCATCACCTGCAACTGTTGTCATCATAACAGATGTGCTGTTTGTTACACTTGCTTCATCTGTAGTCATATCTACTTTCTCGCCATCTTTTTCTTCTTCAATTCCAAACAGTTCTACGAATGCTCCACGTGTACCGGAACCGTCCTCACGGGATACAACTGTGATGTCTCCGCTTGCTGCACTTACGATTGTTGTGAAAGCTGTTGCTCCGATAACTGCTGCTGTAAGGATTGTTGCGATTTTTTTCTTCATGATAATTTACTCCTCTTCTGATGAGCCATGTTTTTTAACCGAATCAAGTAAGTCCCCTGCTTCAATTGCGAAAAGCAATAAGCAGTGGGTGGGAACTTGCTTGTATCAGGAGGAGTGCAAGCTCCTTCTGATAAACTGCGAAGCAGTTATTCGGTTATAAGCAAGTAGCGAAGCGGATTGCGAATATCCGCTTGACTTTTAAGATAAAGTGAACGGCTCATTTCCTTTTTAATATTTTTATGTTTTATAACTTGTTGCCTCATTTACAAGTGCTATTATAGAAATCCAAAGTTAAATGTAAAACCACGCTAAAGTAAAATCTTTGTAAATTGAAAATTTTTGTGAAGGTTGTAAAAACAGCTTCCAGATGCTATCATAAGCTATATCTTCGTTTAAAATTTATATGCAGGAGGATTTTATATATGGAAAACTTAAGATGTGAAAAAGCAGTAGAAAAGAAACATAACGGCTATAACTGCGCACAGGCTGTGGCCTGTTCTTTCTGTAAAGAGGCATCTATGGATGAGGATACACTCAAAAAGATCACACAGGGATTCGGTGCAGGTCTTGGCACCATGGCCGGTACATGCGGAGCAATCTCCGGTGCTGCAGTTGTAGCAGGACTTATTAACCAGGACAAAGCAGGAACCTCTCAGACTGTCCGCTCTGTCATGAATCAGTTTAAACAGCAGAATGGAACTGTAATATGTAAAGACTTAAAGGGTGTGGAGACCGGAAAGGTAATCCGCTCCTGTGATGACTGTGTCAGAGATGCGGTAAAATTCCTGGAAGATGCATTAAAATCAGAAAATTGATTTCAGGCAAATATTTACAATACATAAATACCAACGCAAAAGAGACTATGCACTCATAACGTGCATAGCCTCTCTCAATTTTAGATTTCCCAGTCTATCTGTAACGACAATGGAGGAAGTAATTACCTGTAAATAGTCACGATAAATCTATGAGGAGAATGTCTATGAACGTTTTAGTTTACCGCAAATGCAGTACCTGCATGAAAGCCCTGAAATGGCTGGACGAACACAATATCAGTTATGAAGAACGGGCTATTAAAGAAGAAAATCCTACCTATGAAGAATTAAAAGAATGGTACACCAAAAGTGGTCTTCCACTGAAGAAATTCTTTAATACAAGTGGAATGATTTATAAGGAAATGGGATTAAAAGATAAGTTAAAAGATATGTCTGAAGATGAGCAGCTGAAACTTCTTGCTACAGACGGAATGCTGGTGAAACGGCCGCTGGTAATCGGAGATGACTTTGTACTTACCGGATTCAGGGAGAAAGAATGGATCGAGGCTATGCACATGTGATGTGTGCATAACCTCTTTTTTATAGCAATCATGGTAATATCATTGCAACATAATTCTATATATCAGCACAAAAAATGGCGGGATTTTCCGCCATTTTATATCTGTTCTGTTTCGTATAATTTCTTGATTTTTTCCGCTACCTGCTGCAGTTTCTGGGCACGGTGACCAAAGATTCTCAACGCCAGATCTCCGGTTGTGAGACGGGTAACGCCTCCATCTATTTCCGAATCTTCGTCAAGAATCTGCCAGATTTTTTCCTGAAGTTCCAGATTGATTGTTGAATCTGCTGGTTTTACACTTCCGGATTCCTGGCTGCAATTTTCATCATCTCTGCTACAGATTTTAGAAAGAAACAGGTTTGCCATATGTGTATAACCCTCGTACATTCCGATTCCTTCCATGGGCATATTGTCCGGTTCGTAGCGGGTGTTGTCGCGATAGATCAGTTTGTCTCCTCTGTACAACAGGACTTTTGAGGAGAATCTGCGGTACTGAAAGCGTTCATCATGAGCATTTCGACCGCAGGAAATGATTTCCAACAGGAATAAACGGGAGGTTTCGTCTTCCAGATGGATAGTCATTTTGCTGTCAAACGCTGACTGTGCGAAAGGAATAACCGGCTGGGGATAATAGTATAATGTGGCATTTTTGTCTACCTGTACTTCGATGGTTCGGACGGCTGAACCTTCGTCCATTTTGTGGATTTTCTCAAAGGACTGGGACAGGACTTCCAGATCTGCACCTTCCTTTACATGATAGGAAAATTCCTGGGAATCGCCTGCCATAATTCCAGCGGAAGCACAGAGAGGCATGATCTGGATCCCACCGTTTTCTTTTTCGAAGGGCATCATGATCTTGTATGGTGCCGTGAAAGACAGATCTTCCAGAATGGTTTTGCCGTTTTTTAAGGCTGCGCAGGCGCTGATGCGGGATATCTTTCCGAATTTGTTATCCATAGGCATTTTCCTTTACATTCCTTCCAGGAGTACGTTTTTCTTGATCCACTCTACTACTTTATCTACATTCTCATCTCCGCGGATATTTGTAAACTGGAATGGTCTGTCACCACGCATTTTCTTAGAATCCCGTTCCATTACTTCGAGACTTGCACCTACATATGGAGCCAGGTCTATCTTATTAATTACAAGAAGATCAGAACGTGTGATTCCAGGACCTCCTTTACGCGGAATCTTATCTCCTTCTGCTACATCAATAACGAAGATGGTTGCATCTACCAGTTCCGGACTGAATGTTGCAGACAGGTTATCTCCGCCGCTTTCAATGAAAAGAAATTCAATATCAGGGAAGCGTTCCATCATCTCATCTACTGCTTCCAGATTCATGGAAGCATCTTCACGGATAGCTGTGTGAGGCATCCGCCTGTCTCTACACCAATGATCCTCTCTACCGGAAGAACGCTATTCTTTGCAAGGAACTGGGCATCTTCTTTTGTGTAGATATCATTTGTGATGACACCAATGCTGTAATCCTTTGCCATCTTTCTTGATAATGCTTCAATAAGTGCTGTTTTTCCGGAACCTACAGGTCCGGCAACTCCGATTTTTACGTATGACATACCGATTTCCTCTTTTCTTTCTTACGACATATATAATCTGGAATACAACTTCTCATGCTGGATTCCTCTGATATCAAATCCAGGCGCAGAGAGACATAAGTCCTCCTCGCTTCTGTTCATGACATCCTTTAATATCTCATCAAATTCCCCATAGCATCCGCTCAGAAGCTGCTGCCCGGATGTCTGGCTGAGGGGAATTGTTTTTACGCAGTTGGTGACGATTGCAGATGTCTGGGCATATAGATAATGTGTCAGCGCCTCTTCCAGAGGAATCTGCATTTCTGCACAGAAAACTCCGTAAATACAGCAATAATTTACTGCTTTTCCCTTTCTCGCATCCAGATATTCTCTGAAAATCCCTGTTTCACTGATGGAAAGTCCAAGCTTTTCAATGGTCTTGGCAAAACGGGAACCCATTTTTCTGGCAGCTTCTCTCTGTTCCATAGGAATTCTGGATGCTTCCAGAAGTTCTTCCAGGTACAGAAGTTCCTGCAGGTCTTTTTTCTCTGCAGCTTCGTATGCAAGTCTGGCTGCCAGAAGTTCTGTATACGCAAGATTCCATTTGATTTTGTGAGTGATGTACTCTCTGGCTGTGTCTACATTGTGGACAATTCCACGCTGAATATAAGTCTCAAGTCCCTGGGAGTGGGAATATCCTCCGATAGGGAACAGCGCATCATTTACCTGTAGAAGATAGAACTGTTTTTCTGACATGAAGAACCTCCGTTGTTATTAATGATGATGATTATGAATACTTGCAGAAATTCTCTTGTCAAAGTCCAGCTTCAGCACTTCTTTCTCCGCCTGAACTCCATGGATTTTCTGAAGCATAACAAGCATTGGCTCGTTATAGATCGTGATAAACGTATCATTCTCTCCCCAGAAAAGCGGTGCGTGTCTGTTTCCGATTTCATAGCAGACCTTTGCAGACATTTTCTCATGTCCGGGAGTCAGAGAAACACGGATAACTTCGCATGGCGGTGTATTTACCACTACAATCTTCTCATTATCTGCGTAGATCACATCATCCTGATACAGACCTCTGGCGAGAATGGAATCGTCCATGCGGATTCCCACTTCTGTTCCTTTGTCTGTTATTTTTTTATGTATTTTCTTAAATGCTTCGTGCCATTCAATATCTACATATTCTATTGTTTTTCCTGTAGTATCAAAATCATGAAGCTTTCCCAAAACCTGTTCACACAGCATTATTTTCGACCTCCTGAATCTTACCAAATCTGAAGTAACATCATAACTCCAGGGATCCATGCAGTTACGATTCCTTCAAATACCTGAAGATATGGAACGAATTTTCCCAGTTTCTTTCCACAGATATCTTCTACGAAAGCAGTTCCCCAGAGAATTGCCCACAGATACCAGATTGCTGCCCAGCGCAGATCCGGTGTGATTCCCAGTGCAGTGCTTCCTGTAAATCCTTCGATTGTACCGAAGATCACCGCATTGATGGCTACAAAAGTAGAAAACCATGCAAATGGGATCGGGCTTGCTTTCAGGAATTTACTCAGGGCTACGAAAAGATAGGTAAAGCAGAACAGTAATCCTGTTCCTGCTGCATAATAATTGCCCTGCACCAGATTGACAAAGTTAATAAATAAAGAAAGACCACCTGTAAAGATGTTCATGATGGCGGTTGATTTTCCGTCTACATTGTATAAAGAACACATACCGTTGTTGATCAGTACGATTCCTACGAATAAAAGACAAACTCCTAACATAATATTCTCTCCTCTCCTGCTTCTTCAGTATATTTTTCTGTTAAATCTGACAGGACTGTCATTATATTGTTTGGTAAGTTCTTATAAAAGTTCTCACAAAACTCCATAAATAACAGTCCTGCGAATATCATTTTTATGATCAGATAACCAGAATGTAATGGTTTAAAGTTGTTTAGAACAGACTGTAAAGCTGTGTCAGCGGAAGCTTCTCTGCCGGTTTGGAAGTGATCTCTTCGCCGTCAACAGTAACCTTATATGTCTCCGGATCTACTGTCAGTTCCGGTGTTCTGTCGTTAAATACCATATCTTTTTTGCTGATATTTCTGCATCCCTTTACAGGTACTACAGTTTTCTCAAGACCGTATTTCTCTTTTACATTCTCATCCATGGCAGCCTGGGATACAAAGGTCAGGCAGGCTTCGTTCTTAGCTTTTCCATGAGCTGCAAACATTGGCTGATAGAGAACCGGCTGTGTTGTCGGAATGGATGCATTTGCATCACCCATCTTGGATGCAATGATCATACCGCCTTTGATGATGATATCCGGTTTTGTTCCAAAAAATACCGGATTCCAGAGAACAAGGTCTGCAAATTTACCTTCTTCCACAGAGCCCACATACTGGGAAATACCGTGTGTGATCGCCGGTTGATGGTATATTTGGAGATATAACGTTTTACACGGAAGTTGTCATTGTCATGTCCTGCATCTTCCGGAAGTGCGCCTCTCTCATCTTTCATCTTGCTTGCTGTCTGCCAGGTACGTGTGATAACCTCACCTACACGTCCCATAGCCTGAGAGTCAGAGCTCATCATACTGAAGATACCCATATCATGAAGAACATCCTCTGCTGCGATTGTCTCAGGACGGATTCGGGAATCTGCAAATGCAACATCTTCCGGAATTCTCTTGTCAAGGTGATGGCAGACCATCAGCATATCCAGATGCTCATCCAGAGTGTTTACTGTGTATGGCATTGTCGGGTTTGTGGAGGATGGCAGTACGTTCGGAGCTGCTGCTGCGCGGATAATATCCGGTGCATGTCCGCCGCCTGCACCCTCTGTATGATAAGTGTGGATGGTTCTGCCGCCGATGGCTGCAAGTGTATCTTCCACACATCCACCTTCATTTAATGTGTCTGTATGGATGGCAACCTGTACATCATATTCATCTGCCACATTCAGACAGTGATTGATAACTGCAGGTGTTGCGCCCCAGTCCTCATGAATCTTCAATCCCATGGCACCAGCTTTTACCTGCTCGATAAGAGGAGCTTCGTCAGAGCAGTTACCTTTTCCAAGGAAACCAAGGTTCATCGGATACTCTTCTGCTGCCTTTAACATCATTCTTAAATTCCATGGTCCAGGTGTACAGGTTGTTGCATTGGTACCATCCGCCGGGCCTGTACCGCCACCGATCATGGTAGTTACACCACTGTAGAGTGCACAGTCGATCTGCTGCGGGCTGATGAAATGAATATGGGTGTCAATTCCACCTGCGGTTACAATCATTCCCTCACCGGCAAGTGCCTCTGTAGATGCACCAACTGTCATTCCAGGTGTCACACCGTCCATGATATCCAGGTTTCCGGCCTTACCGATTCCCGCAATCTTACCGTCTTTGATACCGATATCTGCTTTGATGATTCCAGTGGAATCTACGATCAGTGCATTGGTAATCACGAGATCAAGATCACCATCTTTGCTACAGGTTTTTACAGACTGCCCCATACCGTCACGGATTGTCTTGCCGCCGCCGAACTTTACTTCGTCTCCATAGGTGTATAATCTTTCTCTACCTCAATCACAAGGCTTGTATCTGCCAGACGTACCTTATCTCCTGTAGTCGGGCCATACATTGCCGCATATTTGCTTCCGGAAATTTTTGTACTCATTGTTGTCCCTCCTTACAGAAATCCTTTTAATTTCGCAGTTTCCATGGATGCTGCTTTTGTATCGTCAGTTGCCTGTGCACGGGTAAGGTCATTCAGTCCGAATACTCTCTGTCTGCCGCCCATTTCTGTAAGCTGAACCTCTTTTTCTTCACCCGGCTCAAATCTTACAGATGTTCCTGAAGGAATGTCCAGATGATATCCATAGGCTTTTTCCCTGTCAAAATAAAGGCATTTATTTACTTCAAAGAAGTGAAAATGAGAACCGACCTGAACCGGTCTGTCGCCTTTATTTGCCACTGTTACTGTCACTGTTTTCTTGCCTTCATTAAGTGTGATCTCACGATCTGCGGCCATAATTTCACCGATTTTCATGCTCATTTTCCTCCTTACTGAATTGGATTATGTACTGTCACAAGCTTGGTTCCATCTGGGAATGTTGCTTCTACCTGAACTTCACTGATCATATCAGCAACACCGTCCATTACGTCATCCTTTGTAAGGATCTTGGTTCCAAGCTGCATCAGCTCTACCACTGTTTTACCATCTCTTGCAAGCTCCAGGAGTTTAGAACTGATATACGCAAGTGCCTCCACGTAATTCAGTTTCAGACCTCTTTCCTTTCTCTCTTTTGCAAGATTTCCTGCCATATGAAGCATTAATTTTTCCTGTTCTTTGGGATTCAGCCTCATGATATTCCTCCTCTCGAATTGTGCGGATTATAATATGCAAAAATCTGTTACTGTTCACTCCGTTCTCAGTAACGTAGCCAAAATTCATTCCAGATTGCCTGCGGCAATGGAATTTTGGCTTGTATGTCTCGGGATTTTGGCATATTCATGCCAAAACACCTCGCGGGATAGTGGTGTGTGAACAGTAACAGGAAAATTTTAATTTTGTTTATATACAATACGAGGAGGCTTGAATTTACTTTATGAATTACAAAACACTTGGAATTGACATTGGTTCCACTACTGTAAAGATTGCGATCTTAGATGAGAATGAAAATCTCATTTTCGCGGATTACAAGCGTCATTTTGCGAACATTCAGGAAACCCTTGCAGACCTTCTTCAGGAGGCCTTTGACCAGTATGGCGAGATGACTCTCCATCCTGTGATCACAGTTCCGGCGGTCTGACCCTTGCCAACCATCTGGGCGTTCCTTTTACCCAGGAGGTTATTGCAGTTTCTACTTCTCTGCAGAAGCTGGCACCAAAGGCAGATGTTGCCATCGAGCTTGGCGGTGAGGATGCCAAGATCATTTATTTCGAAAACGGAAACGTAGAACAGCGTATGAACGGTATCTGTGCAGGCGGTACCGGTTCTTTCATCGACCAGATGGCTTCTCTTCTCCAGACAGATGCCACAGGTCTGAATGAATATGCCAAAGATTACAAGGCACTCTACCCGATTGCTGCACGCTGCGGTGTTTTCGCCAAAACGGATATCCAGCCGCTGATCAATGACGGTGCAACCAAACCGGATCTGTCAGCTTCTATTTTCCAGGCAGTTGTAAACCAGACCATCTCCGGTCTTGCCTGTGGAAAACCCATCCGTGGACATGTTGCATTCCTGGGTGGTCCGCTTCACTTCCTGTCCGAACTGAGAGAATCCTTTATCCGTACTTTGAAGCTGGATGAGGAACACACCATCATTCCGGAGAACTCCCATCTTTTTGCAGCCATCGGTTCTGCATTAAATGCAAAAGAAGACAACTCCATTTCCCTGACAGAAATGAAAGACAGACTCCGCAATTCCATTAAGCTGGATTTTGAAGTAGAACGTATGGAACCACTTTTCGCTTCTCAGGAAGAATACGATGCATTTGCAAAACGTCAGAGTTCCTACAAAGTAAAAACAGGAGATCTGGCTACATATAAAGGAAACTGCTATCTGGGTATTGATGCAGGTTCCACCACAACCAAAACTGCACTGGTAGGCGAAGATGGAACACTTCTCTATTCCTTTTACAGCAGTAACAACGGAAACCCGTTAAAAACTACCATCCGTTCTATTAAAGAAATTTATGAACTGCTTCCCAAAGACGCAAAGATCGCTTATTCCTGTTCTACAGGTTACGGCGAGGCTCTGATCAAAGCGGCCCTGCTCCTGGATGAGGGCGAGGTTGAGACCGTATCCCATTACTATGCAGCTGCATTCTTTGACCCAGAGGTAGACTGTATCCTGGATATCGGCGGACAGGATATGAAATGTATCAAGATCCGCAACAAGACCGTTGACAGCGTACAGTTAAATGAAGCATGCTCCTCCGGATGCGGTTCCTTTATTGAAACCTTTGCCAAATCCCTGAATTATACAGTACAGGATTTCGCAAAAGCTGCTGTTTTCGCACAGCATCCTATTGATCTTGGTACCAGATGTACTGTTTTCATGAATTCCAAGGTAAAGCAGGCGCAGAAAGAGGGAGCTGAGGTTTCCGATATTTCCGCAGGTCTTGCTTACTCTGTTATCAAAAATGCTCTGTATAAGGTTATCAAGGTTTCTGACGCTTCCGAACTTGGCAAGCACATCGTTGTACAGGGTGGTACCTTCTACAATGATGCAGTTCTTCGAAGCTTCGAAAAGATTGCAGCTGTGAAGCCATCCGTCCGGATATTGCCGGAATCATGGGTGCCTTCGGTGCCGCACTGATTGCCCGTGAACGCCATCAGGAAGGCGCAGAAACGACTATGCTCTCCATTGATAAGATCAACGAGCTGAAATATACAACTTCTATGGCAAACTGTCGTGGATGTACCAATAACTGCCGTCTGACTATCAACAAATTCTCCGGCGGCCGCCAGTATGTAAGCGGTAACCGCTGTGAGCGTGGTATTGGCAAGGAAAAGAACAAAGATCATATTCCGAATCTTTATGAATATAAATATAAACGTATTTTCTCCTACACACCGCTTACTGCTGATAAGGCATCCAGAGGTAAAGTAGGTATCCCGCGTGTTCTGAATATGTTTGAGAATTATCCTTTCTGGTATACTTTCTTTACAGAACTGAAGTATGAGGTTGTGCTCTCTCCTACTTCCACCAGAAAGATTTATGAGCTGGGTATTGAATCCATTCCAAGTGAATCCGAATGCTACCCTGCCAAGCTCGCACATGGCCATGTAACCTGGCTGATCCGCAATGGTGTGAAATTTATTTTCTACCCTTGTATTCCATATGAACGTAACGAGTTCCCGGATGCAGTCAATCACTATAACTGCCCGATCGTTACCTCTTATGCCGAAAATATCAAAAATAACGTAGACGAATTAAATGATCCGTCCATTACCTTCCGCAATCCGTTCCTTGCATTTACTTCTGAGGAAATTCTGGCAAATCGTCTGGTAGAGGAATTTAAGGATATCCCGGCAGAAGAAGTCAAAGCTGCTGTGCAGTAAGGCTGGGAGGAAATGGCTGCTGCACGCCGCGATGTACAGAAAAAAGGGGAAGAAACCCTGAAATATCTGGAAGATACAGGACGCCATGGTATTGTCCTTGCAGGACGCCCATACCATATTGACCCGGAAATCCATCATGGTATCCCGGATCTGATCAACAGCTATGGTATTGCCGTACTTACTGAGGATTCCATCTCCCATCTGGCACCTGTGGAACGCCCGATCCGCGTCAATGACCAGTGGATGTACCACTCCAGACTGTATGCTGCTGCAAACTATGTAAAGACACGCGATGACCTGGATCTGATCCAGCTGAACTCTTTTGGATGTGGTCTGGATGCAGTTACTACAGACGAGGTTTATGAAATCCTTGACGGAAGTGACAAAATCTATACCTGCTTAAAGATTGACGAGGTAAATAACCTTGGTGCTGCAAGAATCCGTATCCGTTCCCTGATCGCAGCGATCCGCGCGAAGAAAGCACAGGGACAGAAACGTACTGTCAAACCTGCTTCCATTGATAAAGTATCCTTTACAAAGGAAATGAGAAAGGACTATACCATCCTCTGCCCGCAGATGTCACCGTTCCATTTCAGCCTCCTGCAGGCAGCATTCAATTCCTGCGGATACAACCTGGAGGTGCTTCCGAATGACAATAAGCATGCAGTGGATGTTGGTCTGAAGTATGTAAACAATGACGCCTGCTATCCGTCTCTGATCGTTGTGGGACAGATCATGGATGCTCTGCTTTCCGGTAAATATGACCTGAACAAAACGGCCGTTGTCATGTCCCAGACAGGTGGCGGATGTCGTGCTTCCAACTATATCGCATTTATACGACGCGCATTAAAGAAAGCCGGTATGGAACAGATTCCGGTTATCTCTGTTAACTTAAGCGGTCTGGAAAGCAATCCCGGATTCAAACTTACGCTTCCATTAGTGAAGAAAGTTGCTTACGGTGCCGTATTCGGAGATATCCTGATGAAATGCGTATATCGTATGCGTCCTTATGAACTGGAAGAGGGAATCGTAAACAGGAAACATAAAATCTGGGAACAGCGTGTGATCTCTTTCTTAAGCGGAAGCAGTATCAGCCACAGCCAGTTTAAAAAAATGTGCCGCGAAATGGTTCATGAATTTGATACCATTCCGATCAGTGATGTGAAGAAGCCTCGTGTCGGCATCGTAGGTGAGATCCTTGTCAAGTTCCTGCCTGCTGCAAATAATCATCTGGCAGAGCTTCTGGAATCTGAAGGCGCTGAGGCAGTTGTACCGGATCTGATCGATTTCATGTGCTACTGCTTCTATAATCAGAACTTTAAGGTAGAAAATCTTGGATTCAAGAAGTCCAAGGCAACCATGGCAAACTGGGGAATCAAAGCAATCGAATGGGTGAGAAAGCCTGCAAGCGAAGCTCTTGCACAGAGCCGCCATTTTGCACCGCCTGCTGATATCAGAGATCTGGCAAAAATGGCATCTCCGATCGTTTCCACCGGAAACCAGACAGGTGAGGGATGGTTTCTGACAGGTGAGATGATGGAACTGATCCATGGAGATGTTCCGAATATTGTTTGTATCCAGCCTTTCGGATGTCTGCCGAACCACATTGTAGGTAAGGGTGTTATCAAAGAAATCCGCAGAGAATATCCGACAGCCAATATTGTAGCCATCGACTATGATCCGGGTGCAAGTGAAGTTAACCAGCTCAACCGAATCAAACTGATGCTCTCCACAGCTCAGAAAAACCTGAAAAAAGCAGAAGAAAAAAATGCATAAATAATACCGTAATGGATATATTGCAATGTATTTTACCTTGCAATATATCGTCTTAGAGCGTATTTGAAAAATCATTCCCGCAATCTACATATCCTGCTTTGCGAAAAGCATTTTTCAAACGCGCTCAAAAAAAGAGTTATATTTCAGAAATTTTAAATGTGTTTCTATTTCAGAAATACATTTAAACCATGAAATATAACTCTTTTGTTTTATAATTTCAGTGTTTAATTATTCTGCCAGAACGGAAGTTTCTCTGCAATCCTTATCAGATAGCTTCCACCCGGAATTCTTCTAAGCTGTGATTCTGACGGCTTGCTGATGATCAGGTAAGCAAACAGATAAACAACCGCAGCAACAGGAATGGAAACGATCAGACAAATGAAATTGGATTTTACAAAAATGTTCAGTCCATAGCAGATACAGCCTGCAACAATTCCCATGGGAACAGATGCAAGAACAGGATACAGATATCCTTCTTTCCATGGATTCTTATACTGCAGATATTTCTTCATGGCTCTGTCATTTAACACACATACAACCACAGAATAGATCACCATTGCGATCAGCAGTGCGTAAACTCCAAGGTTTGTAGTAAACAGCAGCACTACCACTACCACAATGTCCACAACCAGTGCGATTGCAGCCGTAATCACCGGAATCCTCTGCTGTCCGATTGCCTGCAGAACTCCATTGGAAATATTTGACATTCCATTGAGCAGGATTGAAAAAGAACCAAGGATCAGCAGGTTGGCTGCCAGTCCTGTGGAATTTCCGTAAAGCAAAAATACAATCGGCTGTGCAAGCACTGCCAGTCCCATTGCACATGGGGCGGAAACTACCATAGAAAGCTGTACGGTCTGGTCAATGCACTCTCTGGTCGCTTCAATATCTCCGGTGGCATATAGAGCGGAAACTTCCGGAATCATGGAAGTAGGTGCCGTACTGGACAGCGTCAGAGGAATATTGATAATTGTCATAAAGTAAGTAGCATACTCTGCATATAAAATACCAATCTGTGCCGCATCTCCACCTCTTCTTCCCAGAATATCCGAGAAAAGATACCCATTGATATAAGCATTTACATTATAAACAAAGGCGCTGAGAATGATCGGCGAAACAACCAGGATGATCACACGAAAAATCTCTTTGTAGGACTCTTCCTGATGTCTGTGATCTCTCTCTACCCGGTGCAGGATTTTTCTGCGGTTTACACCATATACCAGAAGCATGAATGCCAATGCAGTCACCACTCCGGCTCCGGTTCCTACTGTGGAACCTGCTGCCCCCCATTTGCAATGCTGTTCTCTGTTCCATCTGAGAATGCATTGATGAATCCCCAGGCTGCCAGAAGACTGACTGCTGCATTAAATACCTGCTCAATGATCTGGGAGATAGATGTTGGCATCATATTTCTGTATGCCTGAAAATATCCTCTGAATACCCCAAGAATACCGGACAAAAAAATCGTCGGAGCCAGAATCTGAAGTGCCGGAATTGCATCCTTCTGATTCTGAGGGATGATCAGTCCTGCTCCAAAGAGACAGAATAAACCGACCACTCCGCCAATCACCATGGCATAGATCATGGCACCTTTAAAGAACTTATGTGCATTTCTGTAATCCTTCAGGCAATACGCTCGGAGATCAGTTTGGATACCGCCTGTGGGATACTAAAGGATGCGATCATCAGAAGGATCATATAGGCATTCTGCGCAAGACTTGTATAGCCCATTCCAAGGCTTCCTATAATATTGGAAAGGGGACTCTTGTACAGAAGACCGATCACCTTGGAGATCATAGCTGCAATCATCAGAAAGGATGCATTTTTTACTAAATTGTTTTTCTGATTCATGTTATCACTGTGTGTCTTTTACCTGACTACACATTACCTCTTTTCTTATATATTTTCTATCTGCCAGTCGATTGGTTCCAGACCATTGGCAACAAGAAATTCGTTTGTTTTACTGAAATGTTTACATCCGAAAAATCCCCTGTAAGCAGACAGAGGACTTGGATGAGGCGCCTCCAGAATCAGATGCTTCGGATTATTCAGCATGGATTTTTTCATCTGCGCCGGACGTCCCCAGAGCAGAAATACAATAGGACGGTCCTGCTCATTCAGAACCTGGATCGCAGCATCCGTAAACTGCTCCCAGCCGATCCCCCTGTGTGAATTTGCCTGATGGGCGCGTACAGTCAGAACTGTGTTCAGAAGAAGCACTCCCTGCTTCGCCCACTTCTCCAGATAGCCGTTATTGGGGATATAGCATCCACAGTCATCATGAAGCTCCTGATAAATATTCACCAGGGACGGTGGCGTCTCCACTCCTCTCTTTACGGAAAAACAAAGCCCATGAGCCTGCCCGTCATTATGATAGGATCCTGACCCAGAATCACTACCTTCACTTCATTCAACGGTGTAAAATGAAATGCATTAAACAGATCATCCGCAGGAGGAAAAATCTTCCTGGTCTGATATTCTGTCATCACCGTTTTATATAATTTCGCATAATACGGCTGGTGAAACTCCCCCTTCAGGCTTCCAGCCAGTCACCTGAAATTGCTGACATACCTTATCCTTCACCTCTTATATTTTTCGTGGTCATCGTCTGACAGAAATTCCCCTGTCAGACAGATAATCCTTCACCTGAGAAATCTCCAGTTCTTTATAATGAAACAAAGACGCAGCCAGTGCAGCATCTGCTCCCCCTTCGGTCAGTGCATCATAAAAATGCTCCAGTGTACCTGCACCGCCTGATGCGATCACAGGAATGGAGACAGCATCAGCAATTGCTCTGGTAAGAGCCAGATCATATCCTGCCTTTGTACCGTCACAGTCCATACTGGTAAGAAGGATTTCCCCTGCGCCCAAAGCTTCCACTTTCTTTGCCCACTCTATGGCATCAATCCCTGTATCCAGTCTTCCGCCATGTTTGTAAATATTCCATCCTCCGTCTTCTCTGCGCTTGGCATCAATAGCCACAACTACGCACTGGCTTCCAAACTTGTCAGCCGCCTCACTGATCAGTTCCGGTCTGTCAATTGCTGCAGAATTTACGGAAATCTTATCTGCTCCTTCTCTCAGCAGTTTCTTGAAATCATCTACAGTACGGATACCGCCGCTACTGTAAACGGGATAAATACATTGGCAGCAACCCGTCTTACCATGTCAACTACCGTATCTCTCTGTTCGCAGGATGCTGTAATATCGAGAAACACCAGTTCATCCGCTCCTGCTGCATCATAGGCTTTGGCAATCTCCACCGGATCACCCGCATCGCGAAGCTGCACAAAATTTACGCCCTTTACCACACGTCCGTTATTTACATCCAGGCAGGGAATAATTCTCTTTGTAAACATCTTATTTTCCCTCCTTCTCAGTATTGCCGTCTTTTCCCACAGCAGCAAAATTTTCAAGTATCTTCAGTCCCCATTTGCTGCTCTTTTCCGGATGGAACTGGCAGGCAAATACATTGTCCTTTTCTACGGAAGCATGAATACAGGTGCTGTATTCTGTAGTAGCCTTTACAATCTCAGGCTCCTCTGCCTGCAGATAATAAGAATGCACAAAATATACATAGGTCTGTTCCGGGATTCCCTGAAACAGTCTGCCATTATTCTGAAAATGCAGGGAATTCCATCCCATATGTGGAATCTTAAGCCGGGCGCAGGCGGAATCTTAACAATTTTCCCTTTCAGGATTCCAAGGCCTTCCACACCCGGTGTCTCCTCGCTGCTTTCAAAAAGGAGCTGAAGTCCCAGGCAGATTCCAAGAAATGGCGTCTTCTTCTCTACAATCTCATGGATCACAGGTACAAGTCCGTATGTATGAAGATTCTCCATCGCCTGTCCAAAACTTCCCACGCCCGGCAGGATTACTTTATCCGCATTTAACAAAGTCTGCGGATCGCGGGTTACTGTTGTTTCTTCCCCAAGATAATGAAGTGCTTTTTCTACACTTTTAATATTTCCGGCATCATAGTCAATTATTGCAATCATGTTATCCTCCTGATGTCATTATCTGTTTTCCTCATTATGGTAATCCAAAGATTTTCCGGATCACATGTCAGACCGGAATAAAATATCCGATCAAAACGCTCCAATACAGTATAACCCAAAAACAGACAGTTGCAAAGTGCTTTCTTTGCTTCTGTCTGTTTTTATTCCGATCATACTACCGGTTACTGTTCACTCCATTCACAGTAACACGCTTCTCACTACGTTCACAATACCCGGATATCTTATCACTGCCTGCAATCCAGAGTGAACCAGAACTCCACGCCATTATCATAATTGCATACCCCATATTTCTGGTTCATACTCTCAATGATTGCCTTAACAATTGAAAGTCCGATACCACTTCCGCCATATTCTCTTGTCCGGGCCTTATCTACTTTGTAGAATTTATTCCAGAGATTTGGGATATCCTCTTCCGGAATCGGAGTACCTGTATTAAATACGGTTACTTTCACACAGTCCTCTTCCTGAAGAACCTTAATTTCTACTTTTCGTTCTCCGTCCAGATGGTTCAGTGCATTGCTTGTATAATTGGTCACAACCTCTTCAATCTTAAACTCATCCGCCCATACATATACAGGTTCTGTTTCTTCAAAAATCACAGTTGCTTCTTTCTGTTCGATCATAATATGCATAGAACCAAGTACACCCCTGATCAGAGATACAATGTCAAATCTTTCCATCACCGGGGCATCTTTACCGGACTCCAGCTGATTCAGCGTCAGCAGGTTTTTGACCAGCTTGTTCATCTTTGAAGCCTCATCCATAATAACTTCACAGTAAAATTCCCTGCTTTCCGGATCATCGGAAATATTTTCATTCAGCCCTCTGCATATCCCTGGATCAATGCAATAGGAGTTTTCAGCTCATGAGAAACATTATCAAGAAATTCCTTACGCATCTCATCAATTTTAATCTTATCTTCTATGTCTTTCTGAAGCTTGTTATTAGCCGATTTCAACTCTGAGATCGTGCTCTCAAGTTTTCTGGACATTTTGTTAAAGTTATCGCCAAGTACATCAATCTCATTACCTGCCCTGCTTTGATATCTGGCATCAAAATCCAGATCAGACATCTTCTCTGATAATTTGGTCAGTTCACTGATTGGGCGGGTAATACGATTTGTCATCACAAGAATCACAATACCGCTGACCACAATTATGATTATTCCTACAATGAAGTAAAAACTGTTGGAAATAGATGCACTTTCCTTAATACTTTCCAGAGGAGAACGGATCAGGAAATAGTAACCATTATCAAACTGTCCCCAGCATTCCACATATTCCATGCCTGCAAAGCGATCATGCACCTGCCACATGGTACAGGTATCTGTCTTTTTGAGCACACGACTGTGCTGCATATCCTGATCCAGATTATTAATATACCCAAACAGCTTACTGCGGAGCATTTTTGCCATATTATTCTCTCCCCAGTAATAATAACCGCTGTTTTCCTCATTTACTATGATCCAGGTAAGGTTATTTCTGGAACTGCTCCTCTCAATCTCATCCGAAATCTCATCTGTTGCCCCTTTTTTGTCCTCTTCTATATCTGTATCATACTGCAGGATGTCATCCAGATTCATCTGAGACAACACTTCTTTTGCCTCCTCCAGCACTTCTACTTTTTTGGATACATAATATTTTTCAAGAAAAAGACCATTGATCAGAGTAATGGTAAAGATCGAAAGCAGTAACAGACATATAAACACTACTGAAATCTGATGTTGCAGAGTATGAAATTTTTTATCTGTTTTTCCGTTTCCTGTCATTCGTCTACCTCAAACTTGTATCCCATACCCCATACAGTCTTTATATATTCACCTTTATCTCCCATTTTACTTCTGAGCTTCTTAACATGGGTATCAATCGTACGGGCATCTCCAAAGTAGTCATAATTCCATACAGAATTCAGGATCTTTTCTCTGGAAAGTGCGATTCCCTGATTCTCCAGAAAATATGTCAGAAGTTCAAATTCCTTAAAGCTCAGTTCCATAGGCTTACCATCCACAGTAGCCAGATGTGCTGCTTTATCTATAACAATGCCGCCTGCTGAAATTACATCTTCAGGATTATTCTGACCTGTACGTCTCAGAATTGCCTCCACTCTTGCAACAAGGATTTTCGGACTGAATGGTTTAGAGATGTATTCATCTACGCCCAGATCAAATCCAAGAAGCTCATCTCTCTCATCACTTCTTGCAGTCAGCATAATGATCGGAACTTTTGAGTTCTTGCGAATCTCACGGCAAACTTCCCATCCATCCATCTTCGGCATCATGACGTCCAGAATGATCAGTGCGATGTCCTTCTCCTCATAAAAGATATCCATGGCTTCTTCACCATTACCGGCTTCCAGTACCTGGAAATTCTTCTTTGTCAAGAAATCCTTTACCAGCTTTCTCATGCGGCTCTCATCATCCACCACCAGGATTTTTAATGTATCCATTTGATCCCCTCCGTTTTTCTTCATTATTTTCCGAAACAGTTTTTACTTTTTATTTATACTGTTTTCCGAGTATTGTTAAAATCCACGACTGTTCAGCGCCTTTACAGCCACAGCGCAAAATCCGGGAAAATCGCCCTCAGCAACAGATTTTATCTTTCATATGGTTACTATAGCAGAGATTTATGTAAGATTTGTGAACATATGACAGAAAAATTATAAGTATTGCTGTTCACAACACCAAATAGCCTCAAATATAAAAATCTTCTTGACAAATTCTGTTTTTATTTCTATACTGTTAATCAGTCGATATATCTTATATAATGAATGATATATCAATATTAAAAAGTGCTTTCGTCTCATCACCAGTGCTGTTTTATGAAAAACAGCGTTGCAGACTCATTTTCAGGGCTTGTACTGGTTTCGACGGGGGCTTTGAAGTTGGGGAAGCCATCCGCAGACTCCCAGACTGCGTACCAACCGGGAAACTAAATATAAACGCAGACGAACAGTACGCGTTAGCAGCCTAATTGCTGCTCGTCAGCCCTGATGCACTCACACTTCAGGAATCTGACGTCAACCATGTGAGAAACCTTGCCGGGTAAGCTTTGCCCCGGTAGATGTATCATGAAGCTACTAAGGTTGTAAGCCTGTCGGTGGGCGTACATCCAAGGGAATGTTAAAACAGCGACTGTGATGGGAGATGCCTCAATGAATAGGCTTTCGGACGCGGGTTCAATTCCCGCCAGGTCCATAAAAACATCCACAGGGTAATTCCCTGTGGATGTTTTTTATTCACCAAACTGTTGTGCACATTCTTTCAGCATTTCGCGGATTGGCAGATGGTACGGACATCTGGTTTCACATTTGCCGCATTCTATACAGGCGGAAGCCTTCACCGCAAGAGAACTGTAACGGTTTCTTGCCCAGTCTCCCAGCCCGTAACGGTTAAGATAGCCTGCGAACAGGAACACACCCGAAATATCGATTCCCACACTGCATGGAGCACAGTAATTACATCTGCGGCAGAAATTTGTGCCAAGCTGATTCCGTACTGTCTGAACTTCCTCCAGTTCTTTCTCGCTTAACGGGGAATCATCAAGACAGGCCTTTATATTCTCCTCGATTTCCTTCTCTTCCGCCATTCCCGGGATCACAATAGTAACGTTCTTATTCGAACAGACATAACGCAATGCCAGCGTTCCATTTTCAATTGCACCACCGGCCAGAGGTTTCATATCAATAAAGCCGATGTTTTTCTCCTCACATTTTGAGATCAGCTCTTCCCCCTGACTCTCTACAATATTATATGGAAACATAATAGTTTCCACCCAGTCAAGCTCCAGAGCCCGGGCAAAAACCTCAACAGAATGAGCGGTCAGACCAATATGTCCGATTTTTCCTGCTGCTCTTGCCTCCTGCAGTGCTTCAAGGGCACCACCGGCCGCCTGCACCTGATCAAGCTGTTCCATACTCGGATTATGCACCTGGTATAATTCAATATGATCTGTACGAAGATTATGAAGACTCTTCTCAATATCTTCAGCATGGCTTCCTTTGTACGTGCCATGGACTTTGTGGCAATTATAAATCTGTCCCTGATACCTTCCAGTGCATATCCCAGATATTCTTCACTGACCGTATATCCTCTGGCTGTATCAATATAATTTACTCCCCGGTCTGCCAGCTTATGCAGCAGTGTCTTTGTTCCTTCCGCATCAATTTTCTGGATCGGTATCCCGCCAAGGCCCATTCTGGAAACCCTGAGACCGGTTTTTCCAAGTGTTACATATTCCATATTTTTTTCTCCTATTTTCAATCAGAGATAAAAAACTGCCACCGGATCTTACCGATGGCAGTTTTTATCTCTTTACATCTGTCGATCAGACAAAACAAACAACTGGTTTCATCCTGATTATACTCGAGAAAGATATTCTCCTGTTCTTGTATCGATTTTCAGTTTGTCGCCCTGGTTAACAAACAGCGGAACCTGAACCTGTGCACCTGTCTCTACAGTAGCCGGTTTTGTAGCACCCTGTGCTGTATTTCCGGCGAATCCCGGCTCTGTCTCAGTAACTTCAAGTTCTACGAACAGAGGAGGCTCAATAGCAAATACATTTCCGTTGTGGGAACAGATCTTAACCATCTCGTTCTCTTTAACGAATTTAAGAGAATCTCCAACCTGATCTTTTGTAAGACCAACCTGATCGTATGTCTCTACGTTCATAAAGTAGTACAGATCACCATCATCATACAGATACTGCATATCTACACGCTCAATACGTGCAGCCGGGAATTTCTCTGTTGGACGGAAAGACTTCTCAAGAACTGCTCCTGTAATAATGTTTTTGTATTTTGTTCTTACGAAAGCAGCACCCTTTCCTGGTTTTACGTGCTGGAATTCAACGATCTGACATACGTTTCCGTCAATTTCAAGTGTGATACCGTTTTTGAAATCACCTGCTGAAATCATAGTTATATTTCCTCCTTAATAGTACAGTTCAGCAATGCTGTGTCTTTTGACAACAACAGCCGTTCAAAGTGTGTGTCCCTCTCATGCTTTTCTCAGTTTTGTGACACACTCTTATTTAATTTTATAATATTCTGCTGTTTTTTTCAACTATTTTTTACACATGTTTTTAATTTTTCTTCAAGCTGACCAATCAGATCCTCAAATGGCTTGTCTCCTGTGATCATCTCAACATCTGCAAACTTTGTATAAACCGGATCGCGCTGTTTAAGAAGTTTCCTGATCTTATCTTCTCTGTCTTCTCCCTCGATCAGAGGATTGCTGCTGGAATTTTCCAGTCTCTTCTTCAACGTTGCATAAGATCCCTTCAAATATACTACAGTTCCCAGTTTTTTAATATATTTTGCATTCTGTTCCTGCATCGGAAGACCGGACCCAGAGAAATGATCTTCTGTTCCGGATCATCGATCAGTGCCTTGATCACAGTTGTCTCAAGAGCTCTGTAAAATGGTTCTCCGAATCTGTCAAAGATTTCTTTCATTGTAAGGTTCATCTTCTTTGATACTACGCGGTCAACGTCTACAAAAGGAAGATTGAAATCTTTTGCCAACCGTTTTCCTACTCTTGTCTTACCTGAACCCATAAATCCTATGATAACAATATGGTTCATGAATTCCCCTCCTCTTTGCGGTAAAAATATAGTACAATTCTTTCAAGATATCGTTTCAGTACGATCTGAATCTCTTCTTTCGGATTGAGTGGTTTCACCAGAATATTCCGGATTCCTGTGCGTTTCGCACCATATATATCAGTAAAGAGCTGATCTCCTATAAAAACTGTATTACTTCTGTCTGTCCCAAGAAGTTCCATTGCCCTGATATAATTTTTTGTTGAAGGCTTGTGTGCATTCTCGATAAACTGCGCTCCTATCGCATCATTAAAAGAAGAAACTCTCTCGTACTGGTTGTTTGACAGAAAACAGCATTTAAATCCAAGTTCCTTCAGATGTGCAAACAACGCACATGCTCTCTCATCTGCCGGTGCACCATGAGGTACCAGAGTATTATCTATATCAAACAGAAGTCCTCTGTATCCCTGCGCATACAGATCATCGAAGTTTATCACATAGGTAGAATCCAGATATTCATCCGGAAAAAAGCAATTAAACATCCGTAGTCATTTCCTTTATTTATATTTTTCTGAAAACAAGATCAGCGATAAGTGTCTAACAGTACGCTGTCCCCGAAATACTGAATCATTATGATCAGCGTTCATTAAGAGGAACATATACTGCCGGTTCCAGAACATTCTTATATGCCGGACGGATGATCTTATCTGCATTAATGAGCTCTTCCATACGGTGCGCACTCCATCCTACGATACGTGCAACTGCAAACATCGGTGTATATAATTCCAGTGGCAGATCCAGCATACTGTACACAAAACCGCTGTAAAAGTCTACATTGGCGCTTACACCTTTATAAATACGACGCTCTTCTGCAATTACTTCAGGTGCCAGACGTTCCACCATAGAATACAGGGCATAATCTTTCATTCTGCCTTTTTCCCTTGCCAGAGTTTCCACATATGCCTTGAAAACTTCAGCTCGCGGATCAGACACTGAATAAATCGCATGTCCCATTCCATAGATCAGTCCCTTCCGGTCAAATGCCTCTTTATGAAGAAGTCTCTTCAGATATGTCCGGACCTCGTCTTCATCCTTCCAGTCCTTAACTTCCTTCTTCATATCATCAAACATCCTGACAACTTTAATGTTGGCACCGCCATGCTTTGGTCCCTTTAATGAGCCAAGTGCTGCGGCAATCGCAGAATATGTATCAGTTCCTGATGAGGAAACCACATGAGTTGTGAATGTAGAGTTATTACCTCCGCCATGTTCCATATGAAGGATAAGCGCAATATCCAGGATCTTTGCCTCCAGATGTGAATACTTCTTATCCGGGCGAAGCATTCTCAGAATGTTCTCTGCTGTGGTAAGTTCTTTCTTCGGATTATGGATATAGAGACTCTTATCTTTAATATAATGGTTATAAGCCTGATATCCATAAACAGATAAAAGCGGAAATACACTGATCAGATTCAGACACTGTCTGAGCACATTTGGCAATGATGTATCGTCAGGTTGGTATCATAAGAATATAAAGTAAGCACACTTCTGGAAAGCCCGTTCATGATATCCTTGCTCGGAGCCTTCATTATAACATCACGCACAAAATTTGTAGGAAGTGACCGCTGATTTGCCAGAAGCTGTGTAAAATCTGCAAGCTGTTTCTTATCCGGAAGACTGCCAAATAATAAAAGATAGGTAACTTCTTCAAATCCATATCTGTCATCTTCGATAAATCCCCTGGTAAGATCTTTGATATCATATCCTCTGTAGGAAAGACTTCCAGCACATGGAACTTCTTTGCCATCAACAATCTTTGTGGCTTTCACATTAGAAACCTGAGTCAGGCCTGCAAGAACCCCTTTTCCATTAATATCACGAAGACCTCTCTTCACATCATATTTTGCATACAGAGAAAGATCCAGACTTGTATGTTCCTTGCAAACCTCCGTCAGATTTTCAATTTCAGGTGTTACTTTGGTTTTAAATCCCGCCATGTAATAAATCTCCTTTCTTCACAATTCTCTCGATAATGATTCCCTCCTCGTTTCTGTCATCGCAACAATTTGTAGATGCACATCTCTGTAAATATTATAGCATTTTTTTCTCTTTCGGTCTACATCTTATATATTCTGTTTCTGAACATAAAAATCAGATTGTTACTGTTCACTCCGTTCACAGTAACGTAGCCAAAATTCATCCAGATTGCCTGCGGCAATGGAATTTTGGCTTGTATGTCCTGCGAAGCAGTTTATTCGGTTATGAGCAAGTAGCGAAGCGGATTGCGAATATCCGCTTGACTTTCCATTTGCAGTTTCTTACG